>Ga0308421_1000355_pt1 | contig 27880 bp, 23 predicted proteins | sample HotsprSampleMS60_FD_203673 | JGI IMG/M metagenome (GOLD analysis project Ga0308421, IMG submission 203673) | Hot spring phototrophic mat microbial communities from Mushroom Spring, Yellowstone National Park, Wyoming, United States - 20090730_MS60 ...
TAAAAAAGCAAAACTGAGTCCACTGCAAAAACTCATCGCAGAGAACGCGGAGAGCGCAGAGATTTTCTTTAAATAATGCTCTGCGTACTCTGCGGTCTCTGCGATAAAGAACCCTTTTTGCAGTGGAGTCAAAACTCAATAATAATCGGTAGTGTATTGGATGGCTGGTTTATCACTCTCTCCGTAGCCAGGCCAATCGGGTGCAAAGACACGAAAATAATCGGCGAGTGGTTCAATGGTGAGTCTCCACGATAAAGATGCCGAATCCGTACCACCGCCATGCAACAGGAGCACAGGTGTTCCTGTTCCTGCAGTGAGGTAGTGAATACGTAACCCTTTTACTTCAACCCATTTGCCTGAAATAGTCATTTTTGTTGGTGGCTCCATACACTCGGTGGTCAGGCAGCGGCCTAACATGAGATGGTTAGTATAACTATAGCATATTCTGGCTGGGTGTCAAAAGAGTGCAGGGCAATGGCGAGTAGTCGCCCTACTTCTGAACCCGGTCCCCCAGGATGTTCGCTGCCAGGACGGTGAGAGTGAGGGTCAAACCGGGGAAGGTGGCGATCCAGGGAGCGACCCGCAGATAGGCGCGCCCGTCGTCCAGCATGGCTCCCCACTCCGGGGTGCCAGGGGGCGCGCCCAGTCCCAGAAAGTTCAGCGATGCTCCGCTGAGCAACACGCGGCCCAGTTGGGTCAGGGCGAAGGCGATCAGGGTCGGAGCGGCATTGGGGAGGATGTGGCGGATAGCAATCCGCCAGGGGCTGGCACCGACCGCCCGGGCCGCTTCAATGTACGGCTGCGCCCGGATCGCGCGCGCAGTGGTACGGGTAACCCGGGCATAAGGGGCCGCTGCCGAAAGTCCCACCCCGATGGCTGCCGGGATCAGCCCGGGCCCCAGAATCGCCACCACCGTCATCGCCAGCAGCAGTCCCGGAAACGCCAGCCACGCATCCAGGAAGCGCATCAGCAGCGCGTCCACGGTTCCTCCCCGGCTTCCGGCCAGCAAACCGGTGGGGAGGCCGATCCCTACCGTCAGGGCCAGGGCAATTCCTCCCATCGCCAGGGTCCAGCGGCCGCCCCAGAGGATACGCGTCAGCACATCCCGCCCCAGGGAATCCGTTCCCAGCAGCCCGCCCGGACCGGGCGGGAGCAGAGCGCGCGCAGGGTCGGCCACCAGCGGGCCAGCCGGGGCCAGATACGGGGCCAGCGCCGCCCCGAGGATGACCGCTCCCAGCCATAGAAGCGCCAGCCAGACCACCGGCTGGCGTCCGGGCGGACGGGGGGGAGAGATGGCCTGAAGTCGGGGAATCGGCAGGAGACAGGGGGCACGCATCAGCGCTCCTCGGATGAACGCAACCGGGGGTCCAGCCAGGCGTGGCACAGGTCGGCCAGGAGACTGGTCAGCAGATACGCCAGGGCGCCGACCAGGGCGATGCCCCGCACCACCGGCAGGTCTCGCCAGAGGATGGCCTGGACGGTCAGGCGCCCCAGCCCCTCCCGCGCGAAGACCGATTCGGTCACCACGGCGCCGCCCAGCAGGAAGCCGAACTGCAGGGCGATCAGGGCAACTACCGGTCCCGCCGCAGGACGCAGGATGTGGATGAGGAGGAGCCGCCAGAGGGGAACGCCGCGCGCCTGGGCGGCCAGGATGAAGGGCATCCGCAGAATTTCCACCACCTGGGCCCGTACCAGGCGGGCGATGGAGCCGGAAAGGCTGAAGCCGAGGGTCAGGGCGGGCAAAACCAGGTGGCGCGCGTCGCCCCAACCGGAAGAGGGAAGCCAGCGCAGGTAGAGAGAGAAGAGCAGAATGAGCAGGAGGCCAGACCAGAAGACGGGGGTGGAGAAGCCGACGGCCGCGACCGCCATTGCCAGGGTATCCACCCAGGTATCCCGGTAGAGGGCGGCCAGCAGTCCCAGCCCGACTCCGAGGACGATGCCCACCAGGCCGGCCGCCAGGGCCAGTTCCACCGTCCCGGAGAGCCGTTCCAGAATCATCCGGCCCACGGAGCGCCCCTGGAGCCAGGACGTCCCCAAGTCGCCCCGGGCCAGGTCGGCCAGGTAGCGGAGGTACTGGACGGAGAGGGGGTCATCCAGGCCCAGTTGGGCCCGACGACGAGCGATTTCTTCCGACGAGGCGCCGGAGGCGGCCAGAAGTGTCTCCGCCGGGTCTCCCGGCGTCAGTTGCATGGCTACAAAGGCCAGCGTTGCCGCCAGCCAGAGGACCAGGACGGCCTCCAGCAGCCGCCGCAATCCGTATCCGAACATGGGTCCCTTTGGGGGCGCGCGGCGCGGAATGAGTGCTACGTTTCGCAGGAGTAACTGTTCAGCCTCACCTCTCCCCCAGCGGCTTCGCCGCCCGCCGCAGGCGGCGGGGGTAGGGTGAGGAAGCCTGAATAGTTACTCGCAGAATAAATCCTGCACTCCTTCGGGGTGGAGTTGGGCGGCGGCGGCCGAAGGCCGTCGCCGCCCAACCACCTTCCCACCTACTGCGCCAGAGTTACGTTTATCAGCCAGGGGAACCAGCCCCGGGCGTCAAAGCGCAACCCCTGAACCCGCTGGTTGACCCCGTTCAGATTCACGTAGTCGCGGATGGGGAGAACCAGTGCCTGCTCCATCACGCGCTGCTGAACCTGGCTGTAATAGGCGGCCCGCTGCTGCCGGTCGGAGGTCCTCATCCCCTCCATCAGCCATCCGTCCATCTCCGGGTCGTTGACTTTGGACCAGTTCATACTCCCCTGGGAATGGAAGAATTGGCGGAGGACGTCCGGGTCGCTCCCGGAACTCTGGAAGGGCATCAGGTGGTGTTGACCTTCCCGACCGATTTTCAGGGCCTCCGGGTAGCGGACCGTCTGGGCGTTGACCCGGATCCCCAGTTCGGTCCACTGGGCAATCAGCAATTCACCGATGGTGGGGAGGTAGCCCCAACTCATCAGGTAGAGGTCCAGCGTCAGAGGTTGTCCATTTTTATCCCGAATGCCGTCTCCGTCGCTGTCTATCCATCCCCGTTCCTCCAGGAGGGCCCTGGCGCGGGCAGGGTCGTAGGGGTAGTACTGGCAGACCGAGGGGTCGTAACCGAAGGTAACCGCTGCCAGGGGGCCACAGGCCACCGGAGAAGTATCCCGGAAGACGGCAGAGATGATCGCCTGCTGGTCGGTGCCGTAGAGGATGGCTTGCCGGACGGCCAGGTCGTCCAGCGGCGGGCGGGTGGTGTTCATGAAGAACATCAGCGAGGAGCCGGGGATGGCGACCGCTTCTATGCGGAAGCGGGGATCATCCTTCAGGCGGACAGCGTCCTGGGGCGGCACCTCGCCCATCACGTCCGCCTCCCCAGACTCCAGTGCCGGGGAGCGAGTGGCGGGGTCGGTGAAGAAGCGGAACTCCACTTCCTCCAGTCGGGCCGTTTTTTGCTGATAGACAGACGGCGCCCAGGCGTAATCCGGGTTTCGCCGCAGCAGCAGATGGCCGCCGGGGACGTACTCCGCAAAGATGAACGGCCCCGTCCCGACCTGGTGCATCTGATACTCCTGCCCCCATTTTTGTACGGCGGTGGGGGAGGCCATCCCCAGGTAGACCTGGCTGAGGGAATCCAGCAGCGGCGCAAAGGGCTCCTTCAGGACGATGCGGACGGTATACTCGTCCACCACCTCCGTCCGCTCGTAGGGGCCCAACATGAAGCGGGCCTTCTGAGAGGCCAGATCGGGGCTGGTGATGCGGTCCAGGTTGAAGCGGACCGCTTCAGCGTTGAAGGGGGTGCCGTCGTGGAACTTCACCCCTCGTCGCAGGAAGAAGGTGTAGACCCGGCCATCCTCCGAGATTTCCCACTTCTGGGCCAGTCCAGGGACGAATTCCCCCGTCTTTGGATCCTGATAAACCAGGGTATCGTAGACGGAGGTCAGGGGAATCCCCAGTTCCGCCGAGGCATTGATGTGGGGGTCAATCCCGGTGGGGGCCAGAGTGAGGCCGTAGATGATGCGGCCTCCCGGTCGGGGCGTGCAGCCTGTCGTCAGTGCTGCCGCCAGCAGCAGGAAGAGCAGAAGACGACGCATGGTTTACCTCCCTTCAGGGTAGGATTCAGGTGGTGAGATTATACCACATTTGATGATCTTGACAAAGAAGTCGTCACTTACTGGAAACAAGATGGTAACGCGGGCGAAACAGAAAGGAGGACGCTGCGTGGTATCATTAGAATGTAATTTCTACTCCAGGAGGTAAAATGGTCTCTACGGTCACCACTTCCACCGTGATGACGGTAACAACAGTGGCCGTCGCCAGTTCGCTGACCCTGATTGTCGTCCTGACGATGTTTACCTTGCTGGTCCAGAAAGAAGTCGCCACCTCCGCCCGGGAGCGCTGGGCCCGCGCGCTGGACCGGGCGCTGAATGTGGGGATCATCCCCCTGTTGCTGGCCTTCCTGACGCTGGTGGTCCTGCGGATTGCAGAAGTTCTCCGCTGACGTGCCAAGCACTTTAAAAGTGCTTGGCACGTCTGGCACGTCTTGCCTGTTCACAGGAACGGCGCTACCAGAAAGAGCCAGATGTTGATCAGCCCGTGGGTCAGCGAGACCCCCACGATGGAGCGGGTGCGCAGGACAAACTCACCGAACAACAGCGCCACCCCAAAGACGAACAGCACATCGGTCAGAGAACGGTGACCGATGTGGAGAACAGCAAATACGGCCGATACATAGACCACCCCCCATCGGCCCATCGTCTCCAGGGCCGCCCCCTGCATCACCCCCCGGAAAATCAACTCCTCCGCCAGGCCGGTGGAAACCAGCAAAATCAGGGCCGCGAGCAAAAACTCTCCCGCATTCCACCCGGAAATCAGCGGCGGCGGCCGCAGGATGCGGTATTCCAGCATCCCCAGCGGCGGGCCCAGGAAGGCCAGCAGCAATTGCCCGGGAAGCCCCCTGCCGTGAAGCCCTACCTGTTCCCATGAAAGGCGCGCCACGCGCCGGACCACAAAAACGGCCACAAAGAGGGACACGCTGATGATGAGATACCAGTACATCAGCGGGATTGCGGGCAGCGGTAGAGAGAGGCTCATCAGACGGATCAGCGGCGCCAGGCCCACCGTCATCCAGAAACGGTGCTCGGGCCCGTCCCAGAACCGGGCGCTGAGGACCAACGCGCCGGTCAGCAGGATACTATGAAGGACCAGGCCCGATCGGGGTTCCACCAACGCCGTGAGGACCTCCGCCACCGTCAGCAGAGCCAGATACCCCAGAGACAGGGGCCAGAACACCCCCTTCCGGCCCCCCAGGACGGCCTCCCCCAGCGGAGACCACGATGGCCCCGGGCCCAGCGCTTCCAGTTCCCGTCGGGCCAGCGCGTTGCGGCGGTTGAGGCTCAGCGCCCGGGAGAGGCAAAACCGCCGCTCCTCCGCCGTCTCCACTGCCTGAGCCAGCCAGTACCACGCCTGATCTGAATCCGGACGAGCCCGAAGGACCTCCTCCAGCAGATGCCGGGCCCGAATCCGCTGACCAGACCGCAAGGCCGTCGTCGCCGCCTGGATTTGCCGCTCTACGTCGCTTTCCCTCACTCCTCCACCTCCAGCCACAGCCACAGCATCCGGTAGGGAATGGGCAGACCGCTCCGGTACAGGAGAAAGGTCACCCGGACACGGTCTCCGGGCCGCGCCGGGATGAAAGAGACCGGCCCCTCATAGGCCGCGCCGGGGCTCAACCGCACCGGCCCGGCCTGGCCCAGCAGGCGCTCCCCGTCGGCCACCTCCAGGCGATACTCTACGGGCACCCTCTCCCGGTTCACAATTCCCACAGTGACGGTGACCGGTTCACCCACCCTACCCCGGTACGGGTACCCCCCGGCCTGCCGCTCGGGACCCAGAAGGTAGAATTCGGTGACCGGTTCCCCCCAACGGGCCAGTTGGGCCACCGTCAGCAGAAGAATCAGCCCCAGGATCAACACGAGGGCCAGACCACTTCCCAGCCAGAAACGGGAAGAGGGTTCCGACCGGCCTGCCAGGTCCGCCCAGGGGATTTCCCACTCCCACCGGTCCCCCGGCGGCAGACGGCGCCAGCGCGCCCAGGCCAGCGCGCTGGCCAGCAGGGTTGCCCCGGCCTCAGCGCCGACAACCGGCCCCAGGCCAATGCCCCAGGGCAGTGCGTCCAGCATCAGGGCCAGCAGGGGGACCAGCGCCAAACTGATGCCGACGGAGAGGGCCAGCCGCTCCGCGCCGTCCAGCGTGTTCCGGCGAGGGAAGAGGGCCATCTGGGCCGCGTATCCGGGACAGAAGAGAGCCACCGCCAGCCCCAGCAGGAGGCGCACCGCCGCCAGAGGAACCGGCAGAGGTCCGCCCGGAAGGGCCAGAACCATCAGGATGACAGCGCACAAGTTGACCAGAATAAGGGAGAGTTGGACCATGGGAATGACCAATGACAGAATGACCAATGACAAATGACCAATGAAGAAATGACCAATGACCAAAAAGGTATGCCCCTGTGGCGCAGGGCCGCCAGGCCTGCGGGATACAGGCTGACAGCCTGTGCTACAATAATGAGGTGTTATCCGGCGGCCAGTTCGGTGTAGACCCGCACGGTTTCCTGCGCCGTCTGCTCCCAGGTGAAGGCGCGGGCCCGCTCCAGGCCCCGCACGCGCAGTTCCTCCCGCAGGGAGACATCGGTGAGGGCCCGCCGCATAGCTTCGGCCCAGCCCTCCTCGTCCGATGGAGATACCCGCAGGGCCGCGTCTCCGACGACCTCCGGCAGAGAGGCGGCATCGGAACAGACTACCGGCGTCCCACAGGCCATCGCCTCCAGCGCGGGCAGGCCGAACCCCTCGTAAAGGGATGGGAAAACGAAGAGATCCGCCCGGTTGTAGAAGAGCGCCAGGTCCTCATCGGGCACCGATGGGTAATGAATCACGGCGTCGGGCAGGCCCAGACGCTCCATCTGCTCCTGCAGGATGCGGGCCTGGGGAAGGTACTGGACAGCCCCGACCCGGATCAACCGGACGTCGGTCAGGGCCTGGCGAAGGCGCGCGAAGGCCCGCAGCAGAAAGGGCAGGTTTTTTCGGGGATTCTCCGACCCCACGTACAGCATGTACCGGCCGCGGGGGTCCAGGCCATATCGGGCATCAAAATCGGGCGGGACCGGACGGGGACGGAAGAGGGTATGGTCCACGCCCAGGGGGACCACCCGAATGCACTCCGCCGGATAGCCCAGGGCCTGGACCACTGTCTCCCGCGTGTAGGCCGAATCCGCGATGAGTATGTCTGCGCGGGCCAGCGCCCGCGTCGCCAGGATGTCCAGCCACCGCTCCCAGATGCTCCCGTAGGCCTGCATACCCCTCTGGCGACGGGTAAGGTAGGGCACAATGTCGTGGACAGTCACCACCACCGGATGCAGGCCGGGGCGAAGCCAGAGCAGCGTCGCCATCTGCTGGGCGGTCAGGTGGGTCAGAACGCCCATCTCCAGGTCCGCCGCCAGCGGGTAGGTGGTGAAGAAGGTCCGCACGTCCCACCCCAGGGGCCGTAGCAGGCGGTGGGCCACCCGCACAGGCCAGGGATGGCGCGGGACGACCAGACGGAACGGGACCCCGGCCCGCTCCAGGGTCTCGCAGAGGGAGGCGGTGTAGCGGGCCAGCCCGATCCGATGAGCATACGGACGCACCAGCAACTGAACGGTCAACCCCCCTCCTCCAGCGAGGTGCAGGGGTTTGGGGGCGGCGGCTTCGCCGCCGCCCCCAAATCCCCCATCTTCCCCAAAGCCGCGCGCCAGTTCAGGTAGAAGAGGGCCGCACCGAACGCCGTCAGATAGCGGCCCAGCCTCCCGCCGGTGACCACCCGGGGATTCAGGCGCCACTCCCGGGCCGCCAGAAGGGCCCCGTCCCCCACCCCACCGGTCCGCCGGGCCCCGGCACGAAGTTGACGGAGAGTCCGCCCGTGCCCCAGAATCCAGAACATGGCCCGCGCTTTGGCCGCAAGCCCGGGCCATCCCCGGGAGAGTGCCAGTCCCCATTCCATCAGGTCCGCCAGCAAGAGGCCCGGCAACAGCAGGAGCAACGTCTGCCCTCCCCAGTTGCGCCAGACCGTCAGGGAGCGGTTGCGGAAGGAGTAGTACAATGCCAGCGGAGACGGACGGTCCAGACGGCCCGCATGGTAGACGATGGACGCCGGCACGTGCAGGCAGCGATACCCGGCCCGCTGCGCCCGCCAGGAGAGGTCTGTCTCCTCGTAGTACATAAAGAAGGTTTCAGAGAAACCACCCAGTTCCTCCCACACCTCCCGACGGATCGCGAACGCGGCGCCGGAGACCGCTGCGACGTCTGTGGGAACCGCGTCGGTGAGGGCCGTGCGCGGGGCGCCGAAGCACCGGGCAAAGACCAGCCCCGTGTAGTGGACGTCCTGGCCGCAGGACTGAACCCGCTCCGGGTCGTCCATCCAGAGGATGGTCGGGGTCGTCAGGCCCACGCTGGGGTCCTGGAACGGTTCCAGCAGGGCCTCCAGCCAGCCGGACTCCGCGCGCGTGTCCTGGTTCAGGAACACCAGTACATCTCCCCGGGCCTCCTCCGCCCCCTGGCGACAGGCGGCAGCGAAGCCCCGGTTGGTCGGGTTGACCCGCAGTCGGGCCCCGGGCATCCGGGCCCGGACGAACGCGGCACTGCCATCGGTGGATCCGTTGTCCACGACGATGACCTCCGCACCTGCCGGAAGGGTCCGCTGCAGCGAATCCAGACAGCCCTCCAGATAGGGCCGCCCGTTGTAGACCACGAGAATGATGCTGGCTCTGGGTCGCATCAAATATTTTTTGCCACGAATTGCACGAATTTCACAAATTAAAAAGAAAAAATTCGTGTCAATTTGTGAAATTCGTGGCAAATTCATTTATCGGCTATACGGGCTGCTGGCCCGGGGGCGGTAGACCGCCGCGAAATGGTTGTCGTAAATCCGGTTATATGGGAAAACCTCCGGCAACTCCATCCCGGTCCGCCATGCCCGCAGGGTCATCGTCTCGGAGAGGATGAAATAGACGGTCCGGTCGGTGGGCCGGCCCCACTTCGCCTTCAGGCGACGCGCCTTCCAGAGGTCATTGGCCTCCGCCAGCGCCACCAGTCGCTCGTCCACCCCCGTCCAGACCTGCGCGCCTTCTCCGTATTGGCCCAGCCACTCCACCGCCCGACGCTCCGGGTCGGCATAGAAAACCCAGTTGTGACTCAGGAGCGGCTCGTTGGTCACCTTCAGGAGTGAGGCCAGGGAGAACCCCATCACCGCCAGCACCAGCCCCCCGGAGAGAAGGGCCTGCGCTGCAGACCTCCCTGCGCGCCGGACGAGGCCCGTCAGCGCTTTCGCCGCCAGCGGAATCGCCACCACCATCAGGTGAGGGAAAGCCCGCACCTGCATGTTGGCCGAAAGGGCACCCGAGAGGTCCAGCACCACAGAAATCGCCAGGAACAGGCCGAAGCCGCCGTACAGCAGCCACAGGAACAGTTGACTGGCCGGAAGTTCGTCCCGCCCCTCCGCCATCCGCTTTGCCTGAAGCGCCCAATGGGAGAACGAAAGCGCCAGGATAGTCCAGTTGAACAGGGTCAGCAAAATGTATACCTGCTCGCTGACCCAGGCAACCTGGACATATCGGTACGGGTTCGTCGCTTCCTCCACCCCCAGGAGCAACATCGCGACCTGGTCCACGATGGAGCGCAGGATGGAGAGTTGCCCTCCGGCGGGCGGATAGATGTGGTAGATAAAAACGTACAGCAGGACCGAGCAGGAGAGAACCACATACAGAAGGCGCGTCAGGGGGGATCTCTGGCGCGCCTGCCGATGGCCCCACCGCCGCCACAACAGCCATCCCCCGAACGCGCAGGTGATGGCGAAGAGGTAACTGGACGAGAAGAACACGCTGCTGGTGGTCAGTCCGAAGGCGAAGAGGTAACTGAGCACCACCCACCGACCGATAGGCTTTCCGGCCTCCGCGCAGCGGAAACTGGCGGCAAGGGCATACAGCAGGCCCAGAGCCATCGCCCAGGTGAGTTTGGCGTGGCTGCTGCGCGCGGCCTCAAAGAGAAATTCCGGCTGCAGGAACAGCATTATGCAGGCCAGAGCGCCCGCTGCCGGGTCCCCTGTCAGGTTACGGTAGGCGGCAAAGGCCAGCGGGACCAGCAGGACGACCAGGAAGGGCTGGACGAAGACCTGCAAGGTACGGACCGATAGGCCCGTCTGATGGGAAAGGAACGCGTTGAGCGCGGGATAGGCGTAGCCGAAGGGATACGTCTCCGCGGGGACAATGGTTCCTTCGGCGTAGAGGTACTCCGCTGCGACGGTCAGGCGGGCGTCATCGGTAGAGGTCCAGTTCCAGAGGAACCGCGCGCCGATATACCCCGCCGCCAGGAGCACGTACCCCGCCAGCAGCAGGAGATGCAGATAGTTCGGCTCTCTCCCTCGTGAGTTGCTCATAGTGTTTTTCTCTCGTGGAACCACTGCTTGCAGTTGTCCTGCAAAATTCCAGCCATATCACCATCATCCCCCCTGCCAGAAGGACGATGACCGCCAGCAGGCCCGCCACTGCCGCCCGGGCGCGGGGCGGAAGGGTGAGAAACGAGTAGAGGTAGAGCAGGGGCCGACGGGCCACGCTCACCCCCGTCTCCCCTAACAGGACCGGCCCTCCCCGGGCCCCCTCACAGTCCGCCAGGACGGATACCCTCCACGTCCCCGCCGCCGATGGACGCCATCCCCAGAGCACTTCCCGCTCTCCCTCGCCCGGAAGGACGGAGAAGGTGGCCGTGAGGACCGGCCCGGCGCCCGTGGGCCCTTCCAGCCGCGCGCAGAGAGGGAACTCGCGGATGTCCTCCAGGCCGAAGTTCCGCAGGACGGCCCGGACCGTCGCCTCCTCCCCCTCCCGACCTGCCTCCACCTCCAGGGCCACCAGGCCCGGCGCCGCCGGAGTCAGCGGGCGCACAGACCAGCGCTCCGCCTCCCATGCGACCCGGTAGGCTCCGGGAGCCGAGGGCGGGGAGAACCCCTCCACCCCGCCGGAGAGGACCCGCGCGCCCGGGCCCACCTCCAGGATGAAACGAAACCCCCGATGGGTGACCTGCGGGTCCCGGACCGTCGCCCCGGCGATGCGCGTTTCGGGGCCCTCCCACCGGGCCAGGACGCCCTTCAGGTCATCGGCGGGCACTGGCGCCGGGAGCGCCTCCAGACGCTGCTGCAGGGCCTGCCATTCGGACCGGTTACGGGGCGGCTGGACGGAAAACGCCGCCAGCGCCACGTCTGCCCGTTTGAGGATGACCTCCCCATCCCCGGTGTACAGGAGAAACCCCGAGAGGACGTTCAGTTGCCGCATTGCCCCATCCGGCATCTGGACCTGCCACTGGTCCAGATATCCGTCCCGGTTCCGGTCCGCATAGCGGACGACGGTTCGCCCGTCCACGTTCCAGACGCCCCCCTGCGCGCCCCGCAGATGCAGGCGGCCGTCCACCGGACTCCAGTACAGCGTCGGACGGCCCACCCCTTCCGTCGCGTACTCCCCCCGCATCCCCCGGCGGATGTCGGCGTAGTTCTCCAGCGGCGGTTCGGGGATCAGACCCAGCAGATACAGGTCCCGCAGGCCGGAAGGCTCCACCAGTTTCCCGTCCCGGAAACCCCGGTTGACATTCCAATCCCACATCCCTTCGCTGCTCCAGTATCCGCCCTCCTCCGCCGCCACGAAGGTGGCAACCGCCCACTCCTGCTCCAGCACCCAATCGGGGACCCGCTCGTAGGGGACCGTCCGAACGGCGAAATCCGGAAAAGCGACCGCGTCGGTGACAGGGTGAAAACCGGCCACACTCACCTCGTAGTCCCAGCGCCCGTCGTTATTCTGGTCCCAGGAGTAGTCCGCCTGCACAAAGGGCCGGGAGAGCCCGCCGGACCGCGCCACCTCCGGGGAGAAGGAAGAGTCTCCGGCGGCGAAGACCTCAAAGCGGACCATCAGTTCGGGACGGCCGTCGGCGTCCCCGGCCAGGTCGTAGTAGGCCATCGGGTTCTCAAAGTTGGCGTAGTTAACCTCGCCCTTCTTCCAGCGAGCCCAACTGTTGATTTGATACCCCTGTTCTATCGGGTACCCCAGGATGCCCACCCGGTCTATCTGGGCCCGGGCCCAATCCACCGCGATGGCGGGCGGGCGGTCAAAGTAGTTGTACGCCTCGTAGTTGTGCCGGCCCACCAAAAGGGGCCAGAAGAGGGCCTCCAGGTACGGCTCGGGCTGACGGGGCCTCCGGTTCACGTACAGGGTGGACCGGAAGATGTTGGCGTCCGGCGGGGAGAGGGCCAGAATCCGCTGGAGTTGGTAGTCGGCGACGCCGTCGCCATTGGCGTCCACCACTTCCAGTTCCCAGTCTACCCCGCCGTCGGTGGTGGCGCCCCGGCGGGCCCACCCGGGGGCCGGAGCGGCCTCCCCCCACTCCAGGTAGCGCAGGATGTAGCCGTCTATGTGGAAGACCAGGGATGGGTTCACTCGCCCGTCGGGGAGCAACCAGTCGGAACGGGCGATGGCCCGGACGTGCCAGTGGGGGGACTCGGTGACCTCCACCGCGCGGTAGCGGGCGCGGTAGGAGACCTGCCCGTCGTCGTCCCGGTCATCGTACAGGTCCGCTATCCGGCGGTCCCCATCCTGAGAAAACATCAGAATGAGTTGGGCCGTCCCGTCGGCCCCGACGTCAAAAATCCAGACGTCGTCGCGGAAGTCGGCGACGGCCAGGACGTCGGATCCCGTCCCCATATCCCCGGCGCGGTCCACGATCAGGATGCGGTCGCGAGGGGAAGCGAAAGCACATTCCACGACGGTCATATCCGGCTGGCCATCGCCGTTCAGGTCGGACTGGGCGACGCCGAAGACGGGGATACCCGCCTGCGCGCGGGTCGGTCCGGGCATCAGGGCCAGAGCGGCCACCACCCAGGCCGCTGCGGCCCATCCCCCGAGTTTCCGGAGCCAGTATCGCAGGGATCGCCACATCTGGCGCAACCCGTCTATCGGGATAACCCCACCCCATGCCAGAACAACGAAGTACGCGGAGAGCCCCAGGGCCCCGCAGGCAAGGGCGCTGGGACCTGTCGTTTCCCGAACGGGCCAGAGGAACAGGGCCATCGCGGCCGCCGCTCCCAGGAAGGCGGCCCAGGTCCTCCTCCGAATCGTCCCCGGCGGCCGGACCAGAACACTCCAGCCCAGGAGAACCGCCTGCATCGTCTCCCTGCCCAGGGCCGCGATGGCCGCTCCGAGGGCTCCCCACTGAGGGATCAGTGCCAGCGCAATCCCGGATGAGAGCACCAGACTGCCCGCCGTGATCCGGGCAATCGTTCCCTGTTCCCCCCGGGCGATCAACACCTGCCAGAAGTAGGTGTTGAGGAACATCGCGATGCTCGCTCCACCCAGAATCCGCAAGGCTGGGGCGGCGGGCAGGAAAGGAGCACCGTAGAGAAATCCCATTAAGAAGGGAGATAGAAGTCCCATCGCCACTCCGATCGCCAGGCCGGGGACCAGAATCCACTGCAGGCCCTGGTCGCGCAGTCGGGCGAAGGCCTCCTCATCCCTCCGGTCCAGGGCGGAGAGACGGGGCAGGAACGCGGCCGCCATCAGGCTGACAGACCGGGCCAGCATCATCAGGCTGACGGCGGCACTGTAGAACCCCACCTCCCCCGCGGGCCGGAAAAGGGAGAGAAGCAGGATGTCCAGCCGCAGGTTCAGCCCGATAAGGGTGAAGGTCAGCCCGATGGGGAGAGCGGCCAGAACCATCTCCTTCGCCAAACGAAATTCTCCGCCGCGCGGACGGGTCAACCGCCCCGTCCAGAATCCAGATAGGAGCAGCGCGAGAACCTCGGCGGTCAGGATAGCGACGGCAGCCCCAAGAACCGAGGGGGAGAGAAGAAGGACCACCCCGACGCCGAACAATGCCAGACCGTTCTCTATGGTCTGAACCGCCGCATCCAGGTCCATCCGCTCCAGCCCGCGCAACACCGACCGCAGAAGATTGACCAGTCCCCGGAGTGCTGTGATGAGGGCCGCCGGAAGCAGGAGCGCGCGGACGTCGGTGGGATACCCCAGGGCCCAGCCCGCGCCGAGGATGAGCAGGACCAGCCCGGGGAACCAGAGCAGGGCGGGGTAGAGAGCGCTGAGGGCAACGCGTCCGGCCGCGTGGGGATTCTGAGCAACCTCCCGGGGCACGATGCTATCCAATCCCATCAGCGCGGTGTAGGTGAAGGCCATAGCGAGGGAGAACGCGGTCGCGTAGAGGCCATATCCGTCCGGCCCAACCCCTCGGGCCAGGAGCAGGCCCATCCCGGCGGCCAGGGCCTGGGCAGCCAGGTTTCCCACCAGCAGCCAGAATATATTCCACAGAAGTCCCCGCTGGCCTGGATGGTGCAGAGGTTTCACTCACCATCTCCACCGCCGCCCGGGGAGCAGGGACTCCACCAGGCCCCACCCGCTGGCCGCCCAACCGACGACCATGTACGCCAGAAACAGTCCATACTGCCATGGGTGGGGAAGGCGCAACCCCTCTCTTCGGGCCCGCAGGGTGAAACGGACCTGGCTGAGGACCAGGTACCCCAGCGCCGCCAGCCACAGGCCCCAGAGCAGACGGCTTCCCAGGCCGCCGGTCAGCGGGACCGCCAGCATACCCAGCCCGGTCAGCGCCGCCCAGAGATGACCTCCCACCTCCCGCCAGTTCCGGTAGTGCAGACCGTAGAGGAAGCGGTTGCGGAACCAGCGGGAACGCTGGCGCACGTACTCCGCCAGGGTTGTGCAGTACGCCGTCTGCACCTGGCTCTCCGGGACGAAGCGGATGCGGTATCCGGCGCCCCGCAGTTGGCGGGAGAGCATGTAGTCGGTGCCGATGGGCGCCGGCACACGAAAACCTCCCACCTCCTCCAGCACGTCCCGGCGAACCGCCGCGTTGACGCCATCCAGAGTCTCCACGTACTGGGGCATCGTCCGCTGCATCCAGAGATGGTGGGACCACTGGTACGCGACCAGCGGGTGGTCCCGCTGACTCTCCAGAGGCCGACGGGAGCCCGTGGTCGCCACCTCCTCGCCCCGCAGAATGGGGGAGAGGGTCCGTTCAAAGGTTTCGTCGTCCAGCACGCAGTCGGCGTCGGTCAGGAAGATGACATCGCCCGTGGCCCGCTCCAGGCAGCGCTGCAGGGCCCGCTGTTTGCCCTCGCCGGGCCGTTGTTCCAGGATCACCGCGCCGGGCGGCGCCGCGCGCCGGGCCCGCTCCAGCGTGCCATCGGACCCGCCGGCGCAGAGGACCAGTTCCACATCCGGATAGCGCAGACGGCGGATGGACGCCAGGCACTCCTGAATGTACTCCGCCTCGTTCCAGGCCGGCAGAAGGATGCTGACCCGGGGAGCAGAATCACCAAACGGGGCCAAATCCGTGTTCATCCGTAATGGCCTACCACAAAGGTCACAAAAGGCGCACGAAGGACACCAAGTGTAACAGTCAGGGGTCAGGGGTTATAGAAAACAGACTAACCCCTAACAACTGACCCCTGACGGCGAAAATTCCTTGGTGGTTTCCCTTTCTCTGCGTTCTCTGCGCTCTCCGCGATGAAAGATGGTGACGGGCCAACCTCCGCCCAGGGAGTGCCCTTCACCCAGCGGTAGCGCCAGCCCCGCTCGCCGCGAATCTCTATGGCGGCCGTCGTCTCCTGATAGAGGCACCGTTCTCCCCGAAAGACGCAGTCCATCTCCACCTCCACCGGCGATTGCGGGTCGGGCAGATAGTGGGTTCCATGGACTGCGCCGGTCATGTAGCGGAAGGCCTTGTCGGCCCAGCCGCAGACCGGCAGCAGGTCGCGGAGGTCGGGGCGGTCCGGCGGACGCTGCTGGGATTCTACGGCCCCGAAGCCGTGGGCGGTGGCGACCCCGCCGTGCAGTTGCACCCCCCGCAGCAGCCAGGCCTGGGTCGGTTCCAGGCGGACCTCCATCCCGTACCGGCGGGCCTCCTCCATCGCCCGCAGGATGTCCCCCACCCCGGCAACCCACTGGGGGTAGCGGTTCATCCGCCCATCGCGGTATACGACCTGAGGGAAGGAGCCATCCGGGAACCGAAACCGCAAGATGAAGGAGACCGCCGCCAGGGCTGCGTCTTGATACGCGGTCCGCCCCGTCCGTTCGTGTCCCAGAAACAGGGCCGGGACGCATCGGGCGATGTAGAACGGGAAATACCGCCCTGTCCCCTTCTCTCGCCACACTCCCTGATCAATCGCCCCATCCAGCGGGGAACCCGGAGACCGGACCTGCGCGGCCAGAATTCCGTCCAGGGTCGGGAGGACGTATCGGTCCACGACCTCCGTCTCTCCGGTCAGGTCGGCCCAGGCCAGCAGGGCCTCCACAATGGTCGCCGCCTTGTTGGGGACGAAGGTCGGGTCGGCGGGGAGGTTGCGGAAGGCCCGACGGTCCTCGTCCCAGAGGACGGAGAGGATGTATCCCCAGAGGTTGCACCGGGCGGCCTCCGCGAAAACCTCCCAGGCCGGGTCGCCCTGGTTCCGCAGGGCTCGCGCCAGGCGGAGCAGGGCGACGTCGCAGGCCGCCTCGTGAGGGGTGCCGCCCGTATCGGGGTTCGCCTCAAAGCAAGAGGCGCGGAAGTTGCCGGAGAGGAGTTGCCCCCGGAGCAGGTCCTCCCCCGCCCGCCGGGCCCGGTCCAGCCAGCGCGGGTCGCCCGTACCCCGGTACAGGTTCAGATAGCCCAGGATGATCCCCTCGTACCGCCAGTCCAGCCCGGGGCCCGTGTAGAGGAGGTTATCTTGCCACCAGTGGACTACGGGTCCCCCATAGCCTTCGGGCCCGCGCATCGTCTCCAGCCAGGACTCCAGCCGGAGCGCGGCGAAGGCCAGGACCTGTCGGGAGATGTCTGCGGTCATCGTTCCACTCCATCTCTTTTACGCTGATGGAAATCGCCCTCCCTGGGCACTTCGTGCCAGTTGTCGGCCGCAGGCCCAGGAAGGGTGACTTCCGTCAGCGCTATTCCTGCCGATTGAAATCGTCCTCCCTGGGCACTTCGTGCCAGTTGTCGGCCTTCGCCGACATTCTGAGGTCGGCGAAGCCAATCACCGGCCGCAGGCCCAGGAAGGGGGACTTCGGTCAGCGCTATTCCCGCCGATTGAAATCGTCCTCCCTGGGCACTTCGTGCCAGTTGTCGGCCTTCGCCGACATTCTGAGGTCGGCGAAGCCAATCACCGGCCGCAGGCCCAGGAGGGGGGACTTCGGTCAGCGCTATTCCCGCCGATTGAAATCGTCCTCCCTGGGCACTTCGTGCCAGTTGTCGGCCTTCGCCGACATTCTGAGGTCGGCGAAGCCAATCACCGGCCGCAGGCTCAGGAGGGGGGACTTCGGTCAGCGCTATTCCCGCCGATTGAAATCGTCCTCCCTGGGCACTTCGTGCCAGTTGTCGGCCTTCGCCGACATTCTGAGGTCGGCGAAGCCAATCACGGCCGCAGGCCCAGGAGGGGGGACTTCAGTCAGCGCAGAGACCCGGTCGGCGAAGGCCGACCGAAGGCCTGCGGCCCCAAAAGGTATGAAGGCAGAATCCGCACCCGGCTGCCGGATTGGGCTGGTGCCCTCACCCCACCCCTGCCCCCAGGTTCATTGCTTGCACTGAATCATTCGTGCCCCTCTCCTGCTCGCCTTCGGCGGCAGGAGAGGGGAGGGGAAGTGAAGGGATTTTGCGGTGGGCGGTGAAGCCGCCCACCGCAAAATCCCCTTTATCCCTCTCTCGTGCCGGAGCCGATCTCCCCGGGAGCTCCGGTCCCTGAGGGGGAACGGCTTTCCCGACCCCAACCCAATGATACCAGCGTTCTGCTCTCCCAGTGCCTGCATAGACCCTCGGACGATGGCCAGGGCCAGGAGGGAGGTGCGGGCCTGCCTGTCCTCCACCAGGAGCGCCGACCGGGCCCGGGCGCGGAACCGGTCGGCCAGGTCTCCGCGACCCAGCGACTCCACGATCCGGGCCAGGCGGCTCCAGAACCGGTACCGCGGCCCGCCGATGCCGTAGCAGGCCACCTCCTGGAACCCCTGCACTGCCAGCCAGGAGAGGGCTTCCTCCAGCCCCAGCGGACGCCCTTCGGGAGATTCCGGACCCCCGGCGTTCTCCACGCCGAAGACTCTCCTCCACCCGGCCCGCCCCCGGGCCAGGACCACCACGGCGCCCCCCGAGAGGAACGCCCCCAGCGAATCCGCCACCTCCGCGCGGGCCTCCAGGCGGGGGTCGGCCCAGACCAGAACGGGATGGCGGCCCTCCGCCTCCCCGTCCGGGCAGAGTTCCAGCCGCCGGGCCAGTTCCGCCCGGTAGAAGGGGTTCCCGGCGATGAGGCGCGCAGGGCGGCCCCAGAAGCAGGCCAGCACCGCGCAGAGATTAAAGGCCGTCTGATGGAGCAGGTCCGGGAGAACGCCCGGCCGAGATGCCTGGTCAGCGCGCGGTGACGGGATAGTGCCAGCCGTAGAGATGAAATCCGTGTCCATCCGTGTCTATCCGTAGAGCGAGTTGCTGGTAGTGAGCCACGAAGCGAAGCGGAGAGGCGCCCTATCCCAGCGCTTCCTGGTAGGCCTGGACCAGCCGGGGGATGATCCGGGGCCAGGCGTACTCCGCCTCTACCCGCGCCCGTCCCTGCCGCCCCATCTGCGCCCGCCGCTGCGGGTCCTCCAGCAGCGCCCGCATCTTCTCTACCAGGTCATTCATATCCCCCGGCCGCGCCAGCAGGCCGTCTTCCCCATCCCGGACGACGGAACGGACACCGGGGATGGAGTGGGCCAGGACGGGACGCCCACACGCCATCGCCTCAATCAGGACCATCCCGAAGGACTCCGGGGGAAACGACGGCAACACCACCAGGTCGGACGCCGCGTAGCAGGGCGGCAGGTCCCGATGGGGGACCGTCCCCACAAACCACACCCGCCGGGCGATGCCCAGCGTCTTCGCCAGGGCCACCAGCGATGGTTTCAGGTCGCCATCTCCAACCAGCATCAGCCCGGCCCTCTCGTCCCCCATCCGGGCGAAGGCCCGCAGCAGGTACCCGGCCCCTTTGAAGTGATGGGCGCGGTCCAGAGAACCCACAAACAGCACCAGGCGGAGCGCCTCCGGGATGCCGTACCGGCGCCGCACCTCCCTCCCGTCCACGTCTGGGTGGAAGTGGTCGGTGTCCACCCCGTTGGGAACTTCTATGACGTCGGACGGGCAGCGGAAGAGAGGCGCCATCCGGCAGGACGCGGCGTGGTCCCGGGAGACGACCAGATATTTGCGCGCGCCCCGGAAGACGAACGGCGCGCAGACGGCGGTGTAAAGGTCAAAGAGATACCGCCGGGCCCCGTCGCCGATCAGGTCATTGTGGTGGGTCAGGACGTACGGGATGCGGCGGAGGGCAGAGACCAGGCGAACCATCTCCGCTCCGAAGATGAACGGGTAGTGCAGGTGCAGGATGTCAAAATCCCGGAGGGCGAGCAACCCCGGCAAAAAGGGGGCGTTCCCCATCCGGAAGAGCGCGGGCAGGCGGCGCACCGTCACCCCTTCAGGAGGGGGTACATCTCCGACAGGGCCGGCGGCGGTGAAGACGGTGACGGAATGGCCCAGCCGGGCCAGCCCCTGAGCCTGGTAGCAGCAGACCAGGCCGGTCCCGGCGTAGTAGGGCGGAAACGTGGCCGTGATGTGGGCGATGCGCATCTTGTTACCACCGGACCAGGGCGAGCGTCAGCCGGTACAGCAGGCAGAACAGGGGGTCCAGCCACCGGTGGGCCCAGCGGGCCGCGGCTGCGCGCCCCGTCTGCTCGTAGGCCAGATGGGGGACGCAGATGGTCAGCAGATCCCGGTCGCGGGCCCGGCGAATGGCCTGGACCGCCCGTCGGCGGGCCCGGATGGCCCGCCAGTTCTCCATCACCCAGAGGTATGCCCGAACCTTCTCCCGCCACCGACGGGGATAGTACCGGAGCAGGAACCCCCAGGTGACGACCTCCGCCAGCAGAAGGGACGGGAGAAGGACCAGCAGGGTCCGCCAGCGCAGGTTTTTCAGGAGCAGGAGATACCGGTTGCGCTCCTGAAGAAAGAACTTGTCCTTCCCGAAGCGAAAGGCGTAATCGTGGTGGACCACCGAATGAGGGACGTAGCGGCACCGGTATCCGGCCAGCCGGGCTCGCCAGGAGAGGTCCGTATCTTCCACGTAGAGGAAAAAGGCCTCGTCCAGCCCGCCCAGCGCGTCCCAGGCCTCCCGGCGGACGGCGAAGGCGGCGCCGGAGACGGCCACCACGTCCCCCGGGTCCGCCAGCGCCGCCGGGGGCATCCCGGCCCCCCGGCAGAAGGCCAGGCCGGTCAGGTGGACCTCGTTGCCCGCGGCGTTGATCCGCGCCGGGTCGTCCATCCGCAGGATGCAGGGGGTGGTCAGGGCCACCGAGGGGTCGGAGAGGGGGGCCAGGAGTTCGTCCAGCCAGCCCGGGTCCACCGTCGTATCGGGGTTCAGGAAGACCAGGTACTGCCCTCGCGCCCGGCGGGCACCCAGGTTGCAGCCGGACCCAAAGCCGCCGTTCTTCGGAGACCGGACCCGGACAACGTTGGGGAATCTCTCCGCCAGACGGTCCAGGCTGCCGTCAGTGGAACCGTTATCCACGACGATGACCTCGTCCTCCGGGCGGACCGTGGAGAGGACAAAGGGGAGACAGCGTTCCAGGTGGGGCCAGCCGTTGTGGTTGACGATGATCACGCTGGCCCGCACGGAAGCGGCGGCCTCCTGCCCGGCAGGGGAAGACATAGCGGGCAACGGCACCCCCGGACCCCCGGTTTCCGACCGACCGACGCCTCCCTCGCCCATCACCGGCTTGTGCCCTGGAGGAGGTTCAGGATCAGCCCGCGCAGGGAGTGCAGGATGAAGCCAGTAGAGATGCAGATGGAGCCGAGGATGGTCAGCATCACGCAGATCAGGGCATAGCCCACGGCCAGCATCTGGGTTCGGCGGTAAATCTCCACCACGCAGAACCCCCAGCCCATCCCGATGAGCAGGAGAAGGGAGCCGATGAGGCTGAAAACCAGCAGGGGGCGATGCTGACCAATGTAGCGGAGGATGCCATCCAGGACCATCAGGCCCTGGAGGAAGGCGGAGCGCTTGGGCTTCCCGTCGTAGAGGACCGTCACCGGGACTTCTTTCACCCGCCAGCCGTGCTGCCGGGCCAGCATCTGCATTTCGGACTCCACAGAGAAGCCGTTGGAGTGGAATTTGAGGGAGTCCAGGACACGCCCGGAAAAGGCCCGGAAGCCGTTCTGGGAATCGGTCAGGTGGACACCCGAAGTGTGGTTGGTCAGGAGGTTAAAGAACCGATGCCCCCACACCCGGGCCAGGGGTACCCGCGAGGATCCGTTCAGATAGCGGGTGCCGACGACCATATCCGCTTCGCCGGCCCGGATGGGCGCCAGGAGGGATGGGATTTCCGCCGGGAGATGCTGACCATCTCCATCCAGCAGGACGACCGCCCGGGGACGGAGACGGCGGGCCTCGTTCAGACCGGTGCGCAGGGCTTTGCCTTTCCCCTGATTTTGCTCGTGGCGGACTACGATGGCGCCCGCTGCACGGGCAATTTCCCCCGTACCGTCGGTGGAGCCATCGTCCACCACAATGACCTGATCCACCAGGGCCCGGGTCTGCAGGACCACGCTGCCGATGAACCGGGCCTCGTTATACGCCGGGATCACGGCGACCACTTCGGTTTCCCCACTTTTCCATCCCATTCACCATCGCTCCTCCCCGCCCGTGCCCCCGACTTTTGGTGTAACTATCAGCCGATTGAAATCGTCCTCCCTGGGCACTTCGTGCCAGGTGTCGGCCTTCGCCGACACCTGGAGGTCAGCGAAGGGCGACCATCGGCCGCAGGCCCAGGAAGGCTGACTTCCGTTGCGCCTGATAGTTACCTTATTGATTGGTTTAAGAATTCTCCAACCCATTTCCAACCTGATTATAACGGGCACAGGGTCGTGCGTCAATAGGAAAAATAGGGGAAACACGTTCCCGTAACAAACCTGTAACAGAGAGCCAACAGGGGTTGGGAGCGGACATCCGTGTCTGCCCGCCGCCAACCCCTGTCGTTGCGTCGCGCGGAGAGGGGACACCTACCCCATCCCGACCATCGCGCCGACCGGAGGAACCGCCCGGCTGTGGACGATGACGGCCCCGAGGGTCTCCTGAGCGCTCAGTTGCGGCTGAACCACGGCCAGCCAGGCCAGGCGCGGGGCATAGAGGCGGGCCAGCGCCGCCCAGAGGTAGAGGGGAAGTTTCCCGCTGAGGATGAGCCCTTCCGCAGGCGGGGCCGGGACCACCGTCCCCTCCATCTCGGTAATATCCAGATAGGCCTCCGGAAGGGAGAACTCCAGCCGGGCAACGGACTGCCCCTCCTCCCATCCCACCTGCACCCGTAGGGGGCCGGAGGAGGGAGTCCCCATCTGAAGGCCCGGCGGCGCCGTCCACCCCAGCCGGGCGTCAAAGAGGTAGAAGGGAGCAGGGAGCGCGTGGACGGCCAGGGCCGCGTAGAGCCAGTTCGGCCCCCGGCCGTAGAGGGCCAGCGGCTCCCCCGCCGGGAGGTAGTCCAGGGCCCACCCCAGGTCCTCCGGAAGCCACCGGTTGGGGTCATGGCCCCGCTGCCGGGCCAGCCGCTCCAGGTCCACCGCCAGTTCCGCCGGCGCAGCCTCCATGTGGCGGCGGTAGAGGTCCGGCGCGAAGGGCCGGAAGAGGGCCTCCAGCCGCTCCACCAGCGCGTCAAAGGCCGGTCCCTGAGCCACCCTCCCCCGTTCCAGCCCCGCCAGAACCCCCCGCACCACCGGCTCCACCGCGTCCAGACGGTCCTCCCCCCACAGGTCGGAGCGAAGGTCCGCCAGGAGGACCAGGCCATGGGCGGCGAAGCGGTCCGCCCAATCCTGCCGGGCCTCGTCGGATGGGGTGAGCAGAATCCCGTGGGTGCACTCGTCCAGGATGGACTCCTGCTCCCGCGTCGGGAGACCTCCCATGTCCACGATGAGGGGGAGGTGACGGCGGGCGATGTCCCGCCGCAGCGGGTCCAGCCAGCGGTCGCTCACGGCTCCCTTGACCCGCAGGTGACGGACCAGGTCCTGCTCCCCCTCGTGGAACCAGTCCCCCTCGCCATCGGGCGGGTAAGCCCGCAGGAGGTAGTGGAGGACGCCCCGAGCGCGCAGGGCGCGGGTCAGGCTGTAGGCCAGGACCGATTTGCCACTGTGGGGCGGCCCTCCAATGGCAACGGCAGGCAGAGGATTATACCACTCCATTTGCGTCCACTCCGTTCTGGCCTATAATTCAGGGAGCAGGTCGCACGTCGCAGGTCGCACGTCGCAGGGTCGCAGGTCGCACGTCGCAGGGTCGCAGGTCGCACGTCGCAGGGTCGCAGGTCGCACGTCGCAGGGTCGCAGGTCGCACGTCGCAGGGTCGCAGGTCGCACGTCGCAGGGTCGCAGGGAGCAGGGTCGCAGGGAGCAGGGTCGCAGGTTTCATGCCTCTTTCCGGGAACATCGGATGCGGACGGTCGCCTCTTCGCCAAGCGGGAAGGTCGCGCTGGTGACAATGGGCGGGCAGGCCCAGGTGGTCACGTTCGCCGTGGACGGACTGCTGGCGATGGGCGAATCGCTTTCCAGAGTACTGGTCCTCCATCTTTCCCCGGAAGACCCCCGGGTGCGCCGGGCGCTGGCCCAGTTGAGCGCCGAATTTGCGGGCGGGCAGTACCAGGGTCGCCCCCTGGAGTTCCGTCGCATTCCCCTGCAGGCCCTGGGACGACCGCTGACGGCGATTACCGATGGTGCGGAAGCGGAGGCGGTCTGGGCGCTGGCGCGCGACCTGCTGGCGGAGTTGAAGGGGGAAGGCCGGTCGCTGCACCTTTGCATCGCGGGCGGCCCCCGCCTGCTGGCGCTGACGCTGACCACCGCAGCCATGCTCCACTGCGATCACCAGGACCGCCTCTGGCATCTCTACACGCCCCCGGAGTTCCTGGAACGGGCGCGGGAGGGGGCCATCCTCCACGCCCCGCCGGAGGCCGGAGTCCGCCTGATCCCCGTCCCCCTGGTCCCCTGGGGGGCCTACTTCCCCGCCCTGCGGGCCCTGGCCCGTCCCCCCGCCGCCGCGCCGTCTCTCTGCCCCGAAGACGCCGCCTGCTGCGCCGCCGTCTGGGAGCGTCTCACGGAGCGGCAGCGGGAGGTTCTGCAGGTACTGGTCTCCGCCCCCTCCCTGCAGGACGCCGCCGAGCAGTTGGGCTTGACGTTGAAGACGCTGGATAGCCATAAGAGTCAGATTCTGGCGGAGTGCCGTATCGCCTGGGGCATGCCGGAGGGCACCCGTCTCACATACCATTTCCTGCGGGAAAAGTTCGGCCCGTGGATTTCGGTAGCCGTCAGCCGTTAGCAGTTAGCCGTTAGTGGTCCGGGGTCCGTGGTCTGTTGTCCGTCGTCCGTCGTCCGTCGTCTGTGGTCGGTGGTCTGTCGTCCGTCGTCTGTCGTCCGTCGTCCAGTATACACCGATTTGCTCATTCTGGCATCCGAGAAAACTCTGAGCGAAATCAGAAATTCCTCTGTTGACCTGTAACCCTGAATGGGTAAAATGGAGGTGATATGCTGACCAGTCTGGTCCTGATGCTTCAGGCGGAGGAGGAGGTGGTCCTCCCGCCGCATCTGGGACGGGCCAGCCACGCGGTGTTTCTGAGGGGAGTGGCCGGGCGGGACCCCGTCCTGGCCGAACGGTTGCACGCGCCGGACGAGCGACGGCCGTTCACCTGCTCCTCACTGGTGGGGGTGCGCCTGGAGCGGGTAGAGGAGGAGCCGAGAGCCGTCGCCGCCCCGGGCCGCCCCCTCTTCCTGCGCTACACGGGGCTGACAACGGAGGTTTCGGAGCATCTGGCCCGCTGGGCCGAGGCGCCGCCCCCGGTGGTGGAGATAGAGGGGGCCCGGCTGACCGTCCAGGGGGCGACGCTGGACCCGGCGGTCCATCCCTGGGCGGGCCAGACAACGTATCAGGCATTGCTGAGGAAAGCCCTGCCGACGGGGGAGATGCTGCCCCGTCATCTGGAACTGGAGTTTTTCTCCCCCACGGCCTTTCACTCCGGTGGGCGGAACGTGCCCCTGCCCCTGCCGGACCTGGTCTACGGGAGTCTGCTGGAGAAGTGGAACGACTTCTCGCCGGTGACAGTCTCGCCGGAGGTGCGGCGGTTCGCCCAGGAGTGCATGGCCATCAGCCGGTACGATCTCTCCACCCGCGCGGTGCCGGGGAAGGGAGACGGGATGCAGATCGGTTTTGTGGGCTATTGCCGCTATACCCTCCTCCGGGCCGACCCGTACTGGGTGGGGGTCCTGCAGGCGCTGACGGACTACGCTTTCTACGCCGGAGTGGGGTATCAGACGACGACAGGGATGGGGCAGGCGAGGAAGGTGGTAAAATTAAAAATTAACAATTAACAATTAAAAAAATTAACAATGGGGGCTGTCCGGTGGCGCGGGTGGAGGCGCACCGGGCGGCGCACTTTAACAACTTAAAAGGCACGAAAGGCGCGAAAGGCACGAAAGGCACGAAAGGCGCGAAAGACGCGAAAGGCGCGAAAGGTGTCCTTCGTGGATGAATACCGGCGTCTATGGAGGTGGGCGCCGGGTTGCGAACACCCCCCCTTCCGGGGGCCCGATTTGGGGCCTTCCGGAGGGGGGTGTTCGCAGGAAACCTTAAAGTGGAGTGCTTATTCCATGCTGGAGTTGACAGAATCGGGAAATGGGTGTAGAATAAGAATGCAGAGGCGGGCAGATAGAATCTGGAGAGGGTGGAATTCCCACAGGGTTTGGCAGGGTCTGAACGCCTCCAATGCCCGACAGGTCTGCGCTCAAACTCCCCATCCCCTGCCCGCCCTACCGGGCGGGCTTGCGTCTGAACGCCTCCAATGCCCGACAGGTCTGCGCTCTATGGAGTGCGGGGGGAGTGGAGAGGCGCCAGTGTGCGTCTGAACGCCTCCAATGCCCGACAGGTCTGCGCTCTTCACCAGCTGTATCCCCTCCGGTGTGTGTCTGAACGCCTCCAATGCCCGACAGGGCATTAAGACCCAGTGGCCGCCCCTCGTGGCGGCCGCGACGACGAGCGTCTGAACGCCTCCAATGCCCGACAGGGCATTAAGACGAAGTTGATGATTCTCATCACTACCTCCTTTGTTTTTAGTCTGAACGCCTCCAATGCCCGACAGGGCATTAAGACGCATACACCGCTGGGCGATGTGAACATCGGGCTGGTGAGTCTGAACGCCTCCAATGCCCGACAGGGCATTAAGACGATCGCCCGCGGAACGCTCCAGTCCGCCTGCGCAGCGTCTGAACGCCTCCAATGCCCGACAGGGCATTAAGACGCAGGTCTCCAAAGTCGTTGTCCTGGACGAAACGGATGTGTCTGAACGCCTCCAATGCCCGACAGGGCATTAAGACGAACCCGCTCACGGTGACTCCGCCACGCGGCCCAGAAAGTCTGAACGCCTCCAATGCCCGACAGGGCATTAAGACTGAATACCGCCACCGTTGTGGCGGACCCGAGAACTTGAGTCTGAACGCCTCCAATGCCCGACAGGGCATTAAGACGCAGGTCTCCAAAGTCGTTGTCCTGGACGAAACGGATGTGTCTGAACGCCTCCAATGCCCGACAGGGCATTAAGACGAACCCGCTCACGGTGACTCCGCCACGCGGCCCAGAAAGTCTGAACGCCTCCAATGCCCGACAGGGCATTAAGACGCAGGGCGACGGGGCTGGAAAGCGTGTTGCTGAAGAAGTCTGAACGCCTCCAATGCCCGACAGGGCATTAAGACTGCCCCGTCGTGCGGGCCAGGGCGACCCGGTATACGTTGAGTCTGAACGCCTCCAATGCCCGACAGGGCATTAAGACTGGCGGTCACGCGACCAATGAGTTGCTCATAACCAATTACGTCTGAACGCCTCCAATGCCCGACAGGGCATTAAGACTCAGGTTCGGAAAAGGAACCTGGCCAGCCGCCGAAGTCTGAACGCCTCCAATGCCCGACAGGGCATTAAGACACACACAATCGGCGTGTCTGACCGCTCGCCTAAACTCCGTCTGAACGCCTCCAATGCCCGACAGGGCATTAAGACCCATTGGGAGCGCTTGCCATAAACTGGTCATAGATGGGTCTGAACGCCTCCAATGCCCGACAGGGCATTAAGACGTAGAGGCCGCCCTTCCCCTTCCGGCGTAGGGGAAGGTCTGAACGCCTCCAATGCCCGACAGGGCATTAAGACTTTATCACCACCCCACCACCTGAAATTGTACCAGAGAAGTCTGAACGCCTCCAATGCCCGACAGGGCATTAAGACTTAGAACTGCGGCCGCCTGCCCCGGCCGCAGAGTCTGAACGCCTCCAATGCCCGACAGGGCATTAAGACGTCAGCGCCCGGTCATACGCGATTTTCTTTTTCTTCTCTGTCTGAACGCCTCCAATGCCCGACAGGGCATTAAGACGTAGAAATTCGGGAGCAGCCTTCCAATCGCCCGGTTTTCGGTCTGAACGCCTCCAATGCCCGACAGGGCATTAAGACGCATCACGATGATGAGGATATTGGCAACGGTTTCTACGTCTGAACGCCTCCAATGCCCGACAGGGCATTAAGACGTACCTGGGTAAGGTGGCTGCTGCCACAGGCACTGAGTCTGAACGCCTCCAATGCCCGACAGGGCATTAAGACAATGGTGGCAGGACGCGATGCGTAAAGCGTACCTGCTGAGTCTGAACGCCTCCAATGCCCGACAGGGCATTATTGATCTTCGCTTTTTCAAAGTAACAGTCACCACTCCAATCCGGTATATCGGAAGCAAGAAAGCAATAAGGCAGTCTCCGTTTCCATTCGTTCCAGAGAAGCGCTGACAGCTTCCCGGAGAT
>Ga0308421_1000357_pt1 | contig 27860 bp, 21 predicted proteins | sample HotsprSampleMS60_FD_203673 | JGI IMG/M metagenome (GOLD analysis project Ga0308421, IMG submission 203673) | Hot spring phototrophic mat microbial communities from Mushroom Spring, Yellowstone National Park, Wyoming, United States - 20090730_MS60 ...
ATCCAGCAGTGTTTTTCGTTGTGTTTGGGTAAATAACTTCTGGCATTTTGAACTCCACAACCCGCGATGGCTTTATTTCGAGAATATAATTACAATTCACAACCAAGCTTTTATTATTTCGTTCCAGTGATACTTTTTCCCCGTCGGGCAGAACAATATCCAAGGCAAGGACATAATCGCGCATTGTTCCATACTTAAAAGTGCGAGAGCCCGAAGAGTTGCAAGCAATGTTCCCGCCAATAAAACTGCTTGTTTCGGTTGGATTTGGTGGTAAAAAGAAGCATTTGCTTTCCAAAAACGAATCCAAATCGCTACGAACAACCCCTGCTTCGACAACGACATATTGTTCTTCTTCGTTAATCTCCAATATCCTGTTTAGCTTTTCTGTGGAAACAACCACACCATCGAAAGGCACTCTTCCACCGACCAAACCCGTTCCAGCCCCCGAAATTGTATAGGGAACATCGTTTTGGTAAAGTTCTTTTATGCAATCAATTAGTTCATCAACATTTTCGGGGATATAAACTTTTTGGCAAAATCCTTTCAAATTCGAAGAATCCGAAAGATAGTTCTGAATTTCGTCCAAATTCTCTTTGATAATCATCCTATCTACCTCCAGAAATTGAGAGACGAATATCCAAACCAACTTGGAAGTTGCTAAACCCGGGCGACGAAGCCCCTTCGGTCAATGTGCCTTCGTATCGCATAAAGAAAGAAGCACTTAATCGGTTGCTAATCGAATACCTTGCTCTTGGTTCGATAATAATTTGCGAATTACCATCGAGAGTTCGCCCTTTTTCGCCCGTAAAGTTTAACACATCGTAAGTTGCTCGCTTATTCCTTCGATACGAGCCAAGGAAACTAAACTCGACATCATTGCGAAGTATAAGATTGAAGAACGGGAACTCGAAACCTCGCAGTGTGTAGCTTGCTTGGGCTTGGATTTCATCGGTTGTTTGGCGAACAATAGTTGCCCGTGCAGTCGAGTTGATTTGATATGTAGTTGATGTATTATAACGCAAAGATGCGGTAAATATGCCTTTGTATTTCTTTTCGTCGAACGAAACAGAGATTCCCAAGAAGGGCTGAAATCCGTATTGAACCGTTTGTCCCTGTATCACTTTGCCATTATCGTTGATTAAAGCATTTTCTTGGTACTTAGAATTGTAAATATGCTCAATGAGAATTCTCTTTGGAGCGATGGGTTTCAAAAGTTCCCAGTTTTCCAAGCCTTCCCAGCGAAAAGCCCAGTTTATGCCGGGCAGGAATTTGCCCGCGTCTCCACGGAAAATGCTAAAAGCTTCGAGCCCTTTGCGAAATGATTCCGAAAGTGCGTTCAAAAGCATTTGGTTTTTCTTTATAGTATCCAGATTTGATGCAAGAATTTTCTCTTTTTCTGCATTGTAAAGATTAATTACGTGCTCAATGTTGTTATTAAATACATTTATCCAGAAAATAGTTGGCAATGTCAGAAAAGTTCGGGCAAATGATTGAGTGGCGATTATGTTCGTAAAGAAAGGATTGCCAAGGGAATCGGTAATTACGGTTTGGTTTTTGTTGAAGCCGAGTTCGGTTTTCCAGTTCAAATCGAGATTTGCCCCTTTCCAAAGTTGCCGTGTAGTCTTGATTTCGAATGTTGTTCTTTGGTTGAAATTTTCCTGCAAGATAGCATTTTCGGGACGCCTTCCCGTTTTGGTTTTAAAGGCAAAGAATGGGAAATTCGAAGATGGGACAATGGTAAAGCTTCCGTGCGGGCTTCCAATAAGACCAAGTTGATAAGCGAAACTGGGACCAAATCGCTCTTCGCTACTGCGGAAAAGTAAACCTCGACCCCAGAAATTGTCGAATCCGTTGCCTCCGAATACCCCGGGATTATTCGAAGAATTTGTTTGGGTAAAGACAAAATCTATCTTTTCGAAATCAACAAATACAGATTTTGCGATTGAGCCAACTTGTTGCCAGAAAGTTTTTGGAGTTGTATCGGCCTTGGTCGATGGAACTGCAAAAGGCTGTGGTTTCGCCTGTATGCCTAAAATATCTTCGAGTAAAGATTTATATCTCAAACTGGCGTTATACCGAATTGAACTATTCCACGAAGCATTTTTCACAATGTTCTTTATCCTTGGGTCTTCTTGCAATGGGTCGTTCCAAGAGTAATTCACTTGGTAACTGCCAGTATTATCCAAATATCGAGCATATTTCCCAAGCGGGAACTTTGGTTTTACATTTATTGTAATGTTTTGATTATGAATATTGTCGGCTCCAAGACTAAGAAGGTCACCATTGCGGAAGAACATCATCCGTGCTATTTGGCTCCCTGTTCTTTGTCGCCCATTCTCATCCAACTCGTAAGGAACAAGTGTGCTTGTTGTGCTGAAGGAGTAATCGATAATCGGACTGAGCAAGCCATTTTCGCTTAATTTCCAAGACATTTGTCCCGACCGAATTGCATTGAACCCGCGAATCACCGGGCTTGGAAAACTCAGGAAGCGGGATTGCTCGGTTTGACGGCGACGGGTCATATTTAATCCCAAACTTATGCTATTTGGCAGGAAGTTCAACTTCCAGTCGGAATAAATCGAGAGGAAACCAGTTTTAACAAAGCTCAGTGGTTTTAGGGTTATCAACTCGGGGATGGAATTAGCATATTGCAAAGTCAGATTCCAAGTCCAGTTGAACCTTTGAACATAAAGCGGGGAGCGTTCAAATTCTTGGGAATAGGAGTAGCCAACAGCGACCTTGTTGAATGTTTCGTTAACCAGCCAGTGATTAATGGGGATGCCAATTTTCATCCCCGTAATAGCCCAGCTGTCCATAATTCGCAAAGTTTGGGACCGAAGGAGAACTTCGTCGGCAATTCTTTGGGCTTGGTCGGGAGTGGCACCCCCTTGCAATGCAGATTGCCGAGCCGATTCGGAAGCCTCGCGTAGTTTTATATCGCTGTTTGCAACAAATTCAGGATTTTCGAACGTCTCGGTGTGGGTATATGTAAATGGAATCTTAAATTTTTGCAAAAACTTAGGCAAAAGTTTTTCGGCGCTTGCAATAGCAGTTACAGAAAAATTCGAAGCGGAAACTCTGTTGCCGAACCGCTCCTCCAAGCGGTGAAAATTCGGCTTTGTGTAGTTCACCGATGCATTTATCGAAGCAAAGTCGGCAAGTTTTAATTCCGACGAAGCAACTGCTGCCCAATCATTTCGATTTTCGGGATTAATCAAGCGAAGCTCATCAACCCACATAGTTGTGGTTAATTCATTTGGATATCGTTCGGGTGGATTCGCTATACCAAAGCCGAAAAAGAGGATTCGGGTCAAAATTGGGTTGCCCCGAATAACATAGGTAGCAAGTGGATTATTCCGAACAGGGAATGATTGACGCTCGTAAATTCTGTTTGTATCTCGAATTTGCTTGATGCTTGTTAAATCCTCTAAATTGATTTCAATATCCTGCCATCCACGAAGCAAAGGAACTCGATATTCATAATAATTCAACGAATCGATACCGAAGCGAATAAATGCATAGGCTGGTGGAATAGCCCCCGGAACTAAGTTATCGGGCATCGAGCCGTCGCCATGAATAAAGAACTTCAGCTTTTTGTAGTAGAAAATGTCCAACTGACGGAAATAGCGAACAGCAAGCCGTTCTTCGCCATAACGCAAGTTTTTGACAGCAAGGGAAAGCGATTGCTCGTTCATTCTAACGATACGGGTTGGGTCGGGGTTGTCCAATCGACGCGGAGCTTGAACTCCCGGCGGCATAGTGTAGTAGTCCGGAGCCTTGCTATTTTCCTCGACATTGACGAACGAGACGGAAAGCACACTGTCGTTTGGACTTACATTCGATTGAATTGTATTATTCCTTTGCCAATGGGCACCAACCAAGCGCCATTCTGCTATGGCAAGCTTAATTGCCCCGCCTTTGAACCAAACTCTTGCATATTGAATATTTGCAAAGGTTGGATTTCCAACAATTCGGCTCGGCTTTCGCACTGGAATTCGATAAAGATACCATCCCCGCTCGGGATTCCCACCAACAATCTGGGGATTTGTATTTGGGTCGGGATTCAGTTGAATTTCGTATTGGAAATAGTCGTTGGCAAGAGAAATTGTTTGCCCGTTGTTGCGATTTAGAACTTCTTGGTCGGGGAATTGCCCCATTTCCGAAACGGCATTGCCTTCGTAATTGTTGAAACGAACAAAGTCGGCAGGATTGCGTTGGCTGTCGTCTTTGCCAAAGTCGAATTTGAAATCGTCGCGGGCAGGGTCGTCCTCTAAATTCAGCGGATAAGGATAAGTTTCTTTTTCCTTTGAGTTGTTCATTGCATCAATTCCCACATCTTCGCCGACATCGATAATGCCATTGGGCATAGGGCTGGCAGGAGTAATTCCATCCTCGGTGTTGAGTCGCTGGTTGGGAATTATATCTTCGCTAATTTGCCCCAGTTCGATGTACATTTTGGTTCGACCCGGCTCGAAATATTGGATGTTCATCATTATTTCGATGAACTCAATGTTGTCGTTGTCAAAGTTTGTGTTGAATGTAGAAATCAATTTGGTCATACCAGCCCAAATTCGGGAGCGATTTTCCGGCTTGTTTGCAAAAATATTCAAAGAATCGAAAAGCGGATTCATTGGGTCGAGATATTCGGGATTGTGGTTATAGATTCCTCGATAAAGTGGGTCGAAATCAATATATAGTGGGGAAAGATTCGCTTGCCCCGGGATGTAATCACGATTTGGATAAACGTCCTGTATTGGAACGCGCGGGAGAGCATATTGGTACCAGAACATTCTACCGCGAAATTTTGCCCTTGTTGTGTCGTCGGGGCCGATGGCTTCGTCTTGCGGAGGCGAGGAGTGTGTCCAAAGCGAAGGCGTCAAACTAAGCGATATATATCGCTGAGCCCCTTCGAAATCGTCGATGTAAACAACAGGCGAGTTGCCGTCGCTGGCAACATCCGAAGTCCGCCGATTGGGATTGGGCATCATCATTGCCCATTCGCCGCGAATATTAAAGGAGGAAGTTGCTTTTGTATCGTAAAATGGAAGCAGGTCGACGATTTTGGTCAGCCAAGGCAATTCCCAATTCATTCGGGCATCGAAGCCAAACATTGTGTTCTGGACTGGTTCCTCGCCCAAACGGACTCGGTCGGTCACAAGAGATTGGTTGTAAAACATTGTTGTGAAGCCAAGTCCTGCCTCGGCTGTTCGGGATTTAAATAGCTGGTAATCGGCACGGAGCCCAAGCAATGTCCTTGTGCTAATGCTAAAGATGTCCTGCTGCTCATATTCAATTTTCAAATTAGCATTGGGCAAAGATGCCCGGGGATTTCTCAAAGTCAAAGTACCAGAATAGTAATCAATCACGTAGTCTTCGTATTCTCTTAAAGGAACGCCATCGAGTGTAACCCGGACGCTGTTTGGAGTTAGATTGAAAGCTCCCAGCGAAATTCTATCGGTGAAACGCCCGGACACTTCACCAGAGATAACAAACCGGTCGCGGGCGGTGTTCCTTCGGGCAACATCGTAAGTAGTATCGTAAACCTCACCGAAAACGTATTGCTCGGCGAGCTGGGGAGTTCCTGCTTTCTCGAAATAATCGCGCAAGCCTTCGCGGAAAGGCTCTAAACTCGGGAAAGTAATTTCGCCATAAATTGGGTTGAAAAATGGAGGCCTTAGGTCGAATTGCCCATCGCCCGGCGGGGTCCCCGTAGCATTATTTACTTGGTCTACTTTCAAAATTGTAACCAACTTGTCTGGAACGCCCGGAAGCACATCAGTGAAGTCGTTCCCTTGATTTATATACCAGACGTTGATTTTTGTTTCCGAAACAGATACATTTGTAGCATTTATTTGATAAATGTTTTTCATTTGCCTTGCCCAAAGCGACTTATAAGCAGGCAAAAGATTAGGTCGGTATATCAATTTCAAAATCAGTGTGTCTTTTTCGCCGACAAGGGTAGAAAGAGTTCCATAGTAGTAATCGTCGGTGGTATCGGGTGTTGGTCCTTCGATTCGATAAGCAACAGCATAGTAGCGGTCTTGCCGCATATTTAAAATCGTTAAAGTACCAAGATTATAATCTATTTTATATCGGGTTGAATCAATTCGGAGGAAAGTTCCCCTTTCGACCACACCAGTTTGGATTGGTGTGAATTTCATCGAGGGTGGATAAAGTTGATTTCGGCGCATTTGCTTGGGTTCAAGGTCGGCAAAAGCAACAGCATTGCCCCCATAGGCATTGTCGCGCACATCTGTTGTCGATTCATAAACTTCTATTTCCTTTATACGATAAAATGAAGAGGATTGTGGGATAACAGGTGTGGCATTCCTAAAATACTCTCTATAAATGCTTCGGTAAGCAGTATCCAAAAAGAAATGGTTTTTGGCATAATCGTAAGCACGAAGAGAGAAATATTGTTTGCTTGTACCACCACGAACATCAACGAAACGGCGTTCACCTCGCTTTTGCGAGGCTATAGTTTTCAAGAACAATGGACCGAATTGGAAGTCGGCACGAACACCAAAGAGAGCCTGCCCACCGCCAATCAAAGTCGAAGGCACGGGCATAGTAACATTCCCAACCTCGATGAGCTTTATAATATCATCATCTTCGCCTTGATAGCCAATTTTAAATTTATTGTCGAAATCGAATTGCCTGCGAGTATTCCAATCGGTTCCTATGCTCAACTTGTCGCCGATTTTCCCTGTAACGTTCACGCGAATATCTTGGCTGAATATTGGGGACGATTGGGTTTGCCCGAACGCAGATGTAGAGCCAAGATTTTGAATATCCCAACGCCAACCGACACGAATGTTTACCTCTCCATTTACATTCAAACTAATCTGTGGCTTGCCAAATATGGTAATTATAGGATTAGAAGGGATAGGGATTGTTAGACCAGTTGCTTGACTTAAAATTCGGGCAATGTCGCCCCCGCTTAATGCTGTTCGCAAATCGTAACTTTTGGTTAGAGAATCCCAAAGTTCACGTTCTATTGCTATCTTTCGCAAAGATAGATAATTTTCCAAAGGAATTGTGTAATCGTAGCCAATGGGATTGGACCAGAAGTAGTATTTGTGGTAAATAATTTTTTCATCAGGGTCAATGTCGAAATACTTAATCATTCCCTCGGGCAGATAACGGAAACGCGGGTTATCGTAATCAGGATAACGATAGATATTATTCTGGCGTAAGAGTAGTTTTTCGGGGAGTTTAACCTGTTCGAATTGAGGCGTGGAAAGGTCGAGCAAAGTGGTGTCGAGTCCTTGCGAATATGCAACGCGGCTTAGAATGAACACAAAAGAGAAGCAAAGTAAAATCTTCGGGGAGATTTTATTAAAAATTAAAATCTTTTGATACACATTTGAACCAAAGTTGCTTTCCACTACCTTTCTCTAAAAAATCAAAATTAGTTATTGCTTTTCGATTTTCCTCGGTCCTATTCAAAATGTGTATCAAAAGATTCTATCGACAAACTAAATTGTTAAACATCCAAATGCAAAATTATAAATTTTTGTGTATTTCAAAAATTTGAAAATTTTCGGCACAAAAAAATGGCTTTCGCTTGAAGAAACTTTAAATTTACTTCCCTTTTAATAAACTCTGAAACTTTGGTATCGGTAAGTTTTTCGAACCAAGTTCGCTTTTTCATTTAACACGCAATTTTTGTCGAATCTTGCGTTCGCTCATACCACGCAAGTAGAAAAGCCGGGCTCGTCTTACCTTACTGGATTGGACAACGGTTATGCTTTGAATCATCGGGGAATAAAGCGGGAATATTCTTTCAACCCCAACTCCGTTGGAAACTTTGCGAACACAGAAGGTTTGGTTAGGTCCTTCGCCCCGGCGATATAACACTATGCCACGAAAATTCTGGATTCGCTCTTTTTCGCCCTCGATAACACGAACAGCCACGTTGACTATGTCCCCAGCTTTGAAATTTGGAATAGGCGAATAGCTTTCGCCATCCTTTTGTTGCTTGAATTGTTCGATTTTCTCGACAACTAAATTCTTAACATAATCAAGTTTATTCATTTCAACCTCGTTCAAAAAAAGAGTTACAAAATTACGAATAATTTTTTTAAAAAACAAAGTTTGTTTAGTTTGAAAAAATTTCATAATTTTGTATTTAGTTGATACAGGGATGTAGCCAAGTGGTTTAAGGCATCGGCCTTTGGAGCCGACATTCGCAGGTTCGAATCCTGCCATCCCTGCTAAATTTTTTTGTCTGGTTATGTTAGATTTTAAAATTGCTTCTGGAAGGTCGAATTTGCCCCTTGCGAGGAACATCGCAAATTACATCGGAGTGGAGCTAACCGATGTTACAATAAAGAATTTTAGCGATGGTGAAATCTGGGTCAAATACGAGGAAAATATTCGCGGGGTCGACCTTTTCATTATTCAATCTACTTTTGCTCCTGCCGATAACCTTTTGGAACTTCTTTTGCTTATCGATGCTGCCAAGCGTGCATCTGCAAAAAGAGTAACCGCTGTTATTCCTTATTTTGCTTATGCTCGGCAGGACCGCAAAGACCAGCCGCGCGTCTCTATTAGCGCGAAACTTATAGCCAACTTGATTACCCGCGCTGGCGCCGACCGAGTTATTATGATTGACCTTCATAGTTCGCAGATTCAGGGCTTTTTCGATATTCCGTCCGACCATCTTTATGCTTCGCCAGTGCTTATTCGCCGTTTGTTGCATCTTGGGCTTACGAACTTCATCGTTGCTGCGCCCGATATTGGTGCCGCGAAAACTGCCCGAGCCTATGCAAAAAGGCTTAATGTCGACCTTGTGATTATCGATAAACGCCGACCTGAACATAATGTCGCCGAAGTGCTCAATATTATCGGCGAACCCGAAGGGAAAAATGTTATCATAGTGGATGACCTAATCGATACAGGGACGACATTTATCCAGTGTGCCGAAGCATTGAAAAATCGCGGAGCTTTGGATATTTACGGTGTTTGTGTCCATCCTGTCTTTTCGGGGAATGCATTGGAGAAAATTAATTCAACACAAGCTTTGAAAAAGCTTTTCGTTACGGACACAATTCCGCTCCGAGCCGAAAGCGATAAAATCGAAGTTGTCTCGGTTGCCGAGCTTTTTGCCGAAGCAATAATAAGAACGCACGATAATCGTTCTATAAGTTCTTTATTCGAAATTGAAAGATAGTTATAAATTATAGGTAAAAAAATGAGTGAGATTGTCTTAAAAGTCAAAAGAAGAGAAGTTGGAAAGACCGCAGCGAAGCAGTTGCGAAAAAAAGGCTTGATTCCGGGGGTTTTCTATACGAAAGATGTCAAGGCAATTCCAATCGTAACGGAATTTAAGCCGCTGAAGCCAATAGTCCACACCACCGAAACCAAAATCGTCCGTTTGCAGATTGAAGGCGAAGACAAGGAGTACCGTTGCATTTTGAAGGATGTACAAATCGACCCTATAAGGGACACCATTTCCCATTTCGATTTGTATGGGATACACGAAGGCACTCGATTGACCATCGAAGTTCCAATTGTGCTTAAAGGGCAAGCAATTGGTGTTCGCGAAGGTGGCACTTTGCAGCAAAGCCTTTCGAAAGTGAAGGTAAAGTGTTTGCCCGATAAAATACCTTCGCATTTCGAGATAGACATTTCAAATTTAAAGATTGGCAAAGCAATTCACATTAGCGATATACAATCCGAAGGGATTGAATTCGAGCTTTCGCCCGAAACCGTTATCGTCGCTTGCCTTGCCCCAAGAGTTTCGGGCAGGTAAAGAAATAACATAATTTAAACTTTGGGGCTGTCTCGAAATTCGAGATAGCCCCTGTTTTTCATTAAAAACAATAGAAGATTTTCATTCTCTGTAATTATGAAAAATGTTTTGATTTTGTATTAATCCAACTTTTTGTAACCTACAATAAATCTAACCCCATAACCCTTCTACATTATTAATATCCTCCCTCTGGCAATTTTGGTTTAATTTTGCTTTTTTCTGAATTGCAATTGAAACTTAGCGAAAACATCGACAAGGTTTTTTGGAGCTTGATGGACAAAGGGCTTTATGTCCTTTATGGGCTTGTCTCGCTCCTTCAAATTCGTAGGCTTGAACCATCGGTTCTTGGTATTTATGCTTTGCTGATTGGCATCCACACTTGGCTTTTTATCATCGTCGATTCTCTTTTCTATCAAGGTATTATCCAATTCGGCTTTCATCAAGATACAGAACGAAGAGCCAATACATTCGCTTTGATTTCTTCTTTGCTCTTCATCATTTTAGCTACTTTTGCTTTTTCTTTGCTTTCGGACTTTTGGGTGAAATTTTTTCGAGAGCCTGGGCTAAGTCTTGTTGCCAGCTATCTGCCTTACCTTGCAATTTTAACCATTCCACGGGTTTTTTCGTTGAAATTTGCTTTCAAACATTCTAATATGTTTCAAGTTTTCATCGTAAATTCCGCTTTCTTTTTGCCTATGAGCATATTGACTGTTTACCTTTTTTTCCGTCTCTCCTCTTTCACTTTCCAAACAATGATGACAATTTACTTCACTGGAACAATCATTAGCTCCTTGACGGGAGTGATATTGCTCAATAAATACATCCGAATTGGTTTTCAAGGGAATCTTCGGTTCAAAGAGTACATAAGATTTGGATTATCTGTTTTGGGTTTCACAATCTCGCAGAGTATCCCTCGCCAACTCGATGTTTTCATTCTCCAATACTTTTTTCAAAGCAAGATAGTTGGCATATACTATTCTGCGAAAACGCTTTTCCGCTTGTTCGAAGAAGGCTTAAATGCCGGCTACGGACTGGTTTATCCTACTGCTGTGCGATTGATTGCGAAAAACCGACGCGAGGAAATCCAAAGCCTTATTGCTAAGTCGACTTCTTTTACGTTTATCATCATCTTCTTTGCTTTTCTCATTTTGGAATTTGGTGGCTCCGATGTTATTATAAGATTCCTTCTTCCAGCTCGATATTCTTTGTCGATTTCATACTTCAATTTGATGATTGTCGGGGCATTGTTTATGCCATTCCAACTTGGGATTTCGGTGCTGATTGCAGAAAACAAGTTGCACATTGTTTCGATTTATATACTTATTTCGGCTTTGGCTTCGCTTTCGGTGATGTTCTGCGTAGGATTCCTTCGACATCAGCAACTTATTCCTTTGGGAATAGTTACCTACTATGTCCTTCTTGGTTCGCTTTCTTATTTCTACATCAGGAAGCAATATCAATATAAAATCAACCACCTATTGCGTGGATTCAAAGATATGTACAATTTCTTCAAAGATTTCGGGAAGTTGCGACAAAGAAATTGAGGAATGAAAGCTTATTCAGTAGGTGCGACCGGCCGGTCACCCCTACAAGTATTTTCAGACCTCGGATGTTTCAAAAACATACGATGTCTTTCGGCAGAGCGAGCGGTTCTCGTTCATAAACGCATTTCGAACCTGGGTTTTTCAGACATCGGATGTCTGGCAGACATCCGATGTCTAACCGTGATGAATTCTGTTTGGGAAACGAAATTGGTTTTGCATTCATAATACCTTGTAGGGGCAAATAATTATTCGCTCCCACGGGTTCGATAAAATTTGGTAATTAAACAAGAAGATTGGATTTTTCTTTTGAAAATACTTTGCAGCATTTACATAATTTAAAAGCTTCGTAGGAGCAGTGCAAAATCTTTTAAGAAGGAATCGTTTGGCAAAAGGTTCCGTTCGAGCCGCTGGCAAATTGTTTCGTCAACTTTTCCCGTGCGAGCAAATTCAAAGCCAAAACGCTCGAAATCTTGCTCAAAGTTAAAATCGCTGGAAATTGAATCAGGCAACAGCTCGAACAAATCATAGTTTGGTCGGTGCAATGTCCCAATGAAATCGTAACCATAGAGTTGCGAAAATTCTTTCAGAAGGTGTACAAGAGGATTAATGTGTCGGTCTCTACTTCCAGAAAAAATAAAAGCAAATATGGACTTTTTTGCTCCTACCGAGTCGCCGTTGTAGTTTGGTTGAAAGAGGGGTTCCATTCGGTTCAGAACGTTCAGAAGGCGCGGAAAGTAATCTCTTTGTTCCAAATCAATAGCAAAAAACCAAAGGTTACGCTCTCGCAATTGGGGATAGAATTGGCTGAATTCATCGAAGCACTGGCAGTTGCCATCGCTCTGGAAGAAAATGTCTTCGGTACAACCTTTGCAATCCAAAATTTGGGTTTTGAAAATATCGATGCTTTGGTGATTACCGCCAGCTTGCCGAAAACCATTAAGAAATGAACCAAGAAATCGATTTATAATTTTATTCGAGTTTGTAAAATCCAATAAAATTGCTTCCATAATCCCCAGAATTTTTAATAAAGATTAACGAAAGTTTTAGAAAATTATTTAAAAATGAAGAAACTCTTTCTTCAGGGAAGGTTTGTGACCTCCCGAAGCAAAGAATTAAAGCAACAAATAGGCAATTCGCAAAATGCTGTTTCTTGGTAAGAAAAGACATCGGATGTTTCAAAAACATCCGATGTCTTCAGATAGCGAATCCCGTGAGGGTCATAAACGATGGTTATTCGTCAAGCCACAAATAATTTAATATCTTGTAGGGGCGAATAATTATTCACCCCCTAAACAAAACACAATTTCCAACACTCCATCATCATCACCATCATAGGGTCAGACCTATGTGTCTGCCCCGAAAATGGTTTAATGGATTAAATTGAGTAATTACCTCCGATTATTCAGTAGGGCGACAGGCCGGTCGCTCCTACAAGTATTTCAGACATCGGATGTTTCAAAAAACATCCGATGTCCGGTGAAAAAAATGGGCTTTTGACCCTTTTGGATAACTCCTTTGTGGTTTTGTTCCACTTGAACGATTATTTCTTTTCCAAATCGAAATTTAGAATTTTGTCAATAAGTATTTCTAAATTGAATTGAGGTGGTAATGGTCCTTCCGTCTTGCTTTTGCCTTTGCTGGTTTTTGTCTGCTTTGCTTGGGATGATGAGTAGGTTTCGAGGCGGAAAGAAAAATTTCGCTCGGGCATTTTGTTTTCTGTCAAAAATTGTCTAACTGCGTTTGCTCTTCTTTCGCTAAGTTCTTGGGCTTGTTGCTCGGGAGTTATTGTGACTTTCTTTTTCTTTTTACCTTCGGAAATAGTTTTGGTTGTTTTTTTGAATATGCTTTGATTGGTTCGAATCACAATGTTGAATGCCAAATTTGGATTGTTTTTTGAAAGCTCCGCAAGAAGTTTCAAGGAATTTTTGCCTTCGGCGGTTAATTCTGCCGAGTTTTCGTCGAATGCAATTACTTTGCGAATCGAAAGCCCGGGCTCGAAAGGAACAAAATACAGATTCTGCTCCTTCTCGTAGTAATTTTGTTGCACTTGAACATTGACCATAATGGGGTCAACGCACATCCATTTTTCGGAAGTAATCGAATAGCTACCCGATTGGCTTATGGGAATTGAATAGGAGCCGTCCAACGAAGTTTTGATTTGGATTTTTTTGCCATTCCCATCAACCAAATAAAACTTCGTCTCGATTGGACTGCCATTTTTTAAATTAATCACTTTGCCTTTTAGCAATACAGTAGAGCCTATCCCACCCTGAGAAAACAAACAGAATGGTACAAGAACAATTAAAAGCAAACTTGAAATTAATTGATTCATTTTGATTATTAAATTGTTTTCCTCGAATAGATTGGAATACTACCGATTAGCGGTTTTTCTTTTTATGTCTGTTCTTACGGAGTCTTTTCTTTCTTTTATGGGTGTTCATTTTATGGCGTTTTCTCTTCCTTCCGCAAGGCATAATTCCCTCTTATTTATTGTCCTGATTATTTAAATTGTCATTAACTTTCTTCAAAAATTCCGGGGATGGCTTAAAAATTGGAACCACTCTTTTCTCGAGTGGAACTTCTTCGCCGGTTTTAGGATTACGAGCAATGCGAGGCTTTCTCTCTTTGGATTTAAACACACCAAAGCCACGCAATTCAATCCGCTTCCCGTTCGAAACTGCTTCCATTATCGTCGATAATACGCCTTCGACAACTGCCTTCGTCTCGATTTTTGTTAGACCCGTGTTCTTTGCTATTTCGTCAACAATATCAGCTTTTGTCATATTTGTTCCCATTGCAATTCAAATATTTGTTATTAAACATTTTAGAAAAGCAAAATTAAAAAAGTTGATTTAAATAAAAAAGAAAAATTTTTACCCCTGTGTCGAAAATAATCACACCAACAAGCCCGAAAAATTGAATGAATCGTAATGTCCGAGATTTTCTTTAATGGTTGGGTCGAATAATTATTCGCCCCAACACAAAAAGACATCGGATGTTTCGCAAACATCCGATGTCTGGGAAATTGTAGGGGCGACCGGGCGGTAGCCCCTACATCCCATACACCAAGCCTATGCGGACATTTTCTTTGTATTGCAAGCCAGTTCGCTGGCGAATGTCGTAACTGCCTTCGGTGCGGATGACAATTGCGAACAGGCGCGTTAAGTTTGCCTGCAACTCGCCATTCAGCCGAAACACCGTTTGGTTCAACTTCTGGAAGTTGTAGAATAGCTCCACAACACCGTTCCAATGGATGTTTTCTACAATCCGAACATTAGCCTCGCTTTTGAATTCCAGACCGACCTCGGTTTTCCAGCGCTCTTTTATGTTCGGGGTTTTCGGGTCGTCGGTCATCTGGGTGTAATGTTCGCTGCGGATTTGCTTGTAGGAAAAGCCCAGCCGGAGCGCCAATCGGTTTAGGCTCAAGCTATCGGCGAAGGCTTTTGCCAAGCCGAAGGTTTGGGTTGTGGTTATCGGGTCGCGGAATTTTGCGGTGGTTCGCTTGCCCGCAGCGGTAACGATAAACGATTCGGTGATTTGCGTGCGGGCGTTTGCCGAAACGAACGGGTCAACCAGCCAGCCGCGTGGATACCGCAAGGTGCCTTCGGCAAACAATTCGTTATCGGTTGGCAAAATATATGGTTGACCAATATTTTCGGCTTTGAAATACTGGACGCCAATAGCCCAGCGAACAGCCACATTCAGTCGCAAAGTATCGAGCCGAAACACCTTCGAGAAGTTCAAAGAATGGTTCAATTCAAAGATTTGCGTTTCCCCCTGCTTCCAATCCCTTGCCAATGATTGGGAAATGGTTAAAGATGCCCGAAATTGCGCAAAAATTGAAATTGGGAAAAAAAGAACACAATAAACGCTAATTCTGGCTTTCTTGACTTTCCACAAGATATTTAAGATACTTCGAAGTTTCGGGTGAATAGCCAACAAAGAAATTTGTAACTTTACCATCACGACCGATAACAATTGTTGTTGGGTAATTGGATACACCAAAATAACTTACTAATTCTGAACCATTTTTAACAATCGGGAAGCTAAAATTTTTTAATTTATAGAGATGTTCGATAACTTCTTTGGGTTCGTAAGATATTGAGAATACTTTAACTTTTTTGAAATTAAAATTATTAGTAATCTGTCGTAAAAACTCCATTTCTTCAATACAAAATTTACAATTAGTTGTAAAAAACGTTAAAATAATCAACTCTTGGTTGGGTTTCGAAAGTTCAATATTCCCATTCGACGTTTGAATTGTAATGTCAGGTTTTATTTCGGGTAATAAATATGATTTTATTTTAGGAAGATTTTCATTTATCCACTTCTTTGGGTCGACTCCGGGATATTTTGCTTCGACAAGTGGAACTAATTTTTCAATTATGTCTTCGTTTTCGGGCATAATTTTCAAAGCAAGTAAGTAGTAAGTTATTGAAGAATCAATTTGCGATAAAGATTGAAAATTTTCTGCAATTAAATTTAGGTATTCGAAAGTTGAATATTCAAACGGTTTTAAAGTCTGCAAACTCCTTTGTAAAAAATTATTAGATTCTTGATATTTACCGAGTTTTCTCAAAGCAAGCCCAAGATGTAAACCCAATATTTGCCTTTTGGTAAGGATTGGATATGGAAACCCTTTGTAAATTTCCGGGTAACTATTTAAGAATAGGTAATTGAAATATTTGACCATTTGGGGTAAGTAAAATGAAAGTGAATCGAGCGAAGACTTATCATAAAAAATAATAAATTTAGCTAAATCCTCACCGAATGTTCCTAATCCATTTTCATTTTTTTGTTTTATTCTTTCATTAAAAGCGGAAATAAGAATAGGATTTGACTCCATTCTTAAAAAAGAAAGTATATTAATACTTCTTTCAAAAAGTAATGTCAAAGGATTTCTTAAAAGTAAGTTCTCGAAATTTTTTGGGAAAGGTTTTTTAAGTTCATTTATGTCGGGGGAATAAAAGAATTCCAAAAAATTATCGACATAGGGGTCATTTAATTCTGAAAGGTTTTTATACATCAAAATTGTGTCCATATAATGTTGAATGTAAGAAGGGTTTTCTTTCAATAAATTCAGCCCAATTAGTTTAAGAACAAGACGTGTGGTTTTAATGGGACAAGTATCTATTGCTTTAAGGTCTTCCAAAAGAGTTTCCTTTTTTAATAATTTTTTATCAAGTAACCAATACCATAAAGAGGCATAATTTAGAAAATTTTGATGCGTTTTAATTTCATATTCTAAATTTTGTCTTAGCTCGTTTTCTTTGTCAAAGAAAGGAGCAAAGCAAACGGTAGCTCCCGCCTCAAATTCACCATCTGCCCGTTTAATAGGTAATTTGGGGGAAGTTGCTAGGAAATTTACATCTTTGCTAAAATCACATATTGAAATTTCTAATTGTGAAGTTCCCTTTGGAATAAGAAATTCTTTCGATTCGAAAATATTTTCTTCTTTATGATTTAACCTAAGTACGGAGAAAAGGTCAAACCTTCCATCATTAGGTTTATAAAAAAGTATTATAGCATAAAGTGGAACATTTTTATTTTTGTATTTTTCTATATCTTGTTCATTACCATAGAAATTTACTTTGTAACTTTTACCTTGAACGTAAAATGAGTCATTGGTAAAATCTTGAACAACAATCTTTCTTTCGTAAGTTTTTGTTTTGGTTGAATTGCTATTACAGCCAAAAAAAATAAATAAAATTAATAATAGCCACATAACTTACCCTTTCTTAATTAAACATAAACAGGCCCCTTTCGGGGCCCAAAATGAAAAATTAGGGACAAAAATATTTACCAGAGACAGGGTCATAAACAACCGAATCGCAGTCAAATTGTAGCGGAGGTCCATAATTACCACTAGATCCTGGAGGTTCAGGTGCAACTAAAGGGTACCACCAGGTCACCCAATCCCAAATATGACATTGATCTCCACCTGGTTGACACTGGTTTTCTCCCCATTTTAAATCACCCAATTCATCACGGTGTACCGACATTCTTTCCCAATGCCCCAACACTCCCGGGGACCCTAAATAAGGATACAATTTCCAACTGGCTCCTGGGGGCACAAGTGGCATTGAGATGGAACTTTGTGTATTCGAAAGTAATAAAATAATGAACAAAAACAGAACTAATGGCAATATAAAACCAATCTTTTTCATTTTTTCTCCTTTAAAATTTGTTAAACATAATTTTTTTGAAATTGTTTAAGAAATTTTTAAGGCGAATTGGGAACAAGCGGACGCGGTGCATTGTTTAATTCGTCAGCTTGATGATACAAACAGGTGGAGGTCGGGCAAGCAGAACGCAACCATCGAGCGCACGCTTCTTACGGGAACATCTATTTCGGAGTTTGATTTCTGAATATACTCTCTCTCTCTCTCTCCAGTCAGGCAAACAGAATTAAACACAAAAGGAGCCTCAAATGGAATTATCCCCCGCATAGCAAGATTAGAAAACACTTTACGGCACCATTGCCAAAACATTTTCAAAATCTGCTAAAGTTCAAATTGCAATATACGAAAAAATTTCAAATTTCCAAATTTTTTTTAAAAAATTTTTTGATTTCTTTAAGTCTAACTGTTTCAATAAAAATTGCGGAGATGTTGTTAAATTTTAATGTCGAGGAAGCCTTTGGCTATTTGTGCTTGGGCTTGTGTAAGTTTTGGTAATCTTGTGCAGAGGATGCACTTCCCCTTGCCCTGCGGAAAGACATCGGATGTTTCGCAAACATCCGATGTTTGTGGAAATAATTGTGGGGGCGACCGGACCGGTCGCCCCAGCAAGATTTTACTTATTCAACTGTTACGCTTTTGGCAAGATTGCGTGGTTGGTCGACGTTGCAACCAAGTTCTACTGCAATGTAGTATGCAAGCAATTGCAAAGGAATTACTGTAAGAATTGGTGTTAGCATTGGTAAAGTATCGGGAATATAAATCACTCTTTCGGCATAACGGGTGATGGTTTCGTCGTTTTCGGTTGCAATGGCAATGACACGACCTTTGCGAGAGCGAACTTCTTCGATATTCGATATAACCTTGTCGTATATTTCATCTTTTGGGGCGATGAACACCACGGGCATATTTTCGTCGATAAGTGCTATTGGTCCGTGCTTCATCTCTGCCGATGGATAACCTTCGGCGTGTATGTAGGATATTTCCTTCAACTTCAATGCACCCTCCAAAGCCACAGGGAAATTGTATCCCCGACCCAAATACAGAAAGTTTCTGGAATATTTAAATTCTCTTGCAATTTCTTTTATCTGGTCGGCTTTTTCTAATATTTTTTCGACTTTTTCGGGTAGTTCTTTTATTCCTCGTGCAATTCGTATCCCTTCGATTTTCGATAGGTTCCGCATCCGACCCAAAAGTAGGGAAATCAAGGTAAGAACAACAAGCTGGGATGTAAAAGCTTTGGTCGAGGCAACACCAATCTCTGGTCCAGCGTGAATATAGACACCTGCATCTGTTTGCCGAGCGATTGAACTGCCAACAACATTTACAATTCCAAGAACCGTGGCGTTCTTTTGTTTAGCTTCCTGAACAGCAGCCAAAGTGTCGGCAGTTTCGCCGCTTTGGGAAATTGCAATTACAATGTCATTTTTCCGCAGAATCGGGTTGCGGTATCGGAATTCCGAAGCATATTCGACCTCGACGGGAATTTCGCAAAGGTTCTCGATGAGATATTCCCCAACCAAGCCAGCATGCCACGAAGTTCCGCAACCAGTGATTATTATCCTATCGACTTCTCGGAGTTTGTCGAGAACGGGAAGCAGACCACCAAGTCGGGCGATTCCTTCTTCAACAATCAAACGACCACGACAGGCATCGCGGATTGTCTGCGGCTGTTCAAAAATTTCCTTCAACATAAAGTGTTCGAACCCGCCCTTTTCGATTTTGCTCAAATCGAAATCTACCAAGTGAACTATGTTGTTCGTACGGATGTTATCTATGGTCTTTGTATAATAATTTTCGTTATTCAAAGTAACCATCTCGTTGTCCGAAAGGTAAATGACTTGTCGGGTATACTGGATAATTGCCGAAGCGTCCGAAGCCACGATAAATTCCTCTTCGCCCAAGCCAACTATCATTGGACTGCCACGGCGGGCGGCGATAATTTTGTTCGGCTCATAGGTTGAAAGCACAGCCAGCCCAAATGTTCCTTGCACTTCGGTCAATGCGGTTCGAACCGCCTCTTCTAAATCCTTTACTTTCTCGTAGAAATAGCCTATAAGAACAGCAAGGACTTCGGTATCGGTTGCAGAAACAAATTTATACCCCTTGGAGATAAGCATTTGCTTCAACGATGCGTAGTTTTCGATGATTCCGTTGTGTACAATCGCAATGTTGCCAGAATTATCGTGATGGGGGTGTGCATTAATGTCGCTTGGTTCGCCGTGTGTTGCCCAGCGAGTGTGTGCAATACCAATGTTTGCTTTGAATTCTTTCCCTTCCAAAACCTTGATGAGTTCTTTAACTTTGCCCTGCTTTTTGAAAGTCAAAAGATTTCCATCTTCGATTATAGAAAGTCCAGCGGAATCGTATCCACGATATTCTAACCGCTGAAGCCCATTCAACAAAACAGTTACTGCGTTCCTTTTCCCAATGTATCCAACTATTCCACACATTTTTTTAATTTGGAATTTGGTTTTATAAAAAAATGCAAATTAATTTAAATAGAATACTTAATCACAACCCGATATTAAAACTTTTATTGTTTGTTCCAATTGGAATCTCAATTGGCTTTACAATTCCACACCAGTTTTTATTCCCAATTTTAATTGCACTTTCAATTTTTGCCCTGATTTTTTTGCAATTCAAACAAAGAACGCCATCCTACATACTGATTACCATTGCTATCGGATTGATTCTTTCGGTTAACTTCAAACACTTCAAACTCTTGAGTACAACAGATAAATTTCAAGAAGTTAAAGGAAAAATCTATGGTGAAATAACCGAAGTTTTTGCTTCTGAACCCGATTTTGCCTCTGTTCGGATTGTTGGAACAATTTCGCTTGGGAATCAGACATATAATGATGTTCCAGCCCTTCTTAAAATTTACTCAAAAAAAAACACTTTGAGGAAATTTAGAGCAAACGCCAAAATTCTTGCTATTGCAAGCATAAGACCACCGAGAAGAACCAATCTGCCCACCGATATCGCAGAAATTCCGCTTGCTTTAAGCCACGAAGTTTTACTTTTTGCTCGAACTTCCAATGATTTGATTATAAGATTTTGGGAAAGTCCCGTCACAGCGGAAAACATCTTTGCCCGATTGAGAGAGAAACTTGAATCGAATTTGAACAAAATGTTCTCGGCGGAATATTTCCCATATTTCGATGAGATGCTTCTTGGAAATAAGCAATTACTCGAGGGCGAGCAACGGGACAAGTTCGCAATAACTGGCATTTCGCATCTTCTTTCGATAAGTGGATTCCATTTCGGCATTGTCTTTGCAATTGTCTTTGCCCTGTTTTCGATTTTTCCAAACAAATGGGTCAGATTTGTCTTATTGTCATTATTTATGTTTTTTTACCTTTATATTATCGACTTTCCCCCTTCGGGAATTAGAGCATTCATTATGATTGCTGCATTCCTTTATGCAAATACACTGGAAAGAAAAGTTTCGCCCTACAATGTTCTTGCTATCATCATTTTAGTTATGTTGATTTTAAAACCAAGTTTATTGTTTTCTGTGGGTTTTCAATTGTCTTTTCTGGCAGTTTTGGGAATAATTATGTTTCAAAAAAGGATTTACACTGGGTTGGCAAAAGCCTTGCCCGTGCGAAACGCCGTTACAAATTTCCTGCTTATGCTTTTGTCTGTAACCATTTCAGCCCAGTTGTTTGTTTCGCCTGTGGTTGCCTACTACTTTGGTTATTACACATTTATCTCCTTCTTTTCCAACTTGGTTTTAGTGCCAATTTTCAGCATATCACTGACTTTTGCCTTTCTGGCAATGCTCTTTTCTGTTGCAACTATTGAAATCGGGGAAATTTTTGCCGTCCCAGCCGAAATCCTTCTCTCGTTGGGTGTCAAATTCAACAATATCTTGGCGGAAAAGTTAAGTCCTTTGGTTATCAACAACAATGGGGTAGTTCTGCTCTCGATTTTGCTTTCCGTATTGATTATCTGGGTTTTGTTCGCCAAAACATTCAAATCTTTTGTTTTCCGATTCGGTGCGTTAATTCTTCTTCTTATCGGGTTCGCTTTGAATCTAAATGATGGAAATGGGAAGGAGATAGAAATTTATCCAAGAGCAAAGTATGTAGCGTTGATTTTCAAGAATTCTGGCAAGAACTATTGCTTGCTTTTCGACCGCAAGCCACATCTTTTCCCTTCACGGGATTTGGCAATGGAAAAATACATTTCTCGGCTCAATGGTGATGTAATTTTGGCTGTAAATGGCAATGTTGGTATTGCTATTAGCGACCAAATAAAAAAACAACGAATGATTAGAATCGTCGAAGTCCCTTCGGATGTTCAATTTGCTATATCTAATGCACTTGGAAAAAACCAAAGTATTTTCAAACTTGGGTTAGGCGATGACGATTAACTTAATTGTTCCAAATATTTTCCCAAAGGACAAAATTTTGGCTGGTGTTACAGAACGAAACTGCCATATTTATCCCGATGGCTTATCTTTTGGAATTACCGAACACTTTGACTCCCAAACAGTTCGAAAGCATCGCAAATTGCTTGCAGATTATCTTGGAGTGAAAGTCGAGGATTTTGTTCTTCTCCATCAGGTGCATTCCGACATAATTCATATTGTCGAGGCAATGGAAACGAATGGTTATGGAAAAACCATCCAAAGTATGCCAAGTTCATTTTCAAACAATTTAGATTCAAATTTCGATGGCGACGCTTTGATTACTTCAATTAAAGGGAAAATTCTTGGGGTGAAAATTGCCGATTGTGCAGGAATTTTAATGTATGACATAAAAAAGGAAATAGTTTCGGCTGTGCATTCGGGATGGCGTGGGAGTGCCCAAAAAATTCTACCGAAGACGATTAGCAAAATGCAGGAGCGGTTTGGCACGAATCCAAAGGATATACTTGTTTTTATCTCCCCCGTGCCAGATGCACAAAAGTATGAAGTAGGGCAAGAAGTTGCTGAACTTTTCCCCCGTTCAACGGTGATTTCGCCCGATGGGAAATACTTTTTCGACAATCGCAAAGAATTGCTTTTGCAACTGCTTCAAAGCGGAATTGAGGAACGGAACATCGAAATTTCGCCAATTTGCACAATCTCGAACTTAAATTTACATTCATATCGCCGAGACAAAGACAAATCGGGACGAATGCTTGCCTTTATTGGAATGAAAACAACATAAGTTCAATCTGAAAAGACATCGGATGTTTTGCAAACATCCGATGTCTGGGGAATTGTAGGTGCGACGGGCCGGTAGCCCCTACTTAGACCAAAGAGTATTTAAGATTAAAGAATATGCAATCTTCGCGCTTGCAGGAGCGATTGCGGAGCGAAAAGTTGCATTTCGCCTCGCTCACAGGCAAAAGTATGCCATATTTCTGGCGAAGGAACTCGGTGGCTTCTTCGAGTGCAATGTATGTATCGCGCTTACAGCAACGGGGACTACCGAGCTCTGCAATTCGCTTTAAACTATTCGAAACGATTAGATTACCTTCGGTCCAAGAATTTTCGTCCTCGGGGTCGAGTCCTTTCCAAACAATTAAAAAAATCGAAGTTCCGAGAGCCGCTCCGCAAGTTCCCAGATGCCAGCTGCAAGTGGGAGCGAATTTCGTTGCAAGGTCTTCGGCTTTCTGGATTTGCTCTTCCAGTTCGTTTCGGGAGTTTGTATAGTTTGCAACTACCGTTAAAAGCACAGCGGGGGTGATAAAGTGATGATCAGGCCCGTGCATTTTAATCGCTGGCGATGCCATTATCTCCATTGCCAAGTCGATTGGGTCTGTTTTAGCCGAACGCAGGCACACCAGCTTGACAATTTCTTTTGCTTCGAGCTTCAGGCAATCGTCGCAAACATAGTGGTTTTCGACGCAAGCCGAATCAGCCAAAAAAGTTTTCCCGCAGAAGGAACACTCCGCAGATACTGGCTTTACAAGATGGATAACCTCGTTCCCGCAAACAAGGCAATAGTTTTCGTTCTCTATTGAATTTTTTGTCTGTTCCATTTCGCATACTTATATTTTTAAAAAATGCATTTTACAAAAATTCATTGACATAAACAATAAAATTTTAGTTTTGTACAATTTTTAATTTTCATTTTCATAAATTTGGGTTGCAAAAAATTTACAGTTTCTTAATATTTATGTGAAAAAAATTAATTAGTTTTGAATTTTTATTATGTGATTATATGGCAAAGATTAAAGTCGAAGAGCAGATAGGTGGTGTTGTTGTCTATTTAAAGGGGGACTTCATCGGTGGAGAGGAAACCGATGAGCTTCGTGATACTTTAAAGAAACTTGCCGAAGGACCCAAGAACAAGATTATCATCGATATGGGGAAAGTAACCTATTTGAATTCTACTGCTCTCGGGGTGTTAATATCTGCCCACGCAACGGTAGCCAAGAAAGGGGGAATGATTGCATTGTGCGATTTGGATAAATCGGTTGAAAATCTTTTTGTGATTACTAAATTGACACTTGTATTTCCAATTTATCCTAATTTAGAAGAAGCAATTAAAAGTTTATAGAATTATGTTCAATAATATTAATGAAGGGATTATATGAAACGGTTATTTAATGTTATCGTAATAACATTAGCACTAATCATCGCCTTTTCGATTTACTTTTTCTATTTTGGCAATCCGAACAATTTCGAAGACCCTGCAACAAAGAAGAAACCCAAGAAAGGTAGCGTTGTTGGAGCAATTTACACTGGCGGTCCAATCGTTGGAATATTGATGAGCTTGATTATTATCGCAATTACATTTGTTTTCGAGCGAACATTTTCGATTAACAAGGCACGCGGGAAAGGGGATACAGCAGTATTTGTTAAAAAAGTTCTCGATTATCTTGCGAAAGGAGAGTTCGACGCCGCCTTGAAGGAATGTGACAACCAGCGCGGTAGTCTGGCTAACATACTACGCGCTGGGATAGAACGGTTCAAGCAGGTCGAAAACGACCCGAACTTCCCTGTCGAAAAGAAATTGACAGAAGTTCAAAGAGCAATCGACGAGGCAACGAATTTGGAGACTCCTCTGCTCGAAAAGAATCTGGTTATCCTTTCGACGATTGCTTCCGTGTCGGTTTTGTTCGGTCTTTTGGGAACAACTATCGGTATGATTCGTGCATTTGCTGCTTTTGGCGAAACGGGAACAGTCGATGCTACCCAGCTGGCTATTGGTATTTCCGAAGCTCTTTATAACACGGCTGGTGGTTTGGCTGCTGCAATCATCGCCATTATCTTCTTTAACTTCTTTACCACACGGGTCGATAATTACTTGTATATGATAGATGAAGCAATTCTTAATGTAACTCAAATCTTTACATTAAGATTGAAACAATAGCCAAAAGGAGGCAGTCGTGCCAAAAATTAAAAAGAAAAGGATGGGATTTGTAATCGACCTAACTCCATTGGTCGATATTACATTCCTTTTGTTGACTTTTTTGATGTTTACAGCAAAGTTCAAATCCGAAGCAGAAGCCGAAAAGCAATTCACAATTCGTCGTCCTACTGCTTCTCCCGATACAACTCGTCTTCCTGAACGTGACCTTGCCATTATCAACATTGCTATCGATGATAAAAATCCGAACGACACTTCATACTACTATGGCTTAACAAACACGAAGGACTTACTTCAGGTTTATCAACTTGTGCCCGAAATTCCACAGGAATACTACAATAAAGCTCTTGTCAAAGTTGATACAACGGTGCTGGGCAAATTAATCCGTGCAACTCTTTCGGTGCGGAGTTCCACCCGCTTTGCAATCGATGCAGACCGAAGGGTACGATACAAATGGGTTGAAGATGCTATGAACATAATGCGAAGGAATCGTGCTTTCGTGTTTAATTTCGTAACCGATAAGCGACGAGCGGAAGAAGAAAAAGCAGGTGGCAAATAAGAATAATTTTTTGAGTTTTTCGTGTAACTTTTTGGTGTATTATTTGTTTAAATATTTGGAAAACATAGGAGAATAAAAATGGCTGGTGGTGGTGGCGCACTCGAAATACCCGAAAGGCAAAAACGGGGCAAAATAGTTAGAAGAAAAAAGAAAAAGAGAATTGGCTTTCGTATAGATTTAACTCCATTGGTCGATATTACTTTTCTTTTGCTAACGTTCTTTATGTTCACTACGACTATGCTGAAGCCCCAAATAATGGAGATGAGAATACCGCCCGAGATGTATGCCAAAGTCGAAGTTCGTGCTTCCGAGCTTTTAACTTTGATGTTGACTGCCGATAATAAATTATATTGGTACAAAGGAATTGCCGATGCCAATAACAAGCCGCAAGAAATTCCCATCCCCAAGCTTCGTGCTTTGGTAATCGAAAAAAATCTTGAACCAATGGTAAAGAACCGTTTGATTACAGTTTTGAAGATTTCCCCCGATGCCAATTATGCCAAAGTAATTCAAGTTCTCGATGAGCTAAATCTTGCTGAAATACCGATTACCGAAGCCTTGTCGAAGGAAGTTGACGAAAAAGGGGAACCAGTGAAACGACAAAGAAAATTTACAATTGCGCCTTTGACAGAAGAAGATTTGAAATTAATACAAGGGGAGGTAAAATGACAAACAAAGTTATCGAACTACCGCCCCAACCCACTTATGGGTTTGCAGAATTGAAGTTGGTGATTCCACGGAACACAATGCGTGGATTCATCATCACTGTTTCGATTATCCTATTGCTTCTACTTGCCTATTTCATATATGCAAAAGCCAGCGAGCGAAGTCAGGTCGCATTGCTAAGAGCCCCAATAAGCAAAATAACACTTGGCGGTCCTGTGCAACAACTCGAAGAGCAGAAAGAAGATGCACCGCCTCCGCCACCTACGCAGCAGTTTATGGAAATTGCGACCGCTGCGAAAGCAGGAACCCCCGTGCCAGTTCCTGATGCAGAAATCAAGGAGGATTTGAAAGAATTTGCGACTTTCGAAAAACTTAGCGAATCGCTTGCTCGCGAAAAAGGTCAGGAAATCGACATTAATCAACTGCCGCAAGATTTTAATCTTGACCAAAAAGTTGAAATCAAGCAGAAAGAAGAAGAGCCTAACATCGACGAATTCATACCCGTCGAGAAGGAACCATACATCGATTTGGCAGACTTGCAAAAGCGAATCGTCTACCCCGAGATGGCTCGCAAAGCTGGTATCGAAGGGCAGGTTGTTGTTCGTGTACTTGTCGACAAGAACGGGAAGCCAAAGAAAGTCGTGGTTCAATCTTCCGATTCGCAGATGTTGAACCAAGCAGCTATCGATGCGGTAATGAAATCCACCTTTACACCAGCAATTCAGAACGGACAACCTGTTATGTGTTGGGTTAGCATCCCAATCCGCTTTAAGTTAAGGTAAGAAGGTTATTTCCGAATTAAAGGGACTGCCTCGTAAAGGCAGTCCCTTTTTTGTTTAATTCATTTATCTTGGAATTTTTTTCTGCAAAATGGCATCTTAAAGACATCGGATGTTTTTGAAACATCCGATGTCTGGAAAATGCACAAGGGTGAAAAAGTTGAAAAGGCTGGTGAAAGAGGTGGCATTGCTTGGTTAAGAAAAAGTTGTCGCCTCTGCCCTGCAAAAGACATTGCCTGTTTTTTGAAACATCCGATGTCTCATTTTTTAGTTGTCAAACTCTTCTAATCAATTCCAGATAGCAGGATAAATTTGGAAGTGGCTCAAGCCCTTAGCATATTCGGGCGAAGCTTTGCGAAAGGTAATTCGAGATGAGCTCTACCAATGTGATTACTTTTGGATAGTTCATTCGTTTGGGTCCGAGCAAGCCAATGTAGCCAGTGGCGTTCCTAATCCAATATGGAGAGGCTATGATTGAATAATCCAAAAGTAATTCGTTGCCAGTTTCGGAGCCAATTAAAACAGTCAGATTCGGATTGTTCTTTTTGAATTGATTTATGACATTCAGTATTGTTTGCGTGTTTTCCAAAATTGTAATCATATTTTTTATATGGTCGGGATTTTGAAATTCTGGGTAAAGAAGCAGGTTTCGGGCTCCTGCGATAAATGTTCGCTCGTAATCTTGTAGATTTTCTTGAATCTTATCGAAAATATTAATTATCAACTTAATTATTGGCGAATCTTGATACTCGGAAACAGCAAACAGGTCGGAAAAATTTTCGTAAATGAATCTCAGCGTTTTACCAGAAATTTTTTCATTCACAAATTGAGAAACTTTTTCAATTTGGTCTTCTTCGACATCAATATTTGCATCTATCGTCAAAGTATGAATTATGTTCGAATTTAAAGCCAAAACGAAAAGCAATCGATTCGAGGTTATCGGTATCAATTCAATTTTCTCGACCGTTATGTCTTGGATTTCGGGAACGATGACGATACTCAGGTATTTCGAAAGGACGCCCAGCACTTTGGAAGCTGTTTTCAGTATGTCATCAAAATTTGT
>Ga0308421_1000358_pt1 | contig 27859 bp, 26 predicted proteins | sample HotsprSampleMS60_FD_203673 | JGI IMG/M metagenome (GOLD analysis project Ga0308421, IMG submission 203673) | Hot spring phototrophic mat microbial communities from Mushroom Spring, Yellowstone National Park, Wyoming, United States - 20090730_MS60 ...
GATAACCATCCTTTTCAAAGAGTTCGATGGTAAAGTCTTTAACTTCCCTAAGTGCCAAATCCAAAACTTTATTTAAGGCTTTTTTGTTGTTGGGGGTTGAGGGAATTGAAATTAGGGATTTGGTTAAGGGTAAGATTTTGTTGAGCATGAGAATATTTAATAATTTTTTTAACTTTATTTTTTTAACAAGTGTTTCATTGACCCGTAGATTTTTTTTAATTTGGCAAATTCATTTTCATCATAAAATTTTAAATCACCCCTTGTAAATTGGTCTGCTACCACTATTAAAAATCGACAAACTTTATCCAATTGATCTAAACTAGATACAAAAGAAGCTATTCCTGGAATTATTTTTTTAGAAGTAACAGCCACTCCTACTACAGGAGCCGTAGTTACAGTCGCCGGCTGCATAATACTATTAATATGAGAAACACCATTTCCATAAGGTGTGATATCTTGCATTACAATAGGGACAACTGATGGATCTTCATGAGTAACCCATTCCATCAAGGTTAATAAATCATCAGAGGGTTTCAAAATCCATCCTTCTTTAACTGTTGGAGTTATTGAAAAAACGTTATTTTTTATAATTCTATTACCTCGAGTAGTATCGACCACTAAAATAGCATCCATTTGTTTATCAACGTTATATTCATTCATTGTCTCAAGAGAAACTGGACTTCCCATAAATGGCACAGGATTATGAGGAGCAACTGGACTAGTGGATGAAAGATGAGTGGTAACAATAACATCGCCCTCTAAAATATCACCAAAATATCTCATCTTAGATAATTTTAATGCCATAGCTAAAACAGATAAAGCACCATCACCATCTGAAACAAAACCAATTTGATTAGGTCTTGCCCCAACACCACCTAGTTGACCAATTATTCCTAGTGTTGGTTTTTCTCCATTATTAAACTTTCCTTTAATCCCAGGAATAATTATTTTTAAAAAATGTGTTTCACCACCTCCAATAGGAGGCTTAGATAGTCCTTTTTCATTTACAAAGGTAACTTTTATAGAAACTTTATATTTATTAAATAACTTTAATAATGAATCTACATTGATTTTTGGTTGATCAATTATCTCATATATTTCTAAAATTTCTTTAACTACCATAATTTAATTTTAACAAAAAATTTTAATTTAAGCAAAAACAGATTGAAATCTAATAGGCAGATAATCACCGCCTTCAAAAATGCAAATTAGATAAGCCTCAAGTTTTGGAAATATTAATTGACATAACTCTTGAATTTTTTGCCCCTTCCTCTTTTTATCTTCTAATCTTAGTTGTCGTTCATCATTCTGCGACAATCCATCCTTTAAAGTAAACTCTTCTCTTTGGATTTCAGCTACCCTCATTAAAAATTCTCCAAAATCTGGATCAAAAGTAAATTGAGTAGCATAAGCAATTATAAGATTTTCTGAAAGTGGATAAAATGGCGGCAATTTCTTTTTATTTGAAAATCTCCTATTTTGAGATTTTAAAGCTTCTAATTCTCTTTCCTGATCAACTTTCCTTCTTTCCAAATCAAAAATTTGTCTAGATAAAAATTCAATTTCTCTCTCAATTGATTCAGTAAAATTGTTAATTAGTTCTTCTTCTCTAATTTCTCGTTCTTGTATTACCCTACGAAATGTTGTTAAGAGATTTCTTTCTTCTTCTGATATTAATCCACTAAAAGGCATAGATAGAATTTGACTAAGTTTTTCAACAACTAAAGTAAGTTTTTCAACAACTAAAGAAAGTGTAAACAAATTTGTTAAGTCTCTTTCATTAAGTTGTTTTAAAGAATCTTCTTCAAAAATATTTTTAAGATTATATCTCTTTTCGATACTTTTTAAAAAACCTCTCCATCTTGAAATCACATCATCAACTGCTTTTTTTATATACACTGAATTTAATCCTTCAATGTCTGTTTGTAAAATTAATTTTTTAATAGTAGATAAAATTGTTATTCTTTCATAATTATTATTTATTTTGCTTTTTGTCTTTTGAAGTTCTGATTGTAATAAAATAATATCTGCTGCATTATTTGCTACAGAAAAATTTTTTTCTGTAGAAACAACAGGATTATTTAAATATTCTCTAAGATATTCTATGTGTTCTCTTAAATTCCCAACGTGTAATAACCGTGGTTCATTTTTTATTGCATCCAATAATTTACCAACATCTCCTTGGGGAGAAAAAAAATTCTCCATATGATAAATCTTTCCTCCGCAAAAAAGATCAAAAAAACCACTCGGTGCAGATGTATTCGTCGAAGCTGTGTCTCTAATCCAGCGAGCAATTTGCAATCCCGCTATAAATGGATATTTTTCTAATAATTTTTTAACAGAATCATCAATTTCTCCAGTTAAAATGGTCCTTTTCAATTGACCCATCGTTGCATCCCAATCATTATGATCTATTTGTTTTAATCTAGCTGCTAAATTAAATCGATCTAAATCTGCTGGAGAAATTCCATGATTATCAATCAAGGCTTGCTTCACAAGATTTAACAATTCGGGACCGACATATGTATAAATAACTTGAGCAATTCCAAAATTTGGATCGAAATCTAAACCCATTTCCTCAAACCATCTTTGAAGTGGTCCTTCCAAAAGATGCAACTCCTCAAATCTTACCGGATAAAGTCGGTATTCGGGATTACCTGTTGCTAATTTCGCTCTTCGTTCTACAGCTGCATGGATTCTTTGATAAGCCTCGGTGGTCTTTGTTCTACCATCTTCAACTTTATATTCATCTTCAATTCTCTGTCCCCATAAACCATCCTCTATAAAGTGAACACCCATCTCTCCTGCCGGTAATATTGCACCGGTAATATGAGAAATTGTTGGCGCTAAACTTAATAATGCCTCAGCTAATCTGCTTAAATTTTCTGGTTGTTTTTTAAAAGGAGCCAATAACTTCATACCCCAAGTTTCTATAGCGCAAGAACCACCAAGAGGGAGAGGAAAAGCCCCATTCTCCAATAATCTTGGATTAATGCTTCTTATTCTAACTCCATCCGGACCTAAAGTTTCTAACAATCGTCTTAAATCATCTTCTGATAAATCTTCAGGAGCTATAGAATTAGGATTCAAAATTAGATATAATTTATAATTTCCTTCTCTAATTCCTTCTCTACATCGTCTAACTTGATGAAAATAATCACTACTTTCTCTTCCTGTTGGCAAAAAGGAACCAATTGCTTGATGTAAACTTAATAAATCTTTTGGAGAATTTGGAATTTCTTTCCTTTCTATAGACATATTTCTGATTACTTTTATTAACTTCTAACAATCACTCAATCAAAAAAAATAATGGTTAATATTTGCTACTTCTTTCATCTAACAAAAAACCCACCTAAGTCGGCGGGAGTATTTTTTATTTTGGTTTTATCAATCACTCATCCTCCCGCCATATTAAGCGGTAATAAGAACAAAGAGGACGAAAATGATTGATAAAACCTGATTTTTCATATTTGGTAAAAAGATATTATAACACAATTTTTTTCAAATTCAAAAGGAAGTTTAAAAAATTCATTTGCTTTTTCTCTTGCTTTTTTGTCATAATTACTTTATGATCTTTCCAAAAAAAGAAATCATCGAAAAAGCCCATATTAAAGATTATGAAGAAGTTTATCAAAAGTCTATTGAAAACCCCGAAGCTTTTTGGGAAAATATTGCTAAAGAACTTTTATGGTTCAAACCCTGGAGTAAATTTTTGCAATGGCAATATCCTTATGCCCGCTGGTTTTTAGGTGGCAAAACCAACTTAGTTTACAACGCTTTAGATCGTTGGCAAAAAACCCCAATCGCCGAAAAACTCGCTTTAATCTGGGTCGGCCAACCAGAAAAACAAACGCCCGATAACTTTCCCGTCCGTACCTTTACCTATAAACAACTCCATGAAGAAGTTTCTCGTTTAGCTAATGGTTTAAAAACTTTAGGTGTCAAAAAAGGCGATCGGGTAATAATCTATCTTCCAAGAATTCCAGAGCAATTTATCTCCATGCTTGCCTGCCTTAAAATTGGTGCTTTACACTCAGTTGTTTATTCGGGTTTTTCTACCGAAGCTTTAAAATCACGGATTGAAGATGCCAAAGCCAAAGTAATCATCACTACTGATTGGTATCCTTACAAAGATAAAATTTTAAAACCAATTGAAAATGTGACTGAGGCAGTAAAAGGGATTGAAAGTGTGGAGTATGTGGTTGTGGTTGAAAGAGATAAAAAAGAAATAAATAGTAAAAATTTTGACTCAAATATCCAATTTGTTTTTTATCATGATCTTGTATCAAAACAAGACGCTCTTTGCCCAACCGCAATCATGGATTCAACTGACCCCTCTTTCATCCTCTACACCTCAGGCTCAACCGGAAAACCAAAAGGCGTCCTTCACTCTCACGGCGGTTATATGGTTGGTGTTTATGCGACAATGAAGTATGTCTTTGATATTCACGGTGATGAAATTTTTTGGTCAACTGCCGATGCTGGTTGGATCACTGGTCATTCCTACATTCTTTATGGTCCTTTATTAAATGGGATTACTACTTTTGTTTACGAAGGCACGCCTGATTATCCTGATATTGAAGTTTGGTGGAAACTAATTGAGCGCTTCAAAATCACTCATTTTTACACGGCACCAACAGCGATAAGAGCTTTGATGCGCTTTGGCGAAGAGCCAATTAAAAAATATCAACTTTCTTCCCTTCGGATTTTAGGGTCGGTTGGTGAACCAATCAATCCCGAAGCTTGGGAGTGGTTTTATAAAAACATCGGACGGGAAAAATTGCCCATTATCGATACCTGGTGGCAGACAGAAACCGGTATGCATATTATTACCCCACTTCCCTCTTCCCCTTTAAAACCAGGCAGTTGCGCCAAACCATTTTTTAGCGTCGTTGCCGATGTTGTTGATGAAAATGGAAAAAGTCTACCCAAAAACACCCAAGGATACTTAGTCATAAAAACTCCCTGGCCAGCCATGCTTTTGGATTTATGGAATAATCCCCAAAGATATAGAGAGACTTACTTTGAAAAACTCAAAACGCAAAACGCAAATGTCAAAACTGATTTTTGTTATTTTACGGGTGATTCAGCCAAAATTGATGATGATGGTTATTTTTGGATCACTGGCAGAAATGATGATGTCATAAAAGTCTCAGGCCATCGTTTAGGCTCGGCTGAGATCGAACACGCTATTGTTGAACATCCCTCTGTTGCTGAAGCAGCTGTTATCGGTAAACCTCATCAAGTCAAAGGCGAATCAATCAAAGCCTTTGTCATTTTAAAAATTGGAAAAAGCCCATCAGAGGAGTTAAAAAAAGAGATTAACGATTTAGTTCGAAAACAAATCGGCCCAATTGCCTCAATTGATGAGATTGAGTTTGTTGAAAAGCTTCCCAAAACCCGCTCGGGAAAAATTATGCGCCGAGTTTTAAAAGCCCAAGAGCTTGATCTTCCTCTTGGTGATTTATCAACTTTGGAGGAGTAATTAATCAAAATATAAATCTCTCAATCATTTTTAATGATGCTACGATCTACATTTTTGTCGACTTTCTGTAAGCAGAATTTTCATAAAAATTCTATCTTAACAACGATCGAGAAAAAATATAATTTATTTTCTTAACAATCCGAATATAAAAAAAATTCTATCTTGGACACGATCGCCTCAAAGATAGAATAATAAACTTAAAAATAAAATCAATAAAAAATAAAAGCAGATAACCTTAGAGAGGAAGATAATTTTAGGTAGCTTAAAAATTCAAGATTATAAAATTAACTAGTTTTTTATAACACTTTGATAATCTAAAAAACAAATCCCAATATAAAATTTTATAAAAGAAAAAATTATCTTCTACTAGGATTCTTCTCCTCGTCTCGTTGTCGTTTCTCTTTAAGTGTTTCACCAGGATTAAGACCCCATATCCTTCTCTCTTCATCAGACATATTACTCACTCTTTTTTTCTGTTCTTCTACTCTTTTTAACCATTCTTCTGGTATTTCTGGTGTTTCACCGGTCATAATTTTATCTTTTACTTTAATAACCAAGCCAACTTGGTTTAAATTTATAAAATTTTTAACTATATTATCAATATATACAATTAGCTAAAAAAAGTCAAGGGCTAATTTAATTATAAAAAATTATTCTTATTAATGACAACACTATTTTCTCTTGACTTTTTTTCATCTATAATTTATCCTTATAAACAAGGATAAAAATTAATCAATTTATACTTATGAATAAGGATAAAAAAGAGATAATAAAAAAAATAATTATCGATTTTGAGCCTGAGAAAATAAGTTTAGTGCGACGCGATCTTTCTATTCCTTTTAATTCATCTTTAATCATCTCTCTTATTGGCCCCAGAAAAGCCGGCAAAACATACTTTTTATATCAAATCATCCAAGATCTTTTAAAAAAAGGTTTAAAAAAAGAGCAGATTGTTTATATTAACTTTGAAGACGAAAGACTCCTTCCTTTGACTAAAGATGATGCTGATTTGGTCCTTGAGGCTTATTTTGAACTCTATCCTTCTTTTGACAAAAAAATATTTTTTTTCTTTGATGAAATACAAAATCTTCCTTTTTGGCCCAATTTTTTAAGAAGAATCTCCCAAAAACACTCAATTTTTATCACCGGCAGTTCCTCAAAACTGCTTTCCTCTGAAATCGCCACCGCCCTTCGCGGAAAAACTTTGTCTTTTTATCTTCATCCTTTTTCTTTTAAAGAATTTTTAAGGTATAAAAAAATCACTTTAGAAAAAAACTTCTCTTATCACAAGCAACGATTTATCTTAAAAAAACTTTTTTTAGAATATATAAATTTTGGCGGTTTACCGGTAATTTTTGATTTAGAAGAAAAATTCAAGATAAAATACCTTCAAGAATACCTTAATTTAGTAACTTATAAAGATATCATCGAAAGATATCAAATAAAAAAATCTTCCTTCTTTAAAGAATTAGAAAAAAATCTTATCTTAGAAACGAGTAATTTTTTCTCTCTTTCTTCTTATTTTAAAACTTTAAAAAACTTGGGTTTTTCGATTGGGAAAGATACTCTTTTTCAATATTTTTCTTATCTTGAAGAAATCAATCTGATTAATACCTCATCATTTTTTTCCAAATCAAAAAAAAGCCAACTGGTTAATCCTAAAAAAATTTATGTTTTTGATACTGGTCTTTATAAAGCCCTAAGCTTTGAGGAGGAAAAAGGCAAACTTTTAGAAACTGCAGTTTTTAATTATTTAAAACAAAAAAATTTTGAAACCTACTATTACAAAAAAGAAAATGAAGTTGATATTATCGCTAAAAAAGAAAAAATGATTATTCCAATTCAAGTTTGTTATTCGCTAAAAAATCAAAAGACTAAAGAAAGAGAGATAAAAGGACTGATTAATTTTGCTAAAAATTTTAAGGTCAATAAAGGATTGATAATCACTTTTGATGAAGAAAGTGAGATTGAAGAAAAATCTTTCTTAATAAAAGTTATCCCTGCTTGGAAAACGATGGTTAAAGAAGAGATTGATTGAAAATTAACTTTTAACTTTCAACTTCCCATAACTCTCCTCCATCACTGAAAGAATATTGTCAATAATACTTTCGGCTTGGGAAAAGGTAAGGGCTTTGAGATTGTGGGGATAGTAGTGAAAAACTTGGTTGCGGCCGATTTTCCAGGCATTCCAGATTTTATCGGCCAAATCTTGACCGGCTTTATCTTTTATCTTTTTGTAAAGAGATCTTTCTTTTAATTTATTGACTAAATTTGGTGAGAGTAATTTTCCCAGACGTAAATGATCAGAGATATAATCTAAGTGAGAAATAAATTTAACATCCAAAAAAAGCTGTTTTAAAAATCCCTCATAAGCTTTGGCAAAAGGAAAAACTAAAAAAGAATAGTCTTTGAAATGATAAGCATGATTTTTAATCACATCATTCATAAGATATAGTCCTTCATTAATCAGATCCTTTTGATTTTTAGATAAATAAAACCAAAAATCAGAAGTTTTAAAAACCAAAGCTTTAATCTTATCCATAAAAATAAGATAACAAAAAGAAAGTTTTCTAGCAAGATAATTTTTTACCCTTTAACCTCAATCTTGACTGATGGAGACATTGTTGTTTTAAGATAAGCTTCTTTTATATGACTTGATCCCACCGCCTTTAAAAAAGCCTTGATGTTTGCTTCTACTTCTTCATCTTTTTGCGAAATCTTACCAATCATTTGATGGATTAAAGGAAATTTACTTTCAGTCTTCCAATGCAAAAGGCCTTTTTCAAATTTTTTGGCGGCTTCTTGGGGATTTGGCGAAATCGTCCCATTTTTAGGATTGGGCATTAATCCTTTGGGCCCTAAAATCCTGGCATACTTTATCAACTTTGGCATAAAAGATGGGTGGGCAATTAAAACATCAAAATCAATTTTTCCTTCTTCTATTTGATCCAAAATCTTATCATCAACAATCGCCACTTTTACCTTTTTCCCCAAAGAATACGGTAACTCCACTTCCCCTTTTAAACCCACTTTATCCACATTTAAATGAAGTTCAAAAGACTCATCGAATTTAGCGTATTTTATTTTTTTCAAAAAGAAGATGGCTTCTTTTATCGAATAAAGTTTATTTTTATCAATTTGGGCTTTGGCTTTTTGATAATTTTTCCCTCGCGTTTTTTTCTTTATTTCTTTTGGTTTTTGTTGGGCTTTTTTTTCGGCTTCTTCAACGATTTTTTTAGCTTTTTCCATCTTATCAATCTCTTTTTCATCAACCTCAACCGCCACCATCCTCTCTCCCCCTTTAAGCCCCGGAGCACGAATTTTTTTCTTCTCAGCTGCCTTTTCTTTTTGTTCTTTTTTTTGTTTTTGTTCAACCTCTTCTAAACCTAAAATTCTTGTTCGTATTTTTCCCATAGGTAAAAAGATTCTAAATTATAATTTCTTTAATTTTTATTTTTTAATTTTTAATTTTCTACCTCGACTCCCATACTTTTGGCTGTCCCAATAACAATTTTTTTGGCCGCTTCTAAATCAGTGGTGTTTAAGTCAGGTAATTTTTCTTTAGCAATCGCCTCAACTTGAGCTTTGGTGAGTTTTCCCACTTTTTCTTTGTTGGGTTTGCCCGAGCCTTTTTGCAGTTTTAAAGCTTTTTTAATCATCTCAGACACTGGTGGCAGTTTGGTAACAAAAGTAAAAGTCCTATCTTCATAAACCGTAATTACCGCGGGGATAACTTGCCCTTTTAGTTTGGCGGTTCTGGCATTGTATTCTTTGATAAAATCCATAATCGGCACCCCATGTTGACCCAAAGCCGGACCCACTGGTGGTGCTGGAGTTGCCTCACCCGCGGGAAGATTAAGTTTGATAACCGTTTTTACTTTTTTTGCCATAGATTTTATAAAAGATACGAATAATGGTAATTTTTATAATTTCTGGAGCTGCAAAAAATCAAGCTCCAACGGTGTTTCGCGATCAAAGATGGATACCAAAACTCTTACCTTACCTCTTTCTTCATCAACTGCCTCCACTGTCCCCAAAAAGTCAGCAAAGGGCCCCTCTTTTATTTTAACCGCCTCACCGACTGAGAATTTTGCCTTAAACTTGGGCTGTTCTTGCTCAACAAACTTCATAATCGCCTCAACCTCTTTTTCAGAAATCGGCACCGGCTTTAACCCCGCTCCCACAAAACCAGTCACTCCTTGAGTGGTTTGAACAATCAGCCATGAGTTTTCGTCTAAAGTCATTTTTACTAAAATGTAACCCGGAAACACTTTTTCTTTTTGTTTGGTTTTTTTACCTTTTTTTACGGCAACTACTTCTCGCATTGGAATCACTATTTCAAATATTTTATCTTCTGCCCCCAAAGTTTTTATCCGCTGTTCCAGGGCCTGTTTGACTTTTGCCTCATGACCGGCTTGGGTATGAACCACATACCATCTTGGTTCTTTAATCGGGGTAATTTTCCCCAAGGCAGTAATCTTCTCTTTGGTGATTTTTTGCTCAGACATTTTAGCGTTTTAAAGTTAGAAATTCTAATACTTTGGCCAATAAAACATCTATTATACCGATATAAAGACCAATAATCAAGGAGATAATAATAACCACCGCTGTTAAGCGGATGGTTTCTTTTTTTGTGGGCCAACTCACTTTTTTAAGCTCTTCTAAAATTCCTGCTTGCCAACCACCTTGAGTCAAAGTTTTTTTGTCCATAAAAATATTATACAAAAAATATTATAATGTTTCTATGGCAAAAGAGATAATTCATTCTTTGATTCTTATCTTTACAATTGCTTTGGGGTTTTTATTTCCAAAAAGCGTTCTTGCCTCTTATGATCTTCAAATTGCCGCTTCTTTGTTTATTTTCTTTTTTTTGGTAAAAAAACTGGCTTTACCAAACTCACCAAAAACTCGGCTTTTGGAATCGGTTATTTTCACTTTAATTGTCCTTCTAATTGTCAACACCACTGGCGCTATCCATTCGCCTTTTTTCTTTTTAATCTACTTTCTTCTTTTTTCTTTATCACTTCTTCTTGAACCAATTATTTCAATGGTGACTTCATTAACATTGATTATTTTTTTTCTTTTGTCCCTTCCCAAAGATCAAAACTTTTCCGTCCTTTTGCCCATTTTTTCTTTAGCCTTCATTACCCCGTTTGCTTTGTTTTTGGGAAAAGAGTATGAAGAAAATCAAAAGTTAAAAGCCAAAAGTCAAAAATCAAAAGAAGAAACGTTTTTGTTTTTATCCTTAATTTTAAAAAATCATCTTAAAAATATTGCTGTGGCCGCTGAAAATTTTCTTGGCGATCACCAACTTTCAATCATAAAAAAACAGACGGAAAAAATGGAAAAACTAATTGAGAAATTTGAAAAAAGTCTTTCTTTATGAAAAAGGCAATTTTTTTATTCATTTTTTCTCTAAGCTTTCTTTTTTTCTTTTTAAAATCTGTTTTTGCCATCAATATGGAATCACCTCTTTTTAAAATCCAATATGGAGAAATTGGTATTGCTGGTGGTAATAAATCATCGGCCAATTATAGTCTTTCCGATACCGTTGGCCAAACGGCTGCCGGTCAGTTTAACTCAACCGGTTATATTGTCAAAGCCGGATTTCAGTATCTTCACTCAATCATCCCTTTTCGTTTTTCTATCTCAAACACCAATATTAACTTTGGCATTTTAATCCCCAACTCTCCTCAAACTGCCACCACTACTTTAACCGTTTCTTTTGGGGCAGCCGGTCAATATCAAGTCACGGCCATTGAAGAAGGAAGATTAAGAACTTTAGATGAGGTAAATAGCATTCCAGACACTCAATGTGATGGGGGCACAAATACTTGTAATGAATCTCTTGCCAGGCCTTGGACATCAAATACCGCCTATGGCTTTGGTTATAACATGAGCGGCAATGATATTCCATCGGATTTTATCGACAGTACTTATTTCCGTCCGTTTCCCAATCGTCAAGAAAATGAGTCGCCGGCTATTGTTATGAGTTCCACCAATGTGGGAAGAAATCGTCAAGCGGTTGTGACTTTTAAAGTTAATGTCTCTCCCATTCAACCAGCAGGTAAATATCAAACAATTATCAATTTTGTTGCCACACCATCATTTTAATTTAAAATTGAAAAATCAAAATGCAAAATGACAATTTAAAATTCAAAATTAGAAAAATTTTTATTTTATTTTTTTTATTAACTCTATTATTCTTTTATACAACAAAAAAAATTCTTGCTCAACAAATTTCTTTATCCTTATCCCCACCTTTAATTGAAACCGTCATTAAACCAGGCAAGTCGATTTTAATTGCCTATACGATAGTTAATTATGCTGATCCGGTGATCTTAAGCGCTAAAGTTTTACCCTTTGAACCAAAAAATAATTTGGGACAAATTAAGATTAAAGAAGAGTTTGATGGGCCAATCCGCTTTAGTTTAGACAACAGTCACTTAAAACTTAATCAATCATTTTTTTTAAAAACTAATGAGAAAGAACAACTTCTTCTTCGCCTTCGCGTCCCCGAAGGAGCAAAAGAAGGCGATTATTATTATACTTTAATTGTCGAAAGCCAACCAGTAACTACTCAATTGGAAAAAAGCGCCTCTTTTGCCAAAGCCTCAATTGGAGCAAACATTTTAATCACCGTTACCGAAAGTGGAAAAATTGAGATAAAACCCAAAATTGTTCTTTTTGAAGTTTTACCACGGTTTCGTTTCTCTTTTTTTGGGAAAAAAATTAATTTTTTTGACTCAACCGACCCTATCCCCCTTATTTTAACCATTGAAAATCAAGGAAAAAATCTTATAAAACCCGAAGGAGAAATCATCTTAAGAGGTAACTTTGGGGAAAAAGCAAAATTTAATTTAATCCCCCAAAACATTCTTTCTCAATCGCAACGGTTAATTCAAGCCACGCCTTCGGCGGAAATTGATTGTTCAAATCTTTCAAAATTTAAGGCTTGCCAAAGCCCTGTTTCTTTAATAATTTCGGGGTTCTTTTTTGGATTTTATCGTTTATCAACGTCAGTTATTTTTGGTGAAAATTCCCCTCAAATTTCTGCCTCAACTTCTTTTTTTGCTTTTCCAATAAAGATCTTTACCGGATTAATGGTAGCTTTAACCATCGGTTTTTTTCTTATCAAACGATTTTATAATAAAGATTAAAAACAAAATTTAATCTTTTTAAAAAAATCCAAAAACTTTATTTTGTTGACTATTGGCTATAGATTTTTCTTCTTCTCTTTTTTATATTTTTCTCATGAAAAATTTTCTTCGTTCTTTTTTGCCGCTTTTAAAAAAGATTAAAAAGTATAAGATTGAAATTTTTCTCCTTGGCACTTCTTTTTTTATTGCCATTTTTTCTTTGATTTTGTATAAAAAAGAAAAAGCCTGGGAAAAAACAGAATTAATTGAGGAAAAAACGTTTAATAATCCCACCCCTTATAAAAAAATCTTTGTCGATGTGGCGGGGGCGGTAAAAAATCCTGGTGTTTACGAGGCAACATTTGGCGCAAGATTAAATGATGTTTTATATTTGGCAGGTGGACTTTCGGATGAAGCGGATAGAATTTTTTTCCAAAGAAACTTCAATCTCGCCCGAATCGTCACCGATCAAGAAAAAATCTATATCCCATCAAGTTGGGAAATAAATAGCGGTATCTTTATTGAAAATTCACGGACATTAGATTATATCTCACCAAAAAATATCACTCAAACCGAGGTCGTCTCACAAAATTCACCTCAAAATACGAACGAAAAAATTAGTCTCAATCAAGCCAGTGTTGAAGAACTTGATACCTTGCCGGGTATTGGTAAAATAACCGCCCAAAAGATTATCAATAATCGACCCTATCAAAGTATCGATGAACTTTTAACAAAAAAAGTGGTCGGTAAAAGCACTTTTGAAAAAATTAAAGACCTAATTAGTCTATAAATGACGCCAAAAATATTTACCACTGTAATTGACTTATATTTACCCGAACCCCACGCCTCTCTTCTTAATGGAATTCTTTTTGGAATAGACCTTAAAACCACAAAGGAGTTTTATGAACAGTTAAAGATGGTTGGTTTGCTTCATTTGGTGGTTCTTTCTGGAATCAATATTACTCTTTTATCCTCAATCATCAGCCAATCCACTCAGTTTTTTAGCAAAAAGCTATCTATTCTGATAACAATTATTTCCATTATATTTTTTGTTCTTTTTGTTGGTATTCAAGCCCCAATTTTAAGAGCGGCATTGATGGGAATTTTAACGCTCGTTGCTAATTACACCGGAAGAAAAAATTATTCTTTGTATGCTTTAATTTTATCGTTTGTATTAAGTGTTATCTTTTTTCCTTCTTGGTTAAAAACCGTTTCCTTTCAGCTCTCTTATGCCGCCACTTTAGGCATTATTCTCTTTGGTGAAAAGAATATTAAAAAAAGTGAAAATAATTTTATAAACTTCTATCATCAAATAAAAGCCGATTTTAAAACTTCTTTAGCGGCGCAAATTTTTACCGCACCCATTATTTTTATTTATTTTAGACAAATTTCATTAATCGCTCCTCTTGCCAATGTGTTGGTTTCTTTTTTTGTCCCTTTTTTGATGGTTTTGGGATTTTTAACTGCTATTTTGGGAAAAATTAATTTTTACCTTGGTTTTCCTTTTGCTTGGGCTTGTTATCTTATCTTAAGCTACATTATCTTTATCATCGAAACTCTATCAAAAATTCCGGGAATTTTTATTAAGTTTTAAATTAAATTGTTAAAAAAATCAAAAAAATTATTTTCAATTTGAGTTTTTAAAACAATATAAATTAAAAAGTTGTCATCCAAAAAATGATCCGATCGGATCAAAAAAAGAAGACAAAAAAAATTTCATTAAAAGACTTTATACTTTTAATAAGCTCTAAATTAATAGATGTTTATTTTGAGATTCGTGATCCTTTTTGTCTAATAAGTAGCTATTATCATTATGTCAATAAACCTATTGACAATATCGAAGAAAAAACAAAACTTAAGAAAAAATATTTTAATTTATTTGCCAAATTAAAAGCGAAAAAATATCTTAGCGCTAAAAGTAGTTCAGAAAAATGTCGATTTTATCTTACAAAAAAATCAAAAAATTATATTGCAACTAAATACCCCCACCTCTATTTTAATAAACAAAACTGGGATAAAAAATTACGACTGGTTATTTTTGATGTTCAAGAAATTAATCGTTTTAAAAGAAATCAGTTGCGCCGGCTTTTAAAACAATTAGGTTTTATTATGCTCCAAAAATCAGTTTGGCTTTCTCCTTATGATCAATTTGAGACGATAAAAAGATGGATTGAAGAAAATAAACTTCAAGAAAAAATTCTTTTAATTGAAACCGAAAAAATTGCTTTTAAAAATAAGGATAAACTTATTAGTCAGTTTTGGCAAGTAGATAAAATTTTTATCTCCTAAAAAATTATGGAAGAGTTAAATATAAGTAAAAAACAAATTATTTTGATCCTTACTTTTTCTTTATTTATCTTTTTTGGTTATTTTTTATTTCAAAATTTAGACTCCAAAACAAAGATTGTTTTTTGTGATGTTGGTCAAGGCGATGCTACCTATATCCGGGTAAAAAACAAAGTTGATGTTTTGATTGATGCTGGACCCGATAAAAAAATCTTAAACTGCCTGGGAAAACATATGCCTTTTTGGGATAAAAAGATAGAAATTGCTTTTTTAAGCCACCCCAATAAAGATCATTACCAAGGTTTTTTCTTTATTAACGGACGTTATAAAATTGAAAGATTTGTTACGGTTGAAAACCCGTTTGTTAGTCCAAGTTATAAAAATCTAATTGAAACTCTTAAAAAAAATCAGGTTTTGATTTTAAAAAAATTTCAAGGCGATCAGATTAATATTTTAAACGACCGTTTCTTATTTCTTTGGCCGGCTAAAAATTATTTTTCTTCTGAAGATAACGATTACTCTCATCTTCTTCTTTTTCAAGAAGATGATTTTAAAGCGCTTTTTACCGGTGATGCCTCACCAAAAATTTTAAATTTAATTGTTAAAACAAACAGTATTGATTTTATAAAAAATATCAACCTTATCAAAATCCCCCATCATGGCTCAAAAAACGGTTTAACCAAAAATTTTTTATCCATTAGCAATCCAAAGATTGCCGTGATAAGCGTTGGAAAAAATAACACTTACGGTCATCCAGCAAAAGAAGTTTTAGAAATGCTTAAAGCCCAAAAAGTAAAAATTAAACGAACGGATGAAGAAGGTAATATTACATTTAAATTACCTAATTGACCTAATTATCTAATTAACCTAAATAAATCCTTTAGAAATTAGAAATTAGAAATTTATGAAAGAAGAATATTTCTTATCTCCTTAAAAATCCCCCACCCTTCAAATCCAATCCAGCTTTCACCAATCAATTCTTTAGGCAAACCAGGATCAGTTTTTAAAAGATCAACATAGGAATCAATGATCTTTTTAAATTTTAAAAGTTTTTCTTCCTGACCTGATAAAACTTCATGCCACTTTCTAAAAAGCTGCCGATACTCTCCATCTAACTTTGTTTTTTCCCAAACCTTTTCAACCAAAATTTCACGGCTGCCAAAAACATGATCGGCTTCAAAAGCTTGAAAATACTTCTCTTCTTCCTTACCCCCAATTAACCAACGTAAACTCTCAATCACCGGATGGGGAGTCACCCAAAAAGAGCGATGCCAAGGACCCAATCCCCAACCTTGCATCTGCCGTCTTAGTCGATCACGAATCTCTCTTTTACTTTCGGGAATCTCATAAGAAATAATTCGCCAACGCCTATCCCAAGGATATTTTAAAAATCTAAAAAAAGGAAATTCCAAGCAAAAATCTAAAAAGCCTCTTTCGGCCAGAGAATAGCTTTGACTTTCATTTTGCTTAATAATAAGTCCATCTTTGATTAAAGAATTAATAATCGACTTAGTTTTTTGATTAAAAGAAAGATCAAAGACTTTTTCTATTTTTTCATCAAAAACTACCGGAGAAAAATTAATATCACCGATTAAAATTAACGAAAGTAAAATTTTTGTCCGTGTATCTTTTACCATAATTTTTTGCGTCTATTTTCTTTATAACAGACGAAAAAAATTTTGTCAAGGGGATTTGAAAAAATTTCAAATTAACAAAAAATGTCATTCCTAGCCCCGACCAGGAATCTATAAAATCTTATCTAATTTTTTTGAGGTATTATTTTATAGATTCCTGCTTGCGCAGGAATAACAAATATTAACAACATTTATACAATTTTTACACAATGTTTACACAACCTTTACACTAATTTTTACTCTCCCAATCTCCCTTAATCTCTATCTATCTCCACTTATCTCTATTTATCTCTACTTATCTCCACAAATCTCCATTTATCTCTCTTTCATATTCGCATAATTCGCGTCATTTGCATATTCATTTGCATCATTCGTATTATTTATTAGCGCTTTATAATAAGAAGAAGAAATTTGCTTCTTGACAATTTTAAAATTATTATTAATAATGAAAAATAAGCAAAAATGAAAAAGAAAAAATTAATTACCAAATTAACTCTTTTTTTTTTGTTTTTTTTCAAGCATCATATATTTTTTTGGTTAAATTACCAAGTCCGGTTGGCTCAGCCAATTTTATTAACATTTCCGACACTCTTTCCAACTCCCGTCTTTCCTATCGGGCCGGTGTAGCCACGGGTGCGGCTAATGGTTCAGTCATCACAATCGATTCTTCAGGTAACGCCGATAACAATACCAATCACCTTTTTCCAAATGACACGGTCTGTTTTGCCGGTCCTAACTTAGATGGATGTTATCAACAATCAACTTATACTGTGGTTAATATTGTTGACTCAACTACCTTTAACATCTCCCCTCCTTTGGGAAGCGCTCCCTTAGGCACCAATGACTATGTCATTGCCACCCAATCCGCCATTCATACCATTACCTTTACCTTAGCCTCAGCCGTTCCTTCAAATGGTGATATTTTAATTACTATTCCTGCCGTTGATATTGACGGACAAACCAATGATGGTTTTCCTGATACCAATACTTCAATCGCCACCAATGGCTTTGATTTAAATGGGTTGGGAACTTCTAATATTACTGTTTCTTCTTCTGGTTGTAACAATAACTGGACCGTGGCGGCAGTGACCGCTGGTACTGCCTCAACTGATCACACCATAAGAATTGACAGAAATACCGATGCTTGTGCCGCCGGTTCCACCATTACGGTAACAATTGGTGATAATAATAGAAAACTCATTAATCCAGCGCCCATTCTTTCTGGTCATACTCAAGGCGTAGCCGATATTTACACTATAAATGTTAGAACCCGTGATGGGGCAGACAATACTTTAGATGAATCAAATGTTAAAATAGCCGTTATTGAGGGCGTTTTAGTCTCGGCCACCATTCAAGAAACTCTTTCAGTTACTATTTCTGGTGTTTCTTCTGGTACTTCAGCCTGTGGCCAAACAACCGATGTCACAACCACAGCTATCTCCGTCCCTTGGGGAACAATTATTAATTTTGGTACATTCTTACATGCGGCCCAAACTGTCACTGTCTCCACCAATGCCGTTTCTGGTTATACATTAAGAATCGCCGAAAACGATCAGATGGGAAGAAATGGCATTACTTGTCCGGGCCCCACTGCCGGTGAGGCCCAAAACTGTATCCAAGATACAACCTGCGGTCCAACTGCCTGTTCAGAAACCACCTCCCAAGACTGGACCTCAACTTCATATTATGGGATGGGTTATTCTTTAGCCAACATCTCCGGTACCGATGCTGCTTTTACCTACAATGAATCCGGACGAACTTTTTCGACTAGACAGTTTGCTGATTTAGAAGCTTCAGAAACTCAACAAACAATAATGAGTAAATCAACGCCAGCTGCTTCCTCACAAGCCTATGTTTGTTACCGTTTAAATGTTTCCGCTACTCAACCAGCTGGTTATTATTTCAATCGAATTGCCTATACGGCAACAGCAACATTCTGATATGATAAATCAAAAATCAAAAATCAAAAATCAAAAATATTTTAATAAATTTTTTTATTTTATAATTGCCCTCCTCCGATTTGGAGGACTAGTTTTTATTTTTTATTTTTTAATTTTTAATTTTTTTTCGGTTTCGGCGCAAAATACTCTACCTTTACTCGTCTATCCTGCTCGTCAGTTTTTAGAACTTGAGCCGGGTGAAAAAACATCGATTACCGTTAACTTTGTTAATCAGGGAAAAGAACCAGTCTCTGGTTTTATAAAAGTAGTTGACTTTATTGTTCGCGACAATCAAGGAACACCGGAATTAATTGAAAATACTTTTGCCGCTCCAGAAAAATATGCCGCCGCCTCTTGGTTTAAAACTGATTTTGAAAAAGTCACTCTTCCGGCCAATAATGAAAAAGTGACCTTCCAAGCCCAAATTTCTGTCCCAAAAAATGCCAAGCCGGGTGGAAAGTATGTAGCAATATACTTTCAAGCCCAATCCTCCCAATTTTCTACCCCAACCGGCTCTCAATACGAGGCCGGCACTGGTATCTCTCCAAGATTAGCCTCATTAATCTATATTAAAGTCAAAGGCCCAATCAAAGAAAGTGCTTTTGTCACCAAATTTCAACCCAAACAATCATTTTTTGAATATGGACCGATTACGATTGACACGGAAATTTTAAATCGGGGTGACTATCATATTACTCCCAAAGGTGAGATTACTTTAACCAATATGTTGGGAAAATTGGTTGATAAAAGTCTTTTAAAAGAAGCCAATATCTTTCCCGATACCGTAAGAACCTTTTCCAATAATTTAGGTAAAAAATGGATGATTGGCAAATACCGTGCTTTACTCACCGCCACTTATGGTGAAAAAAATACGGTTTTGACTGCTTTTTGCGAATTTTGGGTTTTTCCGTGGAAAGTGACCACCATTATTGTTTTAACCTTAATTATCATCATTCTTCTCGTTCGTCATTTTTATATCTCAACCCTTGTTAAAGAAAAGTTACTGGAAAAAGAGCTTGAAGAAGAAAGAAAAGAGATTGAGGAATTGAAGAAAGAATTGAGAAAAAGAGATAGATAGAGATTTATAGAGATAAATGGAGATTAAAAGAGATAAGTAGAGATTTATTGAGATAAATAGAGATTGATAGAGATATATAGAGATAATGAAGATTTATTGAGATTTGTGGAGATAGGTAGGTAGGAGATAAGGGGAGATGGGGAATTTAAATTAAAAAGTTTAAAATAAATGGAAAAAAGTAATAAAAAATATATTCTTCTTAAAGATTTAGAGATTTATCAATTGGCACGAGAACTTTCAAAAATTGGTTGGGAAATTTATCAAAAATTAGATTGGAAAACTAAAAAGATTAATGGAGATCAATTTATCGAAGCCACCGACTCAATTGGTGCTAATATTGCTGAAGGATATAATCGATTTCATTTTTTAGATAAAATAAAATTTTATTATAACGCTCGTTCTTCTTTAAGTGAAGCTTGTTATCATTGGTTAGAAATTTTGCGCGAACGCGATAAAATAAATAAAAATCTTTATCTTCGGTACAAAAAAATAGCCGAAAAATTAATGATTAAACTTAATAATTATATTAGTTCTATCTATCAATCCTATAATGAAAATAAAAACAAGCAGTAATTTTCTTTATTCTTTTTTATTTCTCTTTATCTCCATATATCTCTACTTATCTCTACTTATCTCTACTTATCTCAATTTATCTCAATTTATCTCAAATAATATTGCCGGCGCAAAAACCACTTCTTATGAGGCGACTATTTCAGCCTTTATCGGCGAATACCGATTTACTCTTTTTGGTTATACTTCCCCAAAAGCGTTGGTTACTTTTCAAGGCTTGGGGATTTTTGACCAAACTTATGCCGATGAAACTGGTTATTTTGAGTTTAAAAATCGCTTCTCCCCTTTTTCTCCTCGTGAAGCTTGTCTGACAGCTCAAGATCAGTTGGGGCGACTCACCAACCCAGTTTGTCTTCCTCCATTTCCGGTTAACTACAATGTTACCATTGGACCGGTATTAATGCCACCGACTTTGTCGCTTGATAAAAGTGATTATTGGGTCGGTGATAAGGTGATTTTGTCAGGACAGAGCATCCCCGACAGCAATATCTCTCTTTCAACTTTTACTGACGAAAAAAAAAGTTTAATAAGCCAAATAATCAACAAAATCAATCCCCAAGTTTATGCTTTTTCTTTGCCAAAACTAGAAACAAAAACTGATAAAAAAGGTAATTTCTCAATCGCTTTATCTTCTTCATCGGCCAAAAAAATTCGTCTTTTTGCTCAAACAAAATTTCAAAATGAAAACTCCCCAAAAAGTGTTAATTTAACTTTTAAAATTCTTCCCTGGTGGATGATAATATTTAAATTTTTTATTTTTCTTTGGTTATTAATAAAACCACGTTTGTTGGAAATTGTTATTTTAATTGAATTAATCTTCCTTTTAATTTATTTTTTACGCTCACACTTCCATCCCAAAACTTTGGCGATTATAAAAAGAAATTCTTTAGAGATAATAAAATATCAGAAACCAGAAAGAGAATTAATCACACTAAAAATTCCATCTTGATGACGGCCGTCTATAATATAGAATAATATTATGGTTCGCCAAAGAAAAAAATACGGGGAAATCGTTAAAAAAATAATCGATGTCTTTGCTGACCTTCTAATTGCCACCAAAATCTCCTATCTCCCCAGCCCCTACTACACTTTAGGAAAATTCATCAAAGCCCTTTTAGAAGAAGATAAAAGTTTAAGCAAAAAGCAAATTAAAAAGGCTCTTTACGATTTAGAAAAAAGAAAACTTATCGATATTATTGAAAAAGACGGCCAAGTAAAAATATATCTCCAAGAAAAAGGCAGACAAAAAGTCATCACTCGCTCAATCAAACTTCTTTTAGATTACAAAAAAAAAGAAAAAAAATGGGATGGTCGGTGGTTTATGGTTTTTTTTGATGTACCGGAGATTGAGAGAAGAAAAAGAAATTTTCTTCGAAGATATCTTAAGCGGTTAGGGTTTTATCAATATCAGCAAAGCGTTTACATATTCCCTTTTGAGTGTAAAAAAGAGGTAAATCTAATTAAAGAAATCGTTGAGGGCGCTAAATATATAAAGTATATTATCGCTTCTGAAATTGAGGAGGAAGAAAAAATAAAAAAGTACTTTGGGCTATAGCTATAGAAGTAAATCTTATTCTATCTTGAATGCGGCAGTTCAAAAGATAAAATAACAGAATAAAAAGGATCAATGAGGATAAGAAGAGATTAATAGAAGTTTGGAAGATAAGAAAGATTAATTGAGATAAATTGATATTTGTGAAGATAAATAAAGATAGATAGAGATTTATGGAGATAAATGGAGATTAAAAGAGATAAACAGAAATAAATGGAGATTGGGAGATTGTGGAGATTATATTGAGATTGGAAGTTTAATAAAAACTTAAATGGGCTTTTTGGGGAAGTTTTTGACCATCGACAGAAACCTCAAGATAATACTCGCCGGGTTTTGTTGAGGCAACATCAAAAAATGCTTTACCAAAATTATCGGTTTTTCCTTGAATAATATCAACCGATAAATCGGGATTGGGGCTTAAAAATAATTCCTTTCCCAAAACGCCTAGCCCTTGATTATTTAAAACAAAAACGGTGATTCGAATTTTTTCTTGACCGTTGGCTTTGGCACGAAGCGGAGAGACAAAAAGATAGGAGTTATCAACCGAAAACGAGACTTGGGAAACTGACGCGCGGCTTTTTAAAAATCTTACCTCATATAAACCAAAGAAAAAAGAAAAAGAAACTAAAATTAAAAGAAAAAGAATTAAAAAAATTAAATGCTTTTTCATCAAAAAAATGATAAAAAAAGATTTTTAAAAAATCAAGGTGAATAATGTTAAAAACCACAAGGAGAGTCATCAAAAATTTCTTCACCCTACCTTTGTTATTTAGATTTTAAAAATAATCCAAAAAATTTTTAAAAAAAATTAGCAAAAAAAGAAAGCAATTGATAAATGTTATTTCTTGCTTTCAAAATCAACGGATAGTCTTAACTTAGGAAATCTATACAATTTTAATCTCTTTTTTTATTGAGGTATGATTGTATAGATTCCCGCCTACGCGGGAATGACAGTAAAAACACTTTATCATTCGTTGCCCTCAGATTCGGAGGACGGGTTTAATCAGGAATCTATATGATTACATAGATTCCATTCTTCTTAAGAAGTAAAATAGCAAAAAATGCTCTTAAAATCTTATAGGATATATGATACATTATGATATATTTGCGTAATTAAAAATTTTATGCGGTAATTATTTTAAATTTGTTTAAATTTTATTATAAGATATAATCTACCGGTTTCATTTTCTATATCAAAATATATACAAAATACCTCTTGACAAATTTATTATTATTGTTTTATGATGAAAATGTATGGATAAACAGTATAATTTTTATAATTTTGAGGCCTCATTCAAAAAATTTCTTCTTGCGGAAAATGTTTCTCCTATTACTTTAAAAAATTATCTTTCTGATCTTCGTCATTTTTTAGGTTGGACAATTTTAAAATTAAAGGTACAAAATAAAAAAAACTTTGAAAATCTTTCCCCTTTGGAATTTTTAAATCAAATCGATGAATCTTTGGTTGAAGAATACAAAAATTATTTAGTAGTCAATTCTATCCCGGCAAAAACTATTAATCGACGCTTATCAACCCTTAGAAAGTTTTTCTCTTTTTGCATCAGTCAAGGATGGCTTAAAGAAAATCCAGCAAAAAAAATTCAAAATTTAAAATTGAAAATTGATTCAATCATCAGTTCTTTTGCTTTATCTTTGGAAAAAGAAAATCTTGATCAAAAAACCATTAAAAGTTACCTGGAAGTCGTCCAGCAGTTTTTAAGCCTATGAAACATTTTTTTACCCTCAACCTCAAATTTTTGATTTTGATTTTTTTGGCTTATCAAGGCCTAAAAGCTTTATTTGACCCAGCAATTGAAGGCGATCCGTATGTAAAAATTTAAAAGACTTTTAATGATACCTATTACTAAAGAAACAATCAAGAAATTTCTTCAAAAACTCCAAAAACAAGGAGATGCTCCTTCTTTGATCTTAAAAAAACTTATCATTGTCGATAAATTCTTAACCTGGGCTTATCAAAATAATTTAATCAAAGAAAATGTTCTTAAGCAGATAAAAGAAGAGATTGATAATATTATGTCAAAAATTACCGATCAAAATCTAAAACAAGAACCAACCTTCCTCACCGAAAGCTCAAAAGTTATCCCCCCGCTTTCTTCCTTTGAAAAAGCCGCTTATGCGGGTGAGAAAAAAACCGAAGGGATCTTTGGAGAAATCTCTTTACGTTTTCATTTACAAACGTATAAAATTAAATCGTTTCTTTTTGGCTTGTTTAAAAAAGTTCCTTTGCTGAATTCCCGCTTTTCCGGAAATGAAAAAGAAGAACTAAAAGAAAAAAAAGCCCCTTCCGGCTTTGATTTTTCCAATTTTGGAATTCATCATTACATCGGCCTTCTTTTTCTTATTATCTTTTTAGGCTTTTTGGGTGCTGGTCTTTATAATCGTTTTTTTCTAAAAGTTGAACGTCCGTTGGCTTATCCTATAAATTTAACTCGAGGCGGTCGGGTACTTTCGTTTCAAGGTCGATTAACTGATTCTTTGGGTAATCCAATAACAACCGCAACGAACGTTCAGTTTAAACTTTATAATGTTTCAACCGGTGGGACACCTTTGTATACGGCCGGTCCTTGTTCGATCACACCAGATCAAGATGGTATCTTTTCAACATTAATTGGCCAAAGTTGTGGTTCAGAAATCCCCAATTCAATTTTTACTGAAAATCCAAATGTCTATTTGGGAGTAACCGTTGGCGCCGATTCAGAAATGACTCCCCGCCAACCAATTGCCAATGTTGGCTATGCCATCAATGCAGAAACTTTACAAGGCTTCCCACCAGGTCAAGGAACAAGCAACATCCCTTTTATCAATAAGGATGGCGATTTGCTAATTGCCGTTGCCTCGCCTGGTATCCGCTCTACCTTTACCTCAGCCGACTTCACTCTCTCAAGCGCCAAAACCGCTATCATCCAGTCAGCTGGCAGTGGTGATGTGATTTTACAAGCAACCGAAAGCGGTGCTTTGCGATTTAGAACGGGCGGAAATAATGATAGTTATACGCGGATGATAATTAATAACGGCGGCAACGTCGGCATCGGCACCACCTCCCCCAATCAAACACTCTCTGTGGCTGGGACTTTTGGGATATTAGAAGGTGGAGCATCACCTCAATATTACACAATATTCCAAGGAGGTGATCAATCAGCAGATATTACCTACACCCTACCAACATCAATAGTCGCCAATGGGTTTTTGAGGACTGATGCCTCAGGAGTGTTATCTTGGACAACTACGATTCCAGCCACCTCAGTTGCCTGGTCAAACTTAACTGATCCAACCGCTAATCTTTCTTTAAATCACAACGAATACACCACATCCTTTACCTGGGATACGGCCGCAACCGCTGGTGCTTTTACCGGATTAACTCTTTCTCTTACCAATGATGCGACAACTGACACTAACATCCAAAGAATACTAGCTTTACAAAATAACTCAGCCACTGGTGGAACAACTGAGAATTTACTTTACTTAAACAATGCTGATAACAATGCGGTAATCTCAGCCATTGTCATTGATAGTACTGGTGGTGGTGGATTTACTAACTTTTTAGACACGCCTTCTTTGGATATTACAGGAACAGGAGCAATTACCGGAGCAACGGGTATTTCCTCATCAGGCACAATTACCTTCTCGGGATTAACGGCTAACAGATTGGTTTCAACTGATGCCTCTTCTAATTTAACTACTTCTATTTCATCTGCTAATGTCGCCGCTTCAGTCACTGATGAGACAGGTTCTGGTCTTTTGGTATTTGGTACTTCACCTACCTTCTCCACTTCAGTGGTGACTGACTCAACCTCATTTAATGTCTTCAATACAACAGCAACAACCATCAATGCTTTCGGTGCAGCAACAACCTTAAATATGGGAGCTTCATCTGGCATAGCCACCATTAACAATACTACCTTATCTTTACCCAATGCCACTTCAGTTACTATCGGTGGTGCCTCATCAGTGTTAAACTTCTCCTCAACAACTGGAGTAAAACAAATCCAAACCGGAGGGACAACTAATTTAGCCTTAATACCAGGGGGAAATGTTGGCATCGGCACCACCTCCCCCAATCAAACACTCTCTGTGGCTGGGACTTTGGGGATATTAGAAGGTGGAGCATCACCTCAATATTACACAATATTCCAAGGAGGTGATCAATCAGCAGATATTACCTACACCCTACCAACATCAATAGTCGCCAATGGGTTTTTGAGGACTGATGCCTCAGGAGTGTTATCTTGGACAACTACGATTCCAGCCACCTCAGTTGCCTGGTCAAACTTAACTGATCCAACCGCTAATCTTTCTTTAAATCATAGTACTTACACAACAACCTTTAATTGGTCAACAGGAACAGGAACTAACAATCTTTTTTCTCTAACAACTGATGCTTCTGCCAATGGTACAGGCTCTCTTCTTAATATCCAAACTGGTACTTCTTCAACTATCAATCCTTTACGGGTTAGAGCTGGATCAACTGAGGCTTTGTTTGTTGATTCATCTGGCGAAGTCGGCATTGGGACGACGGGACCGGGGTATAAACTTGACGTAGCTGGAACTTTCCGTGTACGTGGAAGTAATTACGATATCACGGTTGACTCAATTGGTAATTTCTACGCACCAGGACAAGCGGTTGTGGGAGGAACAGGTTTGGCTGGACAACTTAGAGTGGTAAGTATTTCTACTGGAGGAAGAACTCAATTGGTAGTTGACAACGATAATACTGGTGCAGGCAGTAGAAGTTCAGTTATTCTGTACAGAGGTGGAGGAGTAAATAGATTTGAGTTGGGTAACGATAGATTTGTCAACGGCACGAACGACTTCTATCTCTATGATGTAGTAGCGGGTGAAGATAGGTTGTATGTAGGTTCAACCGGCAACGTCGGCATCGGGACGACGAGTCCGGGTTCGAGGTTAGAAGTTAGAGGTTCGACGAGTAATTCTTCGGCTTCTGCTTTAAACATCACAAATTCTGGAGGAACAAGTTTATTGTATGTAAGAAATGATGACAGAGTCGGAATTGGGACGACGAGTCCTGGAGCAACCTTGCATATAGCAGGTTCGGCAGGAAGTCTACCTGCTATCGCATCTGTCATGTCATCTGCTAGCACAACTCTGGGCGCTGACTATCCTGGTCTTCAGTTAGTCAACACAAATACAACCACTAATAATTTTGCATATATTTCTTTTGCCGATACTGTTAGTGGCAATTCGAGTAGCGCTATTGCTACCCAATTTACTGATCATACCAACGACTATGGTGATCTACTCTTTGCCACAAGAAGCTCAGGAGGTTTAACAGAAAAAATGAGAATAACCTCAACAGGCAACGTAGGCATCGGGACGACGGGACCGGGGGCAACTCTTGACGTACGTGGTGATGTGCGTTTTCTTAGTCAGTCTGATAATCAATCAAGGGTATTTTTTGAAAGAAGATCAGAAGGTGGGTGGGTCTTTCCATCGCTTATTGGTGGCCAGCAAGTCGGTATTGTTATTAAAGATCGCCCTGGACTGGCTGGTGGTCTTTGGTTAAATGGGGGAGATAATAACGGTATTGGATCACGAGGTGGTATAGGAGTTGGATTAGTAACAGATCTTGGAACATACCGGGCATTAACTGCATCTTCATCATTTATTAGATTTCATGATGGTCAAATAATTTTTTATGGTAATACAGGTCTTACTCCTGGAAACAATTTCACTCCTTCTGAAACAATGAGGATAAATGCCGCCGGCAACGTCGGAATTGGGACGACGAATCCAGGAACAAATAGACTCTATGTAAGTGGTGGTGATGTTTATATGACAAACGATCTTAGGGCGGCAAGATTTGTAGACATTACCGGCTCTGACACCTATTATCTTGATCCTGCCAATGGTGGAAATTCTTTGGTAATTGCCGGCAACATCGTTTCAAGAAATCCTACTCCTTATATTACTGGTTTTGACGGCACCAATTATAATACTCTTATTCTCGTTGGATCCGATAGCTCAACATCAACCTCGGTTTGCATCAGTTATAGTGGTGAGCCGGCTTCCTGTTCTGGTAAAATTGACGCCGGAACAGTTGACCCTCCCTACACGATCAATGGCAAAAAATATGCTACCTATGTCCCATCAATGACTGGTGTTAAAGAAGAAACTACCGGCGTGATTGAAATAACCT
>Ga0308421_1000360_pt1 | contig 27827 bp, 24 predicted proteins | sample HotsprSampleMS60_FD_203673 | JGI IMG/M metagenome (GOLD analysis project Ga0308421, IMG submission 203673) | Hot spring phototrophic mat microbial communities from Mushroom Spring, Yellowstone National Park, Wyoming, United States - 20090730_MS60 ...
TTGTACCTTCAATACCCGCCACTACAAGGCGTTCAACTTGGAGTTGTGCCAGCCGTATTTCAAGGTGCACACCCCGTGAGGTGTCGCTTCGGCGAGATAGGCGGGGGTGTTCGCGCCCGCAGCCTTGGCATCCCACAGGATGTGCTATAATAGCATAGCCTTGCGTTAGCAGAGACGCACGGCAATCTGACTGAGGGAGGTAAATGATAAATGTGCTACACGCAAAATCGGTTCAAAGCGCTGCTAAGCGCGTGCGTTCTGTCGTTAATCGCAACCGCGGGCTGGTCGCAGTCCCTGACTTGGCTGGGCACGCTGGGCGGCGGTTGGAGCGAGGCTTATAGTGTTTCCGCCGACGGCTCCGTGGTGGTCGGCTGGGCTCGCAACGCCGCAGGGCAGTGGCGTGCCTTTCGCTGGACGGCGTCTGGGGGCATGCAGGACCTCGGCACGCTGGGCAATTATGAGAGCGAGGCTTATGGTGTTTCCGCCGACGGCGCCGTGGTGGTCGGCGGGGCTTTCAACGCCGCATGGCAGAGGCGTGCCTTTCGCTGGACGGCGTCGGGTGGGATGCGAGACCTCGGCACGCTGGGCGGCAATGAGAGCTTGGCTTGGGGCGTTTCCGCCGACGGCACCGTGGTGGTCGGCGGGGCTTTCAACGCCGCATGGCAGAGGCGTGCCTTTCGCTGGACGGCGTCGGGTGGGATGCGAGACCTCGGCACGCTGGGCGGCAATGAGAGCTTGGCTTGGGGCGTTTCCGCCGACGGCGCCGTGGTGGTCGGCTGGGCTCACAACGCCGCAGGGCAGTGGCGTGCCTTTCGCTGGACGGCGTCGGGTGGGATGCGAGACCTCGGCACGCTGGGCGGCACTTGGAGCGAGGCTTATGGTGTTTCCGCCGACGGCGCCGTGGTGGTCGGCGGGGCTCACAACGCCGCAGGGCAGTGGCGTGCCTTTCGCTGGCAGAATGGTGTCATGCAAAACCTCGGCACGCTGGGCGGCACTTGGAGCGAGGCTTATGGTGTTTCCGCCGACGGCGCCGTGGTGGTCGGCGAGTCAGACGGGCGTGCCTTTCGCTGGACGGCGTCGGGTGGCATGGAAAACCTGAACACGACCTATGCCAGCCTGCTGACCAACGGCTCGGTGCTTTGGCTAGCGCGTGCCATCTCCCCCGATGGGCGCTATATTGTGGGATACGGTAGGAACGCCGCCACAGGGCGCTATGAAGCCTTCCTGCTGGATACGGGACCGCGCTGCACCGCTCACAACGGCGATGTGGACAACAACGGCTGCGTTGATGATGCTGACCTGCTGGCGGTGCTGTTCGCCTTCGGGCAGACGGGCAGCACCTTGGGACGCGAAGACGCCAACTGCGACGGCGCGGTTGATGGCGCGGACTTGCTGATTGTGCTGTTCAACTTCGGCAGTGGGTGTTGATCCCCCCTCACTCCCTTCGCCCTCTCCTCCCTTCGCAAGGGGGGAGAGGGAGGCCCGCGTTTCCCCTTCTCACGCATTCTCGCACACCACCAGCAAACTCGCCTCCAGCAGCGGATTGAGGCAAGCGACGCTCTCAAACCGCACCGCGTGCAACGGATGGGTCGGCATAGTGATACTGTACCTGATGGGCGGGGGCGTTCGAGTCTGCGTGAGGGTACACTATGACAGGTGAGACCGCGATGCGCATCGTTGTAGAAGCCCGATACACGGCGCGCCAACGCCTACTGGAGCAGCCGCTGAACCTGCCCGATGGGCAGCGCGTGCGCGTTGCCATCGAACCGATTGATGACGCGCCCGTAGGACAGCAGATTGTTGCCCAGTGGCGCGCAGCGGGCGTCATCGGCGCGTGGGCAACCCGCCGTGAGTCGGTTCCCAGCACGCGCTGGGCGCGTCAACTGCGCCAGCGCGCCTCCCACCGTGCGCGATGAAATACCTGGTGGCTCTGGCGCGTGCGACTCCCCTTTGTACCTTCAATACCCGCCACTACAAGGCGTTCAACTTGGAGTTGTGCCAGCCGTATTTCAAGGTGCACACCCCGTGAGGTGTCGCTTCGGCGAGATAGGCGGGGGTGTTCGCGCCCGCAGCCTTGACATCCCCCGTAAAAATGTGGTATAATAGCGTAGCCTTGCGTTAGCAGAGACGCACGGCAATCTGACTGAAGGGGGTAAATGATATGTGCTACACGCAAAATCGGTTCAGAGCGCTGCTAAGCGCGTGCGTTCTGTCGTTAATCGCGACCGCAGGCTGGTCGCAGTCCCTGACTTGGCTGGGCACGCTGGGCGACAGATATAGCTATGCTTCTGATGTTTCCGCCGACGGCTCCGTGGTGGTCGGCGGGGCTCTCAACGATGCTAATCAGCCGCGCGCCTTTCGCTGGACGGCGTCAGGTGGGATGCAAAACCTCGGCACGCTGGGCGGCCGTGAGAGCGGGGCTTATAGCGTTTCCGCCGACGGCGCCGTGGTGGTCGGCTACGCTACCAACGCCGCAGGGCAGTATCGTGCCTTTCGCTGGACGGCGTCGGGTGGGATGCAAGACCTCGGCACGCTTGGCGGCACTTGGAGCGATGCTTATAGCGTTTCCGCCGACGGCGCCGTGGTGGTCGGCTCGGCTCAAAACGCCGCAGGGTTTTATCGTGCCTTTCGCTGGACGGTGGATGGTGGCATGCAAGACCTCGGCACGCTGGGCGGCTGTTGTAGCAGGGCTTGGGGTGTTTCCGCCGACGGCGCCGTGGTGGTCGGCGAGGCTTACAACGCCGCAGGGCGGTCTCGTGCCTTTCGCTGGACGGCGTCTGGGGGCATGCAGGACCTCGGCACGCCGGGTCGCCGTGAGAGCTGGGCTTATGGTGTTTCCGCCGACGGCGCCGTGGTGGTCGGCAGGGCTGCCAACGCCGCAGGGGATTGGCATGCCTTTCGCTGGACGGCGTCGGGTGGCATGCAATACCTCGACACGCTGGGCGGCGATGGGAGCGGGGCTTGGGGCGTTTCCGCCGACGGCTCCGTGGTGGTCGGCTGGGCTTACAACGCCGCAGGGCAGCAGCGTGCCCTTCGCTGGACGGCGTCGGGTGGCATGGAAGACCTGAACACGACCTATGCCAGCCTGCTGACCGACGGCTCGTCGCTTTGGGAAGCGCGCGCCATCTCCCCCGATGGACGCTATATTGTGGGATTTGGCTTCAACGCCGCCACAGGGCGCTACGAAGCCTTCCTGCTGGATACGGGCTTCCCGCGGCGCGGGGATGTCGACCGCAACGGCTGCGTGGACGACGCTGACTTGCTGCAAGTGCTGTTCGCCTTCGGCGGGCGCGGCTACCGCAACGAAGACCTCAACTGGGACGGCACAGTAGACGACACCGACCTGCTGGAGGTGCTGTCCCACTTCGGTGGTGGGTGTTGATCCCCCCACTCTCTTCGCCCTCTCCTCCCTTCGCAAGGGGGGAGAGGGAGGCCCGCGTTTCCCCTTCTCACGCATTCTCGCACACTACCAGCAGGCTCTCGTCCAACAGCGGGTTGAGGCAGGCGACGCTCTCAAACCGCACCCCGTGCAACGGATGGGTCGGCATAGTGATACTGTACCTGATGGGCGGGGGCGTTCGCGCCCGCGCGGGGTACACTATGGCAGGTGAGACCGCGATGCGCATCGTTGTAGAAGCCCGATACACGGCGCGCCAACTCCTACTGGAGCAGCCGCTGAACCTGCCCGATGGTCAGCGCGTGCGCGTTGCCATCGAACCGATTGATGACGCGCCCGTAGGACAGCAGATTGTTGCCCAGTGGCGCGCAGCGGGCGTCATCGGCGCGTGGGCAACCCGCCGTGAGTCGGTTCCCAGCACGCGCTGGGCGCGTCAACTGCGCCAGCGCGCCTCCCACCGTGCGCGATGAAATACCTGGTGGCTCTGGCGCGTGCGACTCCCCTTTGTACCTTCAATACCCGCCACTACAAGGCGTTCAACTTGGAGTTGTGCCAGCCGTATTTCAAGGTGCACACCCCGTGAGGTGTCGCTTCGGCGAGATAGGCGGGGGTGTTCGCGCCCGCAGCCTTGACATCCCACAGCAGGATGTGCTATAATAGCATAGCTTTGCGCCAGCAGAGACGCACGGCAATCTGACTGAAGGAGGCAAATGATATGTGCTACACGCAAAGTCGGTTCAACGCGCTGCTAAGCGCGTGCGTGATGTCGTTGATAGCGACCGCGGGCTGGTCGCAGTCCCTGACTTGGCTCGGCACGCTGGGCGGCAATCGGAGCTATGCTTATGGTGTTTCCGCCGACGGCGCCGTGGTGGTCGGCTGGGCTGAAAACGCCGCAGGGCAGGGTCGTGCCTTTCGCTGGACGGCGTCTGGGGGCATGCAGGATCTCGGCACGCTGGGCGGCGATTGGAGCGAGGCTTATGGTGTTTCCGCCGATGGCGCCGTGGTGGTCGGCAGGGCTCAAAACGCCGCATACTATGCTCGCGCCTTTCGCTGGACGGCGTCTGGGGGCATGCAGGATCTCGGCACGCTGGGCGGCGATCGGAGCGAGGCTTATGGTGTTTCCGCCGACGGTGCCGTGGTGGTCGGCTGGGCTTACAACGCCACATTTTATCGTGCCTTTCGCTGGACGGCGTCGGGTGGGATGCAAGACCTCGGCACGCTGGACGGCGATGAGAGCTGGGCTACTGGTGTTTCCGCCGACGGCGCCGTGGTGGTCGGCTACGCTACCAACGGCGCAGGGCGGTTTCGTGCCTTTCGCTGGACGGCGTTGGGTGGGATGCAAGACCTCGGCACGCTGGGCGGCGATTGGAGCGAGGCTTATGGTGTTTCCGCCGACGGCGCCGTGGTGGTCGGCTGGGCTTACAACGCCGCAGTGCAGTATCGTGCCTTTCGCTGGACGGCTTCTGGTGGGATGCAAGACCTCGGCGATCTGGGCGGCGGTTATAGCTGGGCTTTTGGTGTTTCCGCCGACGGCTCGGTAGTGGTCGGCACGGCGGGTGGTGTGTATGCCTTTCGCTGGACGGCGGCGGGTGGCATGGAAGACCTGAACACGACCTATGCCAATCTGCTGACCAACGGCTCGTATCTTGGGCTCGCTACCGCCATCTCTCCCGATGGGCGCTATATTGTGGGGCGTGGCTACAACACCGCCACATGGCGCGAAGAAGCCTTCCTGCTGGATACGCGCTGCACCGCTCACAACGGCGATGTGGATGGCAACGGCTGTGTGAATGACGCCGACCTGTTGGCAGTGCTGTTCGCCTTCGGGCAGACGGGCAGCTACCTCGGGCGTGTAGATGTGAACTGCGACGGCGTGGTTAATGACGCGGACTTGCTGATTGTACTGTTCAACTTCGGCAATCGGTGTCGATAGGAATCCCCCCTCATCCTGACCCTGCTGATAAGGCGATGAGTAGGGGCCCGGCGCGCCGTGCCCCTACTCATCGCCTTGTGCGACATCCGCCCCATGCGCCTCGCGCGGGAGCATTCCCCCGCCGTTCGGTTGACTTGACGCCTATCCATCGTCGTCTGATAGCTGTCAATCGCCGTCTGATGGCTGTCAATCGTCGTCTGATGGCTATCAATCGCCATTTGACAGGAAAACACGCAGGGACGACGAAATCCGTTTGCGAGGTGATGCCGAATGACAAGATACATTCCACCGAACGACGCCGAGTTTCTGGCGTGGATGAATAACTTCATTTCGGTGCTGAACGCGAACTTGGCGACCTTCGGGGAAAAGTGCAAATCCATTACCCTGAGGTAGACACGAGGTTGTACCCTTACACGGTTGACCCGCGCCCCGACGCAACGCAAATAGGGTCAGGAGGCGACTATGGCGCGCACAATAGAACGAATCGTCTGGCACACCGCCGCGCACGGACGCGACGGGCAAGCGTTCGACACCACCGCCGCGCAGATTGACCAGTGGCATCGCGAACGCGGCTGGAACGAAATCGGCTACAATGTCGTGATACGCTTCAACGGCGCGATTGAGCAAGGGCGCGACCCGCGCAAAATCCCCGCAGGCGTCGCAGGGCTGAACCAGACCACCTACCACATCTGCTTCTCTGGGCACGGCGACATCGCCCCGCTGACGCCCCAGCAACTGGAAAGCGGCGTGCAGCACACGATTGAGATGCTGCGCAAGTATGGTTTGGTGGAGCGGTTCCTGAGCGAACCCGACGGGCTGATTGTGATGGGACATCGGGAAGTGAACGAACTCGTGCGGCGCGGGCTTGCGCCGACGCCCACTACCAAGACCTGCCCTGGTCGGCTGGTGGACATGGACGCCGTGCGGTTGCTGATTCGTCAGCGATTGACCCAGCCGCCCGCGCCTGCATACACCTACGATGCGCAGGCGGCAGGCGAGCTGTTTCAGGGGCTGCGCCAAGTCTACGCTGCCGCTGCCAAACTGAACCTGCCCGAAGAGGCGATGCGGTTCCTGAACCAGTTCCGCAAGCAGCCCGAAGTGGATGAGGCAATACGGCGGTGGCAAGCAGCGCAGGGGTGATAACACTGCTGCGGGTGCGGTACGCAGTGGATTGCCATCGCAACAGGTATAATATGGATATGCCCCCGTAGCTCAGTGGATAGAGCGCAGGCCTCCGGAGCCTGGTGCGCAGGTTCGATTCCTGCCGGGGGCGCGTTATTTGGTGTGCATGACCAGCAGCCGCTTGCCTGCGGTCATAGAGGCTTGGTAGTCCTGTAGGGCGCGATGGATGTGGCGGAGTGGGTATCGCTCTGCTACTTCTGTACGCAGCAGGTCGCCTAACGCGCTTTGCACCCGTTGTGCTAGGCGCAGTTGTCCCCAGAGGCTGCGCTTCGAGAGCCAGTCAGCGAGCCAGAATCCCTCCACACGCTTGCGCTGGAAAATCAGGTCGCGCGGGTCTGCCATCAGTGGTGCTTCGGAGAGGGCGCCGTACAGTATCAGCCGTGCCCCGTCGGGCATGGCACTTAGCACCCGCGCGGCGGTCATGCCCGACACTGCCTCGAATGCGATGGTGGCGTTGTGCTGGAGGCAAGCGGCGCGCAACTGGTCGTCGAAGCCTGCTGCTGCGCTGTTGAATACAGCGCGTGCGCCCATCGAGCGCAGTAGTTTCGCTTGCTCCTCGCGGCGCACGATGTGGATACCCTCGATGCCAAAGTGCAGGCTCAGGCGCACGAGCATGCGTCCCAGTGCGCTGGCGGCAGCCGTTTGCACGAACGCGCGATGTTTGCCCCGACGCGCGATGTCCATCAGCGCCCACGCCGTCAGCGGGTTGACAATCAACATTGCGCCTGCCTCCTCGTCGACCGAGTCGCTTAGTGGCACGCAGCGCACGCGGGCAGTAAGCAGATACTCAGCCCAAGTGCCGTCGTGTTGGTTCGGTGCTGCACATGCCACGCGCTTGCCCAGCAGCATGCGACTTAGCCAATCGTCGCCTGTCGCCACAACGCGCCCTGTACCTTCCCAGCCAGGCACAACGGGCAGCGGCTTCTGCACGCCGTACACCCCCTTCAGGAACATCAGGTCGGAAGGATTGATTGGGGCGGCGGTCATCTTGACCAGCACTTGCCCGCGCTGGGGGCGAGGCACAGGGCGCGTCTCGAGGCGGAGCGCGTCGAGTGAATCGCCATAGGCGTGCAGCACCACTGCCTGCATCGTGTCGGGAATCGGCTCGATGGCTTTCATTCAGGCAGGATGTCCAGTGTCCCTTTCTGCTCGTTGTAGTAGGCTTCCAGGATGCGCAAGGCAACCTCTCCGGGCTGAAGGGTTTTGGGCGGCATGCGGAACGGCACGCGCTCCCAAAAGCGGGTGGCGACTGCACCAGGGCGCACGACAGTAATCTTCCAGCGGAGCTGCTCTTTGGCAAGTGTCTGCGCGAAGGTTTCTAGTCCCGCCTTCGCTGTCGCGTAGGCGCTCAAGCCTGGCAGAATGAGTTTCTCGCTGATTGCGCCGATGTAGAACAAGTGCGGTTCTGGGCTAAATAGCGGGCTGAAAGCGCGAGTGGCCACGAATGCGCCTGTGAGGTTCGCGTCCAGGATGCGTCGCCACGCCTCTATCGGCATCTCGGCGACCTTCTGCGCTGCGATGTCGCCCACAGTGTACACCAGCGCGTCCACTTGGCGGTCGCCGTGCGCCTGCAGATGCGTCTGCAACGCTTGTGCCGCCTGCTGCATCTGCGCTTCGTCTGCAACATCGCTTACCGAGTGCGCCCACTGGATGCCCGACACAAACCGCTCCGCATGGCGTCCAACCGCCCACACTTCCCATTCGTCTTCCATAAATGCCTTCGCAACGGATTGACCAATCGTGCTGTCCGCTCCAATCAATAGCAAGTGCCCCATAGTGAATAGATTGTACCTGCTGCGCACAGAGCGCATAACGGCGTCCTGCCAGCGACGAAGAGGCACACGCCCAAGTGCTGCCCCATTCCGCGTCAATCGCTCGGCAACGCATCGGGCGCAGCGTGATTTAATAGCGTTTTGCAGGACACGAGCGCACGCATCGTGGTATTTTTAATGCTATGGCACAACCGTTGATCAGCGTTATTATCAATAACTACAACTACGCGCGCTTCGTGGGGGCAGCAATTGAGAGCGCGCTGGCGCAGACCTATCCCCACAAGGAGATTATTGTCGTTGATGATGGCTCGACTGACGAATCGCGCACGGTTATTCAGCAATACATCGACCGTGTGAAGATAGTCTTCAAGGAAAATGGCGGACAGGCGTCGGCGTTTCATGCGGGTGTTGCGGCAGCGCAGGGCGAGGTGATCTGTTTTCTCGACGCAGATGACTACTGGGCGCCTCAAGTGTTGGAACGGGTGGCAGCGCGCTGGGACGACACCGTAGCGATTGTAGAGTGGCGTGTGGAATGTGTAGACTCGGCGGGCAAACCGATTGGTCGTACACTGCCGCTCAAACGCCCCGCTGAGGGCGATTTGCGTCCCGTGTTGCTGCGCCGCGTCTACTATCCGTGGACACCCACCAGCGGCAACGCCTTCGCGCGACGCGCGCTCGAAGCCGTGCTACCCTTGGACGAGACCCTGTGGCGCATCAGTGCCGATCTGCCGCTGCTGCTGGCTGTTCCGTTCTATGGCAACCTTGCCTTCATTGACGAGACGCTGACTTACTATCGGGTTCATGGGGCAAACCTGTATCACGGGATCAAGCCGTGCTGGAACCGACTGCAGCGCGAGGTACGACACGGACTGGCGCGCGAAGCGATTATTCGTGAGCATGCCCAGCGGCAAGGACTGCGCGTCCATCCAAGGCTGGGCTACTCGCTTCCCACGCTGAATTTGATGCGCCTGATGCTCCTGTTGGGGCGGCGCGCTATCCCCGAGATGCGCCACGACACACTGTTGAAACTCATCTCCTACGGAATCTGGTCTGTGTGGGAGTATGATGTGCCGTGGACGGCTCGGCAGCGGCTCAGCTGGATGCCCCCCTATCTGCTGGCGATGTGGCGTCCACGCAAGGCGTTAGAGAAGGCAGCGCGTCTAATTTTCTGGGGTGCGCACAACGCTGAAATCGCCCAGTTCCTTCACGAAAGCGACTGAATCTGCGCTCTGAAATACTCAATGGTGCGCTGCAGCCCCTCCTCCAGCGGGACGCGCGGGCTCCAGCCGAGAATTTCCCGCGCCCGCGTGATGTCAGGGCAGCGCTGCTTGGGGTCGTCGGGCGTCAGAAAGTCCTGAAACACTATCGGGCTGTCGCTGCCTGCCAAGCGCTTAATGATTTGGGCAAATTCCAAGATAGTGCGCTCTTCGGGCGCGCCGATGTTCACAGGCAAGTGGTAGTCCGCATGCGCCAACCGCCAGATGCCCTCGATTAAATCGGAGATGTAGCCGAAGCTGCGCGTTTGGCTGCCGTCGCCGTAGACCGTGATTGGCGCTCCCCGCAACGCTTGGCAGATAAAGTTGGGCACCACGCGCCCATCGTCCAAGCGCATCCGCTCCCCGTAGGTATTAAAAATCCGCACGATGCGTGTATCCACGCCCTTGTAGCGATGGTACGCCATCACCAGCGACTCGGCGTACCGCTTCGCCTCGTCATACACGCCGCGCACCCCTATCGGGTTCACATTTCCCCAATACTCTTCGGATTGTGGATGCGTCAACGGGTCGCCGTAGACCTCTGAAGTGGAGCTAAACAGGAACCGCGCCCCTTTGCGCAACGCCAGTTCGAGGGCGTTCTCAGTGCCATGCGAACCGACGCGCAGAGTCTCCAGCGGATGATGCACGAAATCCACAGGACTCGCCGTCGACGCCAAGTGAAACACATAGTCGACCGCGCCTTCGATGTCGAACGGCTCGCACACATCGTGTCGGAGGAACTCAAGGTCGGAAGATCCGTTCAGATGCTGCAGGTTCTCCTCGCGTCCCGTAATGAGGTTGTCGACCACCACCACTTGCCATCCCTCAGCGATGAGACGATCCACCAGATGGGAGCCGATGAAGCCCGCGCCGCCCGTGACGACCGCTCGTGGCATCAGCGCCGCACCTCCTGGGGGGGGGACTCGCGCCAAGGGTCAATAAGCCGCTCACGGTTCCAAAGGCGTCGGGAAATCGCGCTTGGAACACTTGTCAGCAATATCCAAAGCAGTTCTGGTGTCTGGTGCAGTAGGCGGCACGCTTCGCGCACCGCCCCCGTTTTGACCGCTTGCGCGAACCGTGGATACATGGCATACACATATCGACGCCGAAAAGTCTGGCGTAAGAGGCGTGCGCGTTGGGGAGTTGTTTCAGGCAGGCGGAGCAGGTATTCCAGGGCGGCTTGGTTTGCCACCACGCCGTCTCCATAGCGAGTCACGCTGGTGTTGGGACGGATGCGATAATAGTACATCGGTTCGGGCAACAGGGCAAACTGACCGCCTTTGAGGATTATCTCTAAAAACAGTGCGTAATCCTCTGCAAGGCGCAGGCTGGATTGGTAGCGGATGCCTCGCGCTCGCCAGAAATCGTGGCGCACAATGGGTTGCGCAGAGGGGCTGGCGCGAATCACTTCCTCTGCGGAGTAGCGGCGCGCCCCGCGTGGGAGAGCCGCAAACGCCGCCCACTGCACGCTATATACATATCCCCACTCCGTGTAGTAAATCATCGGGTCCGCCACTATCTCCACGCGCTCCGCCTCGGCAAAACATACTAACTTCTCCAAACGCTCAGGTGCAATCCAATCGTCTGCATCCAGCACAGCAATCCACGCGCCTTGGGCAACTGCAAGTGCGCGATTGCGTGCGTCGCTCGGTCCCATATTCTGTTCGTTGCGGAAGAGACGAATCCGTGTATCGTGCAAGTACCGCTGGACGACTGCTGTGGTGTCGTCGGTGGAAGCGTCATCAACAATTATCATCTCCCAGTCCGAGAGCGTTTGCGCACGCACCGACTCGATACACTGCCCGATGTAGGGGGCAGCATTGTACGCAGGCGTAATCACCGAGACCACAGGACGCGACGCCATCAATCTAATTATACCACTCGATCGAGCCTACTTAGAGAACAGCGTCTCGACTCGCTTGCGTGCTGTGCTTGCAGCAGCATAGGGTTCCCATCGAAACGCGCCCGCGCGCCTTTTTGGGTATACTCCTACTCACGGAGACGAGACGATGCGAGCCTTATGGATGGTATTGATAGGGGCGGCAGCGATAGGGATTGGCGCTGCACAGCAAGACGCGAAGGCGTTCCTTCGGCAAGTGCAGCAGAAGTACCGCAACGCAAAATCGTGGGAGATGAAAATCGACATCACGATCGAGACGAGCTTTGGCGACAACTCTCAGAAGATTCGGTCTATCTCTACTGTTGCGATGCAAACTCCGAACCTCATGGCAGTGAAAATCGAAGCCAGCCCTCCAGCGCCCGCGCGCGAGGTCTATTCCGACGGCGAAACGGTTTACGAGTACATCCCCAGCGCGAAGCAGTACATCAAGCGGCCCGCTCCCCCAAATTTCGACGGAGCGAACAGATATCTACTGGGGAATGCGGGTATACTCATCGGACTTCTCAACGAAGACCTCGAGAAATTCGACGCAAATGTGAAGATTCAGTTTCATGGTACGCAGACTGTCAGCGGCAAGCAGACGCGCGTTGTAGAGATTAGCGAAAAGCGTGGCGACTCAACGCTCAACCTGAAGCTGTATATTGGGGCTCAGGACAAGCTGGTGTATCGAGCCGAGTGGAATCAGACAACGCGCATGCAGCAGGGAGGTCAGGGGAACAATCAAGCGCCCCTGCGGGCAGCGACGAAAGCCGTCGCAGACATCCGCTACCTAAGCTTTGACAAGCCGATTGCAGCCACGCGGTTTCGTTTCAAGCCGCCCGCTGGCGCCAAGGAGGTTCAGCCAGTTCCACAACAGGGTCAGGGCGGTCTGCCGTAATTGCCTGCAGGCAGCAGGTGAACATGGAAGCGCGGTCAGAGGTGGGGCGAAAGCGAGTCGGTTAGGGCATCTCGACCAAGCTGCTGTCGCCCAGCATCAGGCGCAAGGTGCGCGGGCGACGCGCTCCACCCCGCACCACGACATGCTTGCCCAGCAGGCTCCCCTCAATGCGCGTTTCGACCGCTTCGACGCAGCTACCCTCGAGCACGATGCTATATTCAATCTCGCAACTGATCAGGCGCACGCCATCGCCGATTGCCGTGAACGCGCCGATGTAGCAGTCTTCCAGATGGCAGTTCGCGCCGATAATCGCGGGTCCGCGCACGGTGCAACGGCGCAGCACGCTGCCTGCGCCAATCGCCACGCGTCCGTACAGGGTTGCCTCCTCCAGCGTTCCCTGATGTGATGGCGGCAGGTCTTCCAGCACCAAGCGGTTGGCTTCCAGCAGCGCATCGAGGCTGCCCGTGTCTTTCCACCAGCCCGTGATTTTTTGCCACTCGACGGTGTAGTGGTGGTCGATCAGATACTGAATGGCGTCGGTGATTTCCAGCTCGCCGCGCCAGGAAGGTTGGATAGCGCGTGCGGCTTCGAAGATGTGCTTGTCGAACAGGTAGACGCCGACCAGCGCGAGGGTGCTGGGAGGCTGTTTGGGCTTCTCAATTAGGCGCACGACGCGCTTGCCCTCAAGCTCGGCGACGCCGAACTCCTGCGGATTGGGCACTTCTGCCAGCAGAATCAGCGCGTTCGGCTGACGCTTCTGGAATGCCTCGACCAGCGGTTGGAGGCTGGAGGTCACGATATTGTCGCCCAGATACATCACGAACGGCTCGTTTTGCAGATAGGGTTCGGCGACCAGCACAGCGTGCGCCAATCCGAGCGGTTCGGGCTGGGGGATGTAGGTCACCTGCACGCCCCATCGGCTGCCATCCCCCACAGCGGCTTGAATTTCGGCAGCCGTATCACCCACAATAATGCCCACATCCCGAATGCCTGCCTGCGCGACCGCCTCCAGCCCGTAAAACAGCACCGGCTTGTTGGCAACGGGCACAAGCTGCTTCGCCATGCTAAAAGTAATCGGGCGCAGGCGTGTGCCCTTGCCCCCCGCCAAAATCAGCGCCTTCATCGCGTGCGTGGGCTTAGGTAGCCATACAGCGTTGCAGCGAACTCGCGGAAGAAGGCGGCGACGGCAGGCGCGACCGAAGCCAGCCAGTCGGTCCACTCGCGCCACGACCCAAGGCGCGGCAGGTAGTCGCGCCAGCCGCGTGCGGTCGGCTTGCCCTGCAGGTGCGTGTTCAGCCAGTTCGTCACCTCGCTAATCACCGTCAGCCAGTCGGTCGGCGGGGGCACATGCCCGCCCTTGTACCAGACAACCTTCTTCGGCTCGCCCGCCGCGTTGTGCAACGCCTTGTTCGACTCGACAGGCACCACATCGTCTGCGTCGCCGTTGATGAACAGCACAGGGCGCGGGGCAATCCGTCCCACCCAATGCACGGGGTCGACGACATCCATCACGCGCAGCGCCTCTTGCATCTGCTGGGGGTTGTTGCGTGCGGCGTCGCGCCACATCGACAGCGTGCTTTTCTCCATCAGGATTTTCCAGTCGCCGCCTGCCACTAAAAACACAGGCGCCTTGACGCGCTCGTCCACCCCTGCGAACATCGAGCCGATAATCCCGCCCATGCTCGCGCCAATATAGCCGATGCGGTTGGGGTCGATGTCCTTGCGCGTCTGCAGGTAGTCCACCCCACGGCGCAGGTCAATCACGGTCTGAATCAGCGCGTCGCGGGCGCGGTAGGGGTACAACCCGAAAAAGGGGATGTCGTCGCTGGGCTTGCGCTCGCCGTGATACTGCGCGTCAATCGCGAACAGCGCGTAGCCCGCTTTGGTCAGCGCGCCCCACAGCATCTGGAACATCCGCTTGTCGCTGCCTAGCCCGTGCATCAGGATGACGCACGGCAGTTTCTCTTCGCGCGGCTGCTTGGGCAGGATGAGCAGCGCGGGCACGCGCTGGTCACGCGCACTGCGGTAGGTGACCTTGATGACGCGATAGTCCGCGGTCTCTTCGGCGGGGGTCTCTTGCGCACTAAGGGGCAGCGTCTTGTCGTAGCCGAAAATCAGGTCGGGGTCGTACTTCGGTGTTCTAGGCGATTGGCTGCAGCCCGAAAGCAGCAGTCCCAACGCCAGCCCCACGATTGCCGACATACGCCTTTGTGTTCGCATGCAGGTTAGGATACCTCATCCCGATTCAAGGACACTGTTTATGCGTGGGGCGGATTTCGATACCTGCAGCAGGTCACGGTCGTTCACACACCCATCAAGGATGTGCGTTAGGGGGGGATGGGTTGGGTGAGCGTTCGCCGCCTGCGTGAGAGCCGCGTGGAAGCTGTGCCTGCTGGGCAACTTCGTCTATTCCGTCGGCTCTTCCCACAACTCGGGGCGGCGTAGGCTGTCCAGCGTCAGCGGTTTGATATGCCCATCCACAAACGCCACATTTGCGAATCCGCCGACAATCCGTCGCTCGCGAATCTGCACAAAGTGGCGCGGGAAGACATGCCCATAGCTGTGCGGGCGCAGCGGCGGCGCACCCTCCCACAAGCGCGGCGGATAGACCATCGCGTAGCCGATGCGGTCATAACCTAAGCAGCTCTGAACCTCTGAGAGTCGCGAACGCACCGCCAGCGTCGCACTCTCAACAAACATCACAATCTCGCTCGTGCGCGCGACTTTCGAAAGCGCTGTGCCCAGATAGGGATACTCTGTCGGGTTGTGCTCGTCCACAGACGGCGAGAGATAAACCTGATTGAATCCCCACGCAGGGAACCGTCCGAACACATACCCAAAAAACTCGTAGTCTAACTCGCGGCAGTTGCTCTTCGGCTCGCTGGGACACCAGAACACCTCGAACGAGTTGGTGTAAGGGCGCAGCAACCACGGCCAAAAGTAGTAGCCGAAATTGTTGGGGCGCGTGAGTCCGCCCTCACCAATATAGTAGGCAGGGAAGAACACCTCTTGGTAGTCTTGGAGGTACATCTGGGTCGCCAGCACTATCTGGCGCAGGTTGGAAGCGCATGTCGTCTGACGCGCTTTCTCCCGCGCCTGCGCAAAGACAGGCAACAGAATCGCCCCCAGAATCGCGATGATCGCAATGACCACTAACAACTCAATCAGTGTAAACGCGTGTCGTCGCATGATGAGTCCTCCACAGGCGATAAGGTTCAGGCATCCTGCTCAAAGTTTCTCTGCGTCGCGACGAGAACCGTGCGCAGGGCAACCGTGAGCAGGATGGCTGCGAAATCTGCTTCAACATCCGTTGCCGAAGTTGAAAAGCGTTTCCAGTAAATCGAGATCGTTGACGACACCGTCGCCGTTCAGGTCGCTAGGCAGGTTCGCGCCTGTTTGCGCGAAGTCAAAAAGCACTTGTAGCAGGTCGAGGTCGTTTGTGCAACCGTCGCCGTTCCCATCGCCTGCGACTCGGTAAACGACCTGCAGCACCGGTCCGCGCCCGCCCGCATCGTTGCGTGAATAGAAGCGATAGAACCGCTGACCGCCTTGACCGCCAGGACTCATGCGCGACACGAATCCGATCCCCAGTTCACCGCCGTTTTCGTTGACCGCGGCGTTGAAGTACGGTTCGAACACTTCCCGATCGAGCGGTATCGGGATAGCGAAGGGTGCGTCGGTGCGATAGTTGGTCATTCGGCTTGTCCCAAGAACAGTTTCGCCAGGATAGGGGTTGTTCGGCGCGTCGTAGTCCCAAGAGGCTTCTGTGAAGTCGGTGTGGCTGAGGTTGCGCGCCTCCAGCGGGGACTGTTCGGCTTCTGCGCGGGTGTAGCCTGGTGGCTGCGTTTGTACTACGACAATCTGTGCTGCTAATACCTGATATCGCCTGCCCGCGAGAATGCCCTGCAAGTTCCACTTTGCCAACGAGTAGGAGAAGTTTTGTGCCGGGTATGCACCCGTAGGGTCAACGGCGTTTTGTCCGTCGCCCCACACGCGCAGAATTGCTGTGAAGCCTGGATTGAAGGCGTTGTCGTAGAACCACACATCGTCGGTGGGCTGCGCTTGATAGGTTCGCTGCGCCCATAAACCCAGCAACAGGCATAAGCCCATCAACACCATCGGTATTCGCATAGCGGTGTCTATTTTGGGCAATCGTGGGGGCAGATTGCTACCGCGCGAGCGACAACTTTTTGCGCGTGAGCGACATAGGGTTCAAATAGTTGCGTGGTGTGCGCCCGTCTACTGTCCACTTTGCAGCGACTCGAAGTAGCGTTTCACGCGCTTGCGCTCGGCGGGAGGCACATTCTGCTGGCTCAGTGCCTGCTCTGCCTTCTTCTGGTAGGTTGGCAACGCTTGGGTGAGCGGGATGGAGCTGTCGCCGGGCGTTGGGGGCGCGTTGTAGTCCATGTAGTCGCCTGCGCCAGGCACAAGGGGGGGCTGCCCGCTGATAGCAGTGTCCCTCATCGGAATCTTCAGCTCGGGTTGCTTGTTGCCCTGATTGAACATCTCGGGCTGGCCGATATATTCGCCCTTGTCCCACGCCTGCTTCTGCTTCGTGCCGAACACGCCGCATGCTCCTGATTCGATGCCGAGACCAAAGCAGCTGCTCAAGCCCAGCCCCAGGCACGCGCCTCGACACTGGGAGAGCTGCTTCAGCTGCTTGACCTGCTCCAGCAACTGTTGTGCCAGCTCGCGAATTTTCTCATCGGTGTTATATTCTTTCGCAAGTTCCTCTAATTTGCGTTCCAGCTCCTGCAGGAGTTGTTCGATCTCCTCTTGGGTGAGTTTGCGCTGTTGGGGGTCTTGCTGCTGGTTGAGTTTCTGCATCTGCTCGGCGAGTTTGCGCAGATGTTCCATCGCCTCTTTGTAGGCAGGGTCGTTCGTCAGCTTGCGTAGGAACTCTTGCGCTTCCTGCGAGAGCTTCAGCGCGCGCATCTGCTGCTGGAGTGACTCCAGTTGCTTTTTGAGTTGCTCCCTCTGCTCTCGGCTAAGCGGGTTGCCGTTGGCGTCCTTGCCTGACTGGAGTTGCTTTCGGAGTGCGTCGATTTGGCGTTGGAGGTCGCTCATTGGCGCCTGCAGATTCGCTTGGTTCGGGTGCTGCATCGCTTTCAGGGTTGCTTGCAGTTGCTGGAGTTGCTGTTGGAGGTTTTGAATCTGCTCTCCGTTCAGCGGGCGTCCCTGCAGGTCTTTGCCTGACTGCAGTTGCTGCTGCAGAGTCTGCATCTGTTGTTGCAGTTGCTGATGGAGTTGCTTCAGCTGGGGATTGGATTGTGCTGCGAGCTTCTGCAGTTGCTCACCAGCGGTTTGGGCTTTTTGGGCGGCTTGCTCCAGTTGCCGTTGGGTCTGCTGTTCCAGTTTACGCGCCTCGTTGAGGATTTCGTTATAGCGCAGGAGGGCTTCCTGCTTATTCATCTTGGCTTCGCGGGCGCGCTTGTTGTAGAGTTCCACATTCTGCGCGATGCGCTTGGTCAACTCGTCGGCGTTGGGTTTCTTCGCTTCCTCAAGGATGGGCTTGGCGACTTCCTCAATCTCTTTGGCTGCCTGCTGGATTTCTTGCTGCTCCTTGCGCCGTTCCGGAAGCGCGATTGCCAAGATTTGGGGCAAAAACTGCATGCAGATTGCTAAGGCGACCGTGCCGACAAACAGCTTCTGCCACCTGCCGAACCGCAGACGCAGCACGCGCTTCGGATCGGCGCCTTGCAGGGCGCTTTGTGCATCTTCGATTAGCGGCAGGTCAAACAGATGTGCGCCGTCGGTATGTTCCATCGCGGTCTGCAGGCGATCTTTCAGCCCCGCTCGGCGGTCAATCAGCTGGGCAATCGCTGCGTCCGAGACGCGCAACAGCAACCCATAGAGCATACCGATGAGCACGCTTGCCACAACGCACGCGCCCAACTGCCACGGGTAGACAACCAGCATGCCGCGCCAATCGAGCAGGCTTAGTAGCGTTGCGACGAGTGCGCTGGCTACGCCCGCCATCGCGCCGTAGCGCCACATCAGCAGGATTCGCACCCGCCGTCGGTACGGGCGCAGGCAATGCACCCAGTTCAAAGCGCTCAACGCCATTGTAATACCCCCTAACTGCCCACAGTATACCCCTTCCGCTCCGAGAATTTTCGAGTGTCTGTGGTCTGGAATCTGGCTGGTATCTCCGAACCTTGCAGGAGATATGCCTCATGTGCGGAAATCCTTTTATGGAGGTACGACGACGATGGCGCGACCAGTGACCCTATTCACGGGACAGTGGGCAGACCTGCCCCTTGAGAGGATGGCGCACAAGGCAAAAGAGTTCGGCTACGACGGGCTGGAGTTAGCGTGTTGGGGCGACCACTTCGATGTCGAGAAAGCCCTTACGCAGGACGGCTACTGCGAATCGCGCTGGGAGATTCTGGGACGATATGGCTTGAAGTGCTTCGCGATTAGCAACCACCTTGTAGGGCAGGCGGTTTGCGACCCGATTGACGAGCGTCACAAGGCGATTCTGCCTGCGCGGGTGTGGGGCGACGGCAATCCCGAAGGCGTGCGCCAGCGCGCTGCCGAGGAGATGCAACAGACTGCACGCGCTGCCCGCAGATTCTTCAACTGCGCCCCCGACGAGGTCAAACGCCAACTTACGCGCGTGGTGGTCAACGGCTTCACAGGCAGCAGCATCTGGCAGTATCTCTACTCGTTCCCGCCCAATCCGCCCGACCTTGTGGAGCGGGGGTTCGCCGACTTCGCCGCGCGCTGGAAGCCGATTCTGGAGGTGTTCGCCCAAGAGGATGTCTACTTCGCGCTGGAGGTGCATCCGACGGAAATCGCCTACGACATCGTCACAGCGGAGCGCGCGATTGAGGCGGTGGACGGACACCCGCGCTTCGGCTTCAACTACGACCCCAGCCATCTGGGCTATCAGGGAGTGGACTATGTAGCGTTCATTCGCCACTTCCGCGCCCGAATCTTCCATATGCATGTGAAAGATGTCTGGTGGTCAGAGGTGCCGCGATTGTCGGGTGTATTCGGCGGGCATCTGAGTTTCGGCGACTCGCGTCGCTACTGGGACTTCCGCTCGCCCGGGCGCGGTTCGATAGATTTTGAAGAGATTATCCGCGCGCTGAACGAGATTGGCTATCAAGGTCCGCTCTCGGTGGAGTGGGAAGACAGCGGTATGGATCGAGAGCATGGTGCGCGCGAGGCGTGCCAGTTTGTGCGCCATCTCGATTTCGAGCCGTCGCGCGTGGCGTTCGACGCCGCCTTCGAACGCGGATAAGAGGTGCGCCGGGAACGCAAGGCTTTAAAACGGCGGTGCGGGGGGCGCAGCAACCGTGCGTACGAACTGCTCGCGACTGGAGCGGTTGCCTGCCTTGTCGACCGCCTGTACTACTATACGCGCCTGACTCACGCTTGAGAGTGTCCATTGGGCAGTGAACGCGCTTGCATAGGTGGTGCGGTTGCCACTTGCTTGGAGCGCGACGCTTGCCTGACTGTTGTCAGGGTAAGTGATGAGTGCGCTCACGGCTTGCACGCCGCTCTGCTCGTCGGTGACTTCCACACGGAGATGTACCTCTGCGCCGACAGTGAGCAAACGAGGGGAAATGGCTACCGAGCCAATCGACGGTGGTGTTGTGTCCGTGAGATTGCCACCACTGCTGTCCCCACTGCCTCCACCACCTCCACACGCGAGGGTCGAGATCGCTGCGAAGGCCCATAGGGCATAGCACGCACCAGAGAGCAAACGCCTTGAACGCCACGCCATCATTACCTCCTGAGTAGAATCGGCACTGCAGTGCGGGCAATCTGACCGTCTGCGCTAACCGCCGTAATCTCCGCCAGATAGGTGCCTGGGGGTAGGGACACGCCTGCATCGTCTCGCCCGTCCCAGACGAATTCTTGCAACCCAGCGCGGCGCATCTGCGGGTCGCCGAGCGTGCGCACTGTGCGCGTGCCTGCGCGAATCTGCACTTGAACCTGCGCTTCTGCGGTGAGGGTAAAGCCAAGCGCAAGCGATTCGCCCGCGCGCGTGCCACCCCGCACCGTCGGGTTCAGCACGCGCAGGAGGGCGCGGCGCGCGAGCGGTTCAACCGTGAATCGGAAGACACCACCTTCGGCGGGTGCAGTAAACGCAAGCGACGCTGCAGCGGCACGCAGCGGGCGTCGCGCACCGCGCTGCTCGTCCACCAACACAAGGTCAACCCCTCGCGGGAGACGCATCAACTCGCGAACGCGCAAGGTCAGGAGCTGGGGCTGCAGGCTGGGTGCCACCATAACCTCGATGCACCAGCGAGTATCGCGCGCGATTGACGGACGCCAATCCACTGCGCACGCGCCTTCGGAGCGACACAGGCGCACCTGCATAGGCACTTCGCGGGTGGGCGGGGCGGGCGCAGGTGCCCCGCGTACCGAACGACCCTCCACCACGCCGATCCAGACGGCTTGGCTGCTTCCCCATTCGCCTGCTACCTCAATCGGCAGCGTCCATGCAGACCTAGTCGGCGCTTGTCGGGGAGTTGCTGCGCGCCCGCGTGTGGGACTCAGCACCAGCGCGCACTCTTGATGTGCCAAAATCCAGTAGGCGTGCCACGGCTCCAGCACGCTTGCTACACCTGCCATCTCGGCTGCATCATACACCAGTTGATACTGTCCGCGTGCAGGGTCATCGGGGTCTTGACGCCATACCCAAAGGTAGTCTTCAAGCCAGCCTGCCTGTTGTGCCTGACGTAGGCTCTTGCGTTCGCTGCCGTGCTGCACCTGCACGCGCTCCAGCCCCCACTCGAACGGCATGAGCGTCGGATTGGCGATAAGATTCCAGCCTGGCTTAAGTGGCAGCACCATCTCTTCAGCGATTGACTCACCGAACAGGTTGGGCTGGACTGGGGTGTTCACTTGAATGAAGTATGCCTCGCCGAACAGGAGCTGGGTTGCAGGGGCATATTGCTGTGCGGCGGCATCCCAGCGGACGATAGAGACTCCGTTTAGTCCGAGCGCGTTTGGGTCACTAACGCTTGGGCGCAGGCTCAGTGCGAAAGTGCGCACGCCTTCCAATCGTTGGGGCACGCGGTCAGAAACTTTCAGAGTGAACGACGCGCTCCACGCGCTGATGTTGCCCGCAGTATCGCACGCCTGCGCCCGCCAGGTGTAGCTGCCTGCTGCCAGCGGCTGGTCGGCAGGCACTGCTACGCTCGCGTCTGAACCGCTTGCCACGAAGTCGGTCTCCAGCCTGCGTACAACGGTTGAGTCTGTGCTGATTTCGATTACTGCTTTCACGCGCTCGCCGTCGGCGTCGCTCAGGCGTAGCTGAAAGACGGGTGTCGGCGAGACGGTCGTCCCATCCGATGGCGCGATTGGTGTTGGCACATTCGGCGGGCGAGTGGCAGGTTCGAAAGGGCTGCGTGCCACAACGACGGTCGCATCTGAACGCCCGTAGCCAATCCACTGTCCGTTCGGAAAAAATTGAACTGAGCGTACCGCGAAGGTCTCCTGACTGTAGGTTCGGATTAGGCTCCTGCTGGAAACCTCCCACATTCTAAGCGTGTTATCTTCGCCTGAAGATAGGAGCCAGCGTCCTTCGGGCGAAAACGCAACACTGTTGACTGCCCCCGCGTGATCAGCCAAAACAGCTATCGCCTCTCCGCTGGGCACCTGCCATAGTCTGATGGCGCCGTCCCCCCCTGCAGACGCCAGTAGGCGTCCGTCAGGCGAGAACGCAACATGGCGAACCCAACTGGTGTGCCCAGTCAAGACGCGCTCCAGAGTGCCGTCGTCGACGCGCCAGAACCGAATTGCGCCATCCCCACCTGCAGATGCCAGCAGGCGTCCGTCGGGCGAGAACGCGACACTAAACACAGCATCTGCGTGTCCCGTAAGTGTGCGCACTAACACCCCATCCGATAGACGCCATACATGGAGGGTGCCATCCCAGCTGCCTGAAGCCAGCAAGTTGCCATCCGGTGAGAAGGCGACGCTGCAGACGCCGTCCGTGTGCGCCGTGAAGGTACGCACGACCACTCCGTCCGAAACGCGCCACACCCGAATGGTAGCATCCCAGCTGCCTGAGGCTAACAAGTTGCTATCGGGCGAAAAAGCAATGCTCAAAACAGCATCGGCATGCGCTGCAAGCACGCGCACTAACGCTCCGTTGGACGCACGCCATATCCGAACGGTACTGTCCCAGCTGCCAGAAGCGAGCAGCGCCCCGTCGGGAGAGAAGGCGATTGCAGAAATCTCCCCCGTGTGCGCTGTGAGCGTGTTCACCGAAAAACCGTCCGACACCCTCCACACTCTTATGGTGTTGTCCACGCCCCCCGATGCCAGCAGGTTTCCATCAGGTGCGAAGGCGACACTGAAAACGGCGTCGGTGTGCCCTGTAAGGAGGCGCATCAGTCCACCGTCCGACACACGCCACATCCTGACGGTTTTATCCCCACTGCCCGAAAGAATCTGCTGCCCATCAGGGGAGAAAGTAACGCTGTAAACTGGCTCGGAGTGCCCTCTAAGAGTGCCGATCAACGCTCTATCCGCGACGCGCCATATCCGAATCGTGCAATCTTCACTTCCAGAGGCGAGCAGCCGTCCGTCGGGCGAGAAAGCCACATCAGCCACCCAGTCCGTGTGTCCGCTCAGAGTAGCCACTGGTCTCCCATCAGATACACGCCAGATGCGGACGAGATTGTCCCGACCGCCCGAAGCAATCCATTCGCCGTTAGGTGCGAATGCGACGCTGAAAACTGCGCCGTCGTGTCCTAAAAAAGTGCGGACCGACGCCCCATCCTGCACACGCCACGCCCGAATGCTGCCGTCTGCGCTTGCAGACACCAGTAAACGCCCATCAGGCGAAAACGCAACGCTGTAAATCGCGCCCATGTGTTCCGTAAAGGTGTGTACTAACATCCCGTCGGACACACGCCACACACGGACGGTGCCATCCTCGCTTCCTGAGGCAATCATGCGCCCATCGGGGGAGAAAGCGACGCTGTAGACCAAATCGGTGTGTCCCACGAGTGTGCGTATCAGTACACCGTCGGACACGCGCCACAGTTTGACAGTACCGTCTCCACTTCCCGATGCTACGAGGGTGTTGTCAGGCGAGAAGGCGACGCTTTCAACTGCGCTAGAGTGCCCACCGCGTATCCACACAGTGTCGGGACGCTCCTGACTGAACATTGGCAAAAGGGTCGCGCCTATCGCCCACACGCATAGCCGACGCAGCCCCCAACGAAGCCAGCTGCACTGACTGCATCGTCCCGAAGACGCCCACCTGACTCGGATCGATTGCCGAACTCGCATCGTCAGCCATCCTGCCGTGTGCAATCCCTACGCGGGGTTCCTTGAACTATTGTGGCTATCTGCATTCTTTTCTGGAGTTTTGACGGGGTTCAACGAATTCGCCGTCGCGTCCGATGTTGCCCATAGGTATTGAACTATCTCCTGCAAGGGGGTAGGCAGAGGCGAAAGCACCGTGCCAGTGGTCTCGATGGAATCGCCGTTGATTGGAGGTAAAATAGGAAAGGGAGCATGTCGAAGAACGGTACAACCGAGGTAGGCGCGCGTGCGGAGTCGCTTATGCGCGAGGCGGTCGCGCTGTTTGAGCAGGGGCAACTAGAGGAGGCGCTGCTGGTGTGTGAGGGCGCACTCGCGCTGGACGAAACCTTTGTGCCCGCGCTCTCCCTTAAAGGGTTGATTCACGAGCGGCGCGGGCAGTTCGCTGAGGCGATAGCAGCTTACGAGCGCGTGCAGGCGTTGAACCCGCTAAGCGTCGCCGAGCGCGCCCGCTTGGACGCCTTGCGTCGTCAGGCGCGCGCGGTGGTGCGCCCTGCGCCTGTGCGCCCGCTGTGGGCGGAGACGCTGCCCGTCGCGCTGGCGTTTCTGGGCGTCGGGCTGGTGTTGCTGATTGGCTTCGCGCTGGTCTTGCGCTGGAGCGCGCCGCCTGCGCCCGCGCCAAGTCAACCCGTAGCCTCTACGGCTGAGAGCATTCCACCGCCTGTCAGCCCGCCGCCCAGCGCGACAATCCCCGCGCCGCCCGCCGAGACACCCCCACCCAACCCGCCGCAGGCAGTCGTGCCCCCCGTGATGATTGACCCGTCGCGCCTCGCGCTCGCGCCCGCGCAGCCCAATCCCCCGCGCGGCGAGATTCCGACCCTGCCTGCGCCCGAACCCGAAACCGAACCCACGCCTAAGAGCGAAACACCTAAGCCAGACAGCAACGTCCCTCGCGACTCCGAACTGATGCCCGATGTGAAGGTGGAAGAGACCCAGCGCGGCGTGTACGAAATCCGTGTGGAGCGTGCGCCGTCCCAGTCGCCCAATCGTGGCGTGCCCCGCACTTCGGACGCGCTGACGCAGGCGCAAAACCTGCAACGCGCGGGCAACTACCGCGAGGCGATTCAGATGTACCTGCAGGCGCTGCCCACCGCGCCCGACCCCGCCGAAGTGCATCAGCAAATCGCGACATGCTATCTGCGCCTCGGCGACAAGGCGAACGCGCGCACCCACTTCCTGCAAGCCATCGCCGAGTACGAGCGGCAGATTCAAGCGGGACGCGATGTAGAAACCGTGCGTCAGGGCATCGCCGCATGCCAGAACGGGCTGCTGCTATGCAACGAGTAGCCGCGCTGGTTGGGGTCGCGATTCTGCTCCTCGTAGGTGGCTGGGCGCAGCCGACCTTGCTGATTTTCGCCGACCCTGCGCCCCCGATACAGCACGACAACAAGCCCTATGACCCCAATATCGACCTCAAGCCGCACCTGACGCCCTTTTTGCAGGAGCTGCGCAAGGCGCGCGTGGAGTGGTACAGCCCGACGCACCCGATTGCCCAGCAGTTCGCCCAGCAACGCGGGCTAAGCGCGGAGCAGCTCGCCAGCCCAACGCCTGCCCTGCGGGGGCAACTGGCGCGTGCGTGGGGCGCGGAGTTCGTGATGACCGTCCGCTGCACCCGTGCCCCTGAGCAGAACAGCTTTGAATACACCATCAAGGTCTGGCGACTGGGCGCGCGTGCGCCCGTGTGGGAGACCGAGGGCTTCCGGCAGGTCGCCTCGCGGCAGGGCAAGTCGGACGATATAACCGCGCTGCAGACGCTGGGACGCACCGTCGCGCTGCGCTTGGACGCGGAGCTATGGGACACCCTGCCGCGCCTCGCCGAGCAGCTGCAGACGCTCACGCCCTCGCCCCCACGCGCACAGTCGCCCGCGCCCGCTGAGCCGCGCCCGCTTGCCGAGCAACTGCTGCGCGAGGGCAAACTCGCCGAGGCGCTGCCCCACCTGCGCGCCGCCGTGAACGCGCAGCCCGATGATGCCAACCTGCGCATGGAGCTGATACGCCTGTACCGTCGGCTGAGTCTCGGCGAGCTGGCGCAACGCGAGCTGACCCGTGCGGCGCAACTGTACCCCAACGACGAGCGGTTCGCGCTGGAGTGGGCAGCACTGCTCCAAGCGGAAGGCAAGCCTGCCGAGGCGATGAGCCGTCTGCAGACTGCGCTACAGGCGCAGCCCAACTCGATCGCCCTGCGCCTCGCGCTGTTCGACGCGCTACTGATGCAAGGAGACGCCCCTGCCGCCGCGCGCGTACTGCAGCCGATTGCCGAGCAGAACGGGGCGGAGGTCGCCTACCGACGCTACCTGCTGCTGGGCGCGACCCGCGCGCTGGAGAATCTGCCCGACGGCAGCTATGAACTCACCGACGCGCGCGCCGCGCTGTGGCTGCAGGTCGCCAGCGGGCTGCTTGCCGACCTCGCGGGCGAGCTGCTGGACTTGCGTCGCCTCGCCAGCGACCCCAGCCCGAACTGGAGCGCGCTGCGCACGCGCGGGGAGCAAGCCGTACTGCACGCGCTGCGCATCGGGCAGTGGCTCGAACGCGCCCAGCCGACCGACTCCACGCGCCGCACGATTGCCCACACACGCTTCGCCAGCCAGATGCTTGCCCAAGCCGCGCAACAAATGGCACGATACTTGCTGTCGCGCAACCCGGAGGAGGAAGCGCGCGCCAGCCTGCTGCGCATCGAAGCCATGCGCGAGCTGGAATCGGCGCGGAACGCGCTTCCGAAACTTGCGCCATGATCGACTGGACTGCGTTGGGAATCGGGTTGGGATTCGCCCTGCTGGGAGGCATGCTGATTGCGCTGGGGAGCCGCCGCTGGAGCCTGTGCCCGCTGCGGGAGTGCCCTGCGCTGGAAGCAGGGCAGCGTGTGGAGTTCACCGTCGCGGGCAAGCGATACGCCACTGTGCTAACAGGGGTGGACGGCGACGCCTTGCGCCTTGCGCCGCCGCTGGAACGCGGGCTGCCTGTCGCGTTCGAGGCAGGAACCTTCGCCGAGTTGCGCCTGACGACCCCTGCAGGCGTCCACGAGGCGACGGTACAGTTCATCGGACGCCAGACGCGCCCGCAGCCGTGCCTGATTGTCCGTCTCGCCTCGCGCTGGCGACACACCCAACGCCGCCGCTACGAACGCATCGTGCTGCCCGACGAGGTGAATGTCGCGCTGCGCTTCGCGAACGACTACTGGATTGCGTGGGCGCACGACGCCAGTCAGGGCGGACTGCGCCTGTACGCGCCTGCGCCCGTGCCCCTGAATGCCCACCTGCGCGTGGAGATGCCGCCGACCCTGCGCGGCATCACTTGCTGCGACGGGGAGTGCCGCGCCCGCGTCGTCGCCTGCGAACGCGCCCCGACCCGACACGGCTACGCCTACCAAATCCGCCTCGCCTTCCTCGATGGGCACAACGCCTGATGTCTCGGTCATCATCGTCAGCTACAACACGCGCGAACTGCTGCGCGAGTGCATCGAGTCGATTCTGTGCGAGCAGGGGGACGGGCTTGCGGTGGAGGTCATCGTCGTGGACAACGCTTCCGCCGACGGCAGCGCAGCGATGGTCGCCGAGCGGTTCCCCCAAGCGCGCCTGATTGCGAACCCCGACAATCGCGGCTTCGGTGCAGCGTGCAATCAGGGGCTGGAGGTTGCGCAGGGACGCTACGCGCTGATTCTGAACGCCGACATTCGCGCCCAGCCAAGCGCACTGCAACGGCTGGTAGAGTTTATGGACGCCCACCCCGACGCAGCTATCTGCGGCGGGCAGTTGCGCTACCCCGACGGGCGCATCCAGCCCTCCTGCGCCCGCGACCTCACGCTGTGGTGGGTCTTCTGCGAGCAGAGCCTGCTGGCGAAGTTGTTCCCGCGCACGCGCCTGTTCGGGGGCTACTGGCGCACCCACTGGGACTTCAGCGCAACCATCGAGACCGAGCAGGTGATGGGCGCGTGCATGATGCTGCGACGCCCGTTCCCGCGCTTCGACGAGGACTACTTTCTGTATTGCGAGGACACTGACCTGTGCTACCGCGTGCGCCAAGCGGGAGGCAAGATTTATTATGTGCATGACGCAGTGTTTGTGCATCATCTGGGCGCGAGCGGCGAGCCTCAGCGGGCGCAGATGGTGATCTACTACAATCGCGGCAAGGAGCGGTACTTTCGCAAGTTTCACAGCGCGTGGCAGGCGCGGGTGTGCCGCTGGCTGAACAAGGGCGGCGCGCTGCTGCGCGTGCTGC
>Ga0308421_1000365_pt1 | contig 27612 bp, 35 predicted proteins | sample HotsprSampleMS60_FD_203673 | JGI IMG/M metagenome (GOLD analysis project Ga0308421, IMG submission 203673) | Hot spring phototrophic mat microbial communities from Mushroom Spring, Yellowstone National Park, Wyoming, United States - 20090730_MS60 ...
AGGGGTGCGACTACCGCACGCTGGCCGACGAGCTCGGGATGAGCGAGGGTGCCGTGCGGGTGCGAGCGCATCGAGCGCTTGTGGCAGTGCGCTCGAGGCTAGACGATGCCGAGTGAGCTTAACGTTCCACAGCTGGTGGTCGTTCGGCGTTCGGCGAACTGTTCCTCGAAGCCACTGTAACAAAACGCCCTAGAAACCCGGAATATATATGGGAGGCACGAAAGAGCCCCGGCAGAAGGCCGGGGCTCAGTCATTGCAAGGGAGGTGAGCCATGCTGCTCGTCAAAGTCGTGCGCATCGACCCCGGTCAGCTCGAGCCCAGGCCGGTCGTCGCTACGGCTGACCAGCGGGTGGCGAAGCAGGTCCTGGCCCTCATCCGGGAATCGCTGCGCCGAGAGGAGGGTGACCATGAGTCCATGACAGAGTTCGACCGCCGTCAGATCGACGACTGACACGGTCGAGTGGTCGCACCACAGTGGCGGATCAGCTCGGCGTGAGCGAGAAAACGATTCGCCGGCGGGTTGCGAACGCTCTGCGCCTGCGTGAGCTGGCCAAGGCTGAGGACCGCACGCCAGCACAGCAGGCCAAGCGTCTACTCCGGCTTGCTCTGGCGACAATGGTGAATAAAACCAGATATAATGAGTCCGAGCCCGAGATCGGCGCAGAGCCGCCTGGTTGCTGATAGGCGGCTCTGTCTTTTGGAGGCGCGATGAGGATCAGCTGCACGCGGTGCGGGGCGACGCTTTGCGAATACAGTTCGCACACGATCGTTGTTCGTCATCGAAAGCGCCTGATCGTGACAACTGTCGATTGCGTGCAGGCATTGCAATGTTGGCGTTGTGGCGCGGTTTTTGACGGCGAGCGGGTGCGGCAATTGATTGCAAACATTGAGGTTGCAAATGGCGAGGCGAAGACGAAAGGCAAACCCACGAGTTGAACTGCGGCGCACGGAAATCGCCGAGTTGTTGGCCGAAGACCCCTGCATCCGCCTGCGCGAGATCGCAGAGCGGTTCGGTATCTCCATCTCCATGGCGCGCTACGACGTGAAGGCCATTCGGGAAGAGTGGGCGCAGCGCAGGCTCGCGGCGTATGAGTCGCGCTTGGTGGACGATTTCGTGAGGACCGACAAGGCGATCGCTGCCATCTGGCCGAGTGTCAAGGCGGGCAAGGGCTGGGCGATCGATCGGCTGTGTAGCCTCATTCAGACGCGAATCAAACTGTTGGGCTTGGATACCCTGAAGCACGAGATCGATATCGGCGATCTGCTCGCGCAGTACCTTGCCCGACGCGAGAGGGACGAGCATGGTAGCGCTGCTCAAAGACAAAACGCTTGACATCCTCACTGAGGCCGTCCGCGATGCGTGGGACCCGCTCACGTTCTGCCGACGCTGGCTCGGATGGGAGCCTCACGAGGGGCAACGTCGTTGGCTCACTGCCCCGTGGCGCGCGACCCACGTGCTCGTCACGGGCCGCCGCTGGGGGAAAAGCGAGGTCGCAGCGGTACAGGCGCTCTGGTACGCGCTCGCGCACTCGCGGACGAGGCAAGGGATCGTGTCGGTCACCCTCGACCAGGCCCGTCTTTCGTTCGACATCGTGACCATGCTCGCCGAGGGCGAACCGCTCGTGCGGGCGCTCGTCCGCGACGTGCGGATGACCCCGTTCCCCACCGTCCGCTTCAAAACCGGTTCGGAGATCACGGTCAGGACAACCGCCCGCGAGGGCATTTACCTGCGCGGCCACAAATTTCATCGCGTGATCGTCGACGAGGCCGACTACCTACCGGAGAAGATCATCGATGAGGTCGTGCGCATGACGCTCGCCGACTACGCGGGCCAGCTCGTCCTGATCTCGACCCCGCGCGCGCGACGCGGGCTCGTTTACCGCGAGCTTATGCGCGGGCTCGCAGGCGACCCGCGTGTCTACGCACAGCAGGGGCCCACGTGGGAAAACCCAAACGTCGATCACGACTACATCCGTGCGCTCCGTGACCGCATGACCGAGTCTGCCTGGCGGCGCGAAGTCGAGGGCGAATACGTCGACGACGACGCGGTGGTGTTTCGCTGGGACGATATTCGCTTTGCCTACGAGCGTGCCGACTGGTCGCTACCCGAGCAGGCTGTCCCGGGTCGTCGCTACGTGCAGGGGGTCGACCTTGCGCGTGACGTGGACTGGACGGTGCACGTCGTGCTGGATACGACGACCCGTCCGTACCGGCTCGTGCACTACGAGCGCTATCAGCGCACGCCCTACCCTGTCGTCGCAGCACGCATACGAGAGATCCACGAGCGCTACGACTGCCACGAGACGCTCATCGACGCGACCGGGGTGGGTGCCGCCGTGCTTGACGAAGTCAGCGACGTCGCGCGTGGGCTCGTTCTCACGCAGCGCACGAAGCGCGACATCATCGTGCGACTGCAACTTGCGCTCGAGAAACGCGAGATCGCGTTCCCGTTCGTCCGCGAGTTGGTCGACGAGCTTGCTGCCTATACCTGGGACGACGAGAAACTGACGACGGACTCCGTGATGGCTCTCGCACTCGCGCTCGCAGCAGTCGGCCCTGAGAGAGGTATCGAGTTCGCACCGAGTCTCTGGGGGTAAGGCATGAGTCGAGGTTGCACGACGTCACGCGAGACGCTCGCGATGCTGTTCGCAGTGCTCGCCAACCGCGGGCGGAGCGTCGTCGCCTACTACGAGCGCGAGGACACGATCGGGCTCGTGCTCGCGACTGGTCACGTCGTCGAGGCCGAACGGCGTCGCGCGCTCGCAGACCCGCATCGTCTCGCCGACTGTCTCGCAGCCTACCTCCCACGACGTGTGCCAGCGATCGACTACGACCCGATGAAAGTCCCCGAGGTCAGTCCGCGCACGGCAGAGTGGTGGCTGTTTCTGCGCTGGTGTCAGCGTGAGCGGAAACTGGAGGTGCGCTCATGACCATCACTCGTGACACGCTCGTGGTCGGAGTCCTCCCGCGCATCACTGCGCAGCGCTTCGAGGCGATTCTGCACGAGGCGCGGTCTCCTGCTGCGCAGGAGGCGCGCGCGTGCTGGCAAGCAGTGGCGAGCGAGGGTGCGGACCCCTTGTTCGCTCTTGCAGTGTTTCGTCACGAGTCGCGTTTCGGCACTGCTGGCATCGTCCCGGAGCACGATCTCAAGAACCCCGGGGCGACGCGCTCGAGCAGGACCGGCGTGGGCGAAGCAGTGAACGTGCCCGGGCGCGGGCAGTTCTGGCGCTACCCGTCGTGGGCGGAGGGCTTTCGCGACCTCGCTCGTCGTCTCGTCGATCCGAGCTTCACCTATCGCCAGCGCAAGGCGTGGTCGGTCGCAGACATCGTCCCGATCTGGGCGCCAGCGAGCGACGGGAACAACCCGGCAAGTTATATCGACGCGGTCGTGCAGTTCATGAACCGATACGCAGAGCCAGAGATTGCCGGCGTGGTCTATCGCATCTCCTGGATACCTGCTTCGAACGCGAATCGTCCTGCCTATCCGATGCGCCCGAGCTGGATCACTGTGCACGAGACCGCGAACGAGAACGCGGGCGCGAACGCCGAGATGCATCGTCGTTTCGTCCACAACGGGGGCGGGCAGGAGCGGGTCAGCTTTCACTACGTCGTGGACGATCGCGAGGTGATCCAGCTCTTGCCGCTCGTCGAGAACGGCTGGCATGCGGGTGACGGTGCAAACGGGACAGGAAATCGCGCTTCGATCGGGATCGAGCTCTGCGTCAATCGCGACGGCGACTGGGAGCGCACGCAGGAGCACGGTGCACGACTGATCGCAACGCTCTGTCGTGCGCTCGATATCTCGCTCGAGAAAGTGGTCCCGCATCGGCACTGGAGTGGCAAGCAGTGTCCACGACGGATCCTCGCGCAGGGGTTCGAGCAATATCGTGAGCGTGTACGGCGGTATCTCGCTGGAGGTGCAGTCATGAGCAGCGATGTCATCCGGCTCGGGCCACATGGGAAACGGGTCGGCCACGGGTTTCTTTCGCTCTGGCGTCAGCTCGAGCAGGCTGACCAGACGCTGCCACTCAGAGCCCTCGGCTGGCCGCTCACGGACGAGTTCGAGTACGAGGGGAACGTGTATCAGGTGTTCGAGCGGGTAGTCCTCAAATGGGCGCGGACCGAGCAACGCCCGTGGGACGTCCACGTCGCGCCATTGCACGAGGCGTGGTCAGTCCGTCTCGTCGCAGCACTGAGAGGACTCATGCCGGGAGGAGAGTAACGCATGGCGATCTGGCCGTATCCACCCCCGACCGATCTTGGGTTTGCTGAAGCGCTCGCCGCGCAAGAGATCGCGCACGCGGCGACGATCGCGCGACGCTGGGAGTACTATCTCGGCAAACACCCGCGGCAGCTGCGAGTGCGTCAAGGGCAACCCGATGACAATGTAATCGTCAACTTGTGCCGTGCAATCGTGGATAAAGGCGTGAGCTTTCTGTTCGGCAGTGATGTCGATTTCGAGCTTGTCGAGGGTGAGGCGACCGATGCTGAGGCTTGGCTCGACGCGTGCTGGGCTGCGAACAAAAAGCTGACGCTGCTCCAGAAACTTGCCCTGAGCGGCGCGATCGCAGGTCATGCGTTCGTGAAGATCGTCGTCGATCCCGCGCGCGCGTACCCGCGCCTCGTCGTGCTCGACCCTGCGACTGTCGTCGTGAACGTGGCGCACGACGACCACGAGCGGGTACTCGGATATCGCGTGCAGTTCCCGACCGTCGACCCCGAAACGGGACGCCCGGTCGTGCTTCGTCAGACGATCGTTCCTGATGGCACACGATGGGTGATCCGCGACGAGAAGGCGTATTCGGGCGATCGCTGGACCACCGTCTCGGAAACGGTTTGGCCCTACGAGTTCGCCCCGATCGTCGGTTGTCAGAACTTGCCTAATCCGCACGACTATTGGGGAGTGTCAGATCTAGAAGACGACGTGCTGCGCCTGAACGATGCAATCAATTTTTTGCTCTCAAATCTCGTCCGGATCGTCCGTTACCATGCGCATCCCAAAACATGGGGACGAGGATTCAGGGCAGATCAGCTCGATCTCTCGGTCGACGAGACGATCGTTCTCCCGTCGCCTGACGCCGAGCTCCGCAATCTCGAGATGCAGAGCGACCTCGGTTCATCGATTCAGCTGTATCTTCGTCTCCGCGAGGCGTTCCACGAGATCGTGCGCATACCCGAGGTCGCGACCGGGCGCGTCGAAGGAGTGGGGTCCCTCTCCGGTATCGCGCTGCAGATCCTGTATCAGCCGCTCATCGAGAAGACGGAGACCAAGCGACGGCTTTACGGTGATCTTCTCGTCGAGCTGAATCGCAGGTTGCTCGCGATCGCAGGGTTTGGCGACGATCTGATGACAACGCTGCACTGGCCTGAGCTCATTCCGGGCGACCCGGACGCCGAAGCGAAGACTTTGATTATGTGGCAGCAACTGGGAGTATCCCAGGACACCATTCTGCGACGGCTGGGTCTCGACCCTGAGCTCGAACGAGAAAAGCGCAATATGTCCACTGGTGAAGCTACTCTCCGTGCGCTCGACACGATCCTCGGTGAGGAGTGAGCATGAGCGTCGATCTCGACACGCTCGCACGGCGCTATGCTCGTGGAGTCCGCGAGCTGGACGTGAACGTGCTGCGCGCAGTCCTCGCGGCGTACCGGGAGACCGAGCAGGTCATCGTCGCGGAGTTTGAGCGACTCGACAACCAGGTACGCACGCTCCGCGAGCAGGGGATTGACGTCGACGTCGAGACGCTCATGGAACTCGACGAGTATCGGCGCCTCGTCGATGTCGTGCGCACCGCGATCACGCAGTACGCGAACACGGTCGATGCGATCGTGCAGGGCAATGCACCACAAGCACTGTCGCTCGCTGCGCAGCACGCCCGCGATGCCGGCATCGAGCTCGCGTTCCAGGCGCACCACCCTGAGGCGCTCATCGCCGCGACAGCCGCGCTCGACCCCGAGAGCCCGCTCCTCAATGTACTGCGCACACGTGCGAGCGAGGCATTTGCAGCAGACGAGGCTGAGCGCGCGGTCGCGAACGCACGACGAGCGCTCCTGACCGCAGTCGCGGCCGGCTGGCATCCGACGACGGCTGCGAAGCTGCTGCGCGAGGCGCTCGCGACATCGGCGTATCGTGCTCAGCGGATCGCGCGAACGGAGATCCTGCGCGCCTATCGTGCGGGAACGCTCGAGCTCTATCGCCAATCGAATGTCGTCAAGCGGTGGAGGTGGGTGGCATCCCTCTCACGCAGGACGTGCGGGGCGTGTCTGGCCATGCACGGGCGCGAGTTCGACGTCGAGCGCGCTGTCTACGATCACCCGAATGGCCGCTGTGTCGTCGTCCCGATTACGGATGCGACGACGGGTGAGCTGGCGCGCGACACGACGCCGGATGCATGGCGCTGGTTCTGGGAGCAGCCGTTCGAGGTGCGCGACGCGATGCTCGGGCCTGCACTCCACGAGGCGCTCAGGCGCGGGTTCGTTGCATACAATGCTCTCGCTGAGTTGCAACGGACACCCTTCGGGGTCAGCGTACGGGCCGTGCCGCTCAAACGCATGTGGGGATTGTCCGTGTCGGAGCTTCTTAAGCTTGCTCGCGAGCGAAACATGTTGCCACGTGAGCGCCGACTCCTGCTTGAGCGAGCGGACGCCATAGCCGGATACCTTGAGCGCGTGATCGGCATCGGCGTCATCCGTCGTCGGTCGGACCTCCACGGTCTCGGCTGGAATGGGGAGATCGTATGGCAGGACGGACCCTATATCGCGGCGTACGATCCGCGACGCCAAAGGATCCTCGTCTCGCCGCAGCGATTGCACGCCGACGAGCCCTACAGTGTGCACGTCCTCGTACACGAGCTCCTGCATGCAGCGTCGGCTACGGGACGACAGGGTTCTAGCATGGACGCCATGGCTCAGGAGGAGGCGTGGGCCGAAGCGTATGCGCACGTTGTCGTGCGTCGCCTCGTGCGTGACTCGCCGGCATTTCGATGGGTTGAGCTGGCTGAAATCGAGAGGCGTTGGGAGAGACATCCGTATCACCGGCTTACTGTTATCATGGAGCAAGCACGCGAGCTCGTGCGCAAAGAACCAGAAGAGTTCTATCGGCAACTTGCTCCTGTGCACGGATCGCTGCGCTGGGATACGATCGAGGGGTGGATCGCTGAGCGTTACCAGGGGCAAGCGCGCGAGCGACGAAAGCGGGAGTTGCGGAAGCTCAAGGATGCGCTCGAACTGGAGTTTACGATCGTTCGCTATCTTGGGGGCGAAGGATGAAAGAACGAGAACGCGTCGTCGAGCTGATCCGTCATGCGCTGGCGACACGACGTCGCGAGGCGATCGAGCGTGCGCTCGCTGCTGCACAGACGTATCTCGAGCAGAACACACAAGACTGGCAGGTCGCTGCAGCGTGCGAGCCGCTCTACATCGTGTCTGCGAGTCTTGACGATTCGCGCGTGAACTGATACGATCGACATTGTACAGCCCGATCTGCGCGACGGTGACCCGTCGCCGAGGCAGCCTGCACGGCCCCGGTGACGGGTCGTCGTTTTGGGGGGTCATGATGGTACGCGTGTCCGAGCGGCCGTGGAGCGACATCGACAAACCAGCGGACTACGAGGACGCGGTGGACTACTGCGAGGCCTGCCTGATCAACCTGAACGAGGGGCCACGTGACGAGTGGGTGAAGGGGCTATGCAAGCTGCCCGTGTACGAACCCCGAAAAATGGGAAGGGCGCTCAACCGAAACGCGGTGATCGCAGCGGCCGCGGCACTGGCCGGGGCCCGGGGCGGAGTGGACGCACCACCCGAGGAAAAGCGCCGTGCCGCTAGAAAGCTGCTGCAACTCTACCGGGAACTGGAGATGGAACCACCGGAATCGCTGAAAGGGATCGCAGGAGGGTGATCGATGGTCGAGCGCGAGGGCCTGGTGCCCGAAGCTGAGGCGACCCAGGAGGTCGCAAACGAGCAGCCTCAAGCCGCGGAGGCTGCGGCTCACGACGCCCAGGAGGCGGACGACGAGCGATTCGATGCGGTGTACGTGCGACGTCTGCGCGCAGAAGCTGCCGAGTATCGTCGCAAGCTACGCGAGCTCGAGCGCGAGCTCAAACAGCGCGACGAGGAGAAGCTGTCCGAGACAGAGCGGATGCGCCAACGGGTTTCGGAGCTCGAGCGAGAGCTTACGCAGCGAGAGCTGCTTATTCGCGAGCACACGCTGCGCTACGAGACGATGCTCCGTGCACGCGAGCTCGGGATCATCGATCCTGACGCGGCGTACCGCCTGCTCGATCTCGCTGAGGTCGAGTACGACGAGTCGGGGAGACCAGCGAATATCGAGCGACTGCTGCGCGAGCTCGTCCGCAGGCGGCCGTATTTGGTCGGCAACTCGGCTTCTGCGACGAACCCGAGTCGCACGACAATCTCGCTCGAGGAGGCTGTCAAGTCGGGTGACCTCGAGGCGATCAATCGCGCTTTCGAAGCAGCCCTGCGCGCGACACAGCAGACACGATGACGGAGGTGAATGATGGCTGGTCCGGGAACACCACTTTTGAGCGAACCGACGATCTGGAGTGCGCGACTCCTCGCGAATCTCGACAAGACCTACGTCTACGTCGCCGCGCTCACCAACCGAAACTACGAGGGTGAGGTCCGAGCAGGCGGCACGGTCAAGGCCTTTTGGGTCAGTGACGTAAACGTGTCCGACTACACCGGCGGCTGGTCGGACAGCGACTGGCAGCTGCTCTCGGACAACGAGGTCACGATCCAGATCGACCAGCAGAAGAAGATCCTCGTCAAGGTACCCGACGTCAGGGCGCAGTTTTCTATCCTGAATTTGATCGAGCAGGCGAGCCAGCGCATGGCGGTCGCGATCGGTGACGCGATCGACCAGTACGTCGCATCGAAGTTCAGCGAGATCGCGACGAGCAACCAGTACGGCACGGATGCGGCACCGATCACGGTCGGGCTCGGTGCAGGCGAGGTGCGACCGACCACCGCGCTCGTCCGCGTGCGCGAGATTCTCGTAAACGCACGCGCCCCGATGACGAACCCACGCGTGGTCGTGCCGACCTGGTTCGCCACGATGCTCCAACTCGAGCTGGGCGGCCGTGCCACGCAACTCGGCGACCAGACCGTGCAGCAGGGACTCGTGCGTCCTGGGTTCATCGGCACATTCGAGGGCATGCAGATCTACGTGTCGCCGAACGTGCCGAACACGGGCGGGCAGAAGTTCAAGGTCATTGCCGGCGACCCGATGATCACCTACGCCAGCGCGATCGAGAAGGTCGAGACGATGCGTCTCCAGAACGACTTCGCGACTGGCGTCAAGGCCCTCTACGTCTACGGGGCGAAATTGCCGCGAGGTCAGTATCTCGCACTGGGCACCTTCAACCCGGGCAGCTACGCGTGAGGTGAGTGATGCCCTGGTTCCGACACCCAGTCAGCGGACAGGTCTTTGAGGCAGAGGGCGTGTGGGCGGAACTCGCGCGAGCGAACGGGTGCGTCGAGATCGACGCACCCGTCCCGGAACCGCCCACGCAGGAGGTGCGCGATGCGGCCGACGATGCAGTATCTCGTGCGGGAAGTCCGACGTCTCATCGGCGACGACGGGCCCGCGAGTGAGCGCGTGTGGACTGACGATGAGCTCGAGCAGTTCCTCGACGCCTATCGCGCTGTCGTCGTGCGCGCATCACTCCTGCCCTCGTACCCTGTCCCGACGCGGTTCTGGCGATCGCGCTATCAGCACTGGGAGCAGGGTGCACGACTCACGATCGGCAGCGCCGATGTCAACGTGGTCGTCGAGGATTCGCTCTACGGCGAGTGGGAGCTCGACGAGGAGACGTTCGGCCCCGTGTACGCGACTGGTCGCACCTATGACGTCTACGCTGCCGCCGCAGACGCGCTCGAGGCGTGGGCGGCGCGCGGGAAACTCGCCTACGACGTCACAGTCGATGGGCAGACGTTGCGGCGCTCGCAGGTCGGCGACAGACTCCTCGCCCTCGCGCAGTCGTACCGGCGACGCGCGCGGCCAAGGCAGGCACAGGTTACGCGCAGTGACATCGAGGTGCAGGCATGATGCTCAGCGCACAGGAACTGCAGCTTATCGCACGTGATCTCCTGCGCCTGCTACCAGAACGCGCGACGGTCGAGCGTGCGAGCGAGACGACCGACCGGTTCGGTGTTGTGCAGCACACGTACACGACTGTCGCGGCCGACGTCCCATGTCGCGTCGCGCCAGTCGAGACGGGCTACGACCCTGCGCGCGAGCAGATGAAGGTACGCGGCGACGTCACGCTCGTCCTGCCACGCGATGTCGACGTGCGTGTGGGTGACATCGTTGCGCTCGGATCACGTCACTATCGCGTCGTCGAGATGAGTGAGCTCGGTACGGTCGGGTTTTTGCGACGAGTCGCAGCGGAGGCTGTACGATGAACGATCGTCACTGGTGGTCATTTGTGATCAGTACGATTACGGCAGCTAGCGCGCTACTTATGCGTATACCCATGGTCTTGCAAATACTGTTTGTGCTCATGTTTCTGGACTTGATACTCACAAGGTTTGTCGCAAGCAGCTGGCAAGAGCTTATGAAGCGTTTTACCAGAATGGTTGCCACGTGCGTGCTGCTAGCAGCACTCGGGGAAAGCGAACCAGTTCTTGGTTTTGCCGCCATGGAATACACGGCTGTGTTTTTCATCGTGAATGAGCTTATGGCGATTGCTGAAAAGGCTGCCCAACTGGGTGTACCTATACCGGAGCGCGTCAGACGCATGCTCGCTGCGCTGCGTGAGGAACGGAATGACCAGCCAGATCGTGCTAAAACTGAATCGAATACCGAAAATTCGCGCTGAGCTGGTGTCGGCTGTCTCGGTCATCATCGAGCGCGGTGCATACGCGATCGAGCGGCGCACGAAGGAGAACATGGCGCGACCCAAGAGCGGTCGTCAATATCGCCGAGGCTCGGTGGTTCACGTGGCGTCAGCGCCGGGCGAGTCGCCCGCGATCGACACGGGCACGCTCGCCAGCTCGATCAGGACGACTCGGCTCTCTGCGCTCAGATACGCCGTGCAAGCGAGCACGATCTATGCACGCATGCTGTACGAGGGCACGACTCGCATCGCACCCCGGCCGTATCTCGAGCCGGAGGCGCGCGAGCTCGTGCCGCATATCCGCGACGAGATCGCGCGAGCAGTACGGAGGACTGCGCGATGAGTGCGCTCGAGCTCTATGCCGACGTGCGCGGGGCACTGATGGGAGACACCGTGCTCGACGCGCTCGTGACGGGCATCTATGCCGACGCTGCTCCCGAAAGCGCAGCCTACCCGTTCGTCGTGATCGAGCTCGCGCAAGTGTCCGAAGTTCCGTTTCTGGGTAATGGGTCGCCGATCGAGCGCGTCGTGGTCGTCACGCGCGTCGTCGATACCGACCTCGAGCGTATGTCGCGAGTACGAGGGCGCATCGACGACGTCATGGCATCCCTCGCAAGCGGTGAGGCAGGGCAGATGATCGCAGTAAGGAAGATCAGTCAGCGCGTCGATGCACAGGTTGGGCGTGGGACGATCGAACGCATAGACACAGCCGAGCACGAGTTTCTGCTTGTGCCGGCATGAACGACACGAATAGGAGGTGAGGTGAACGATGAGCGCACCAGCGAGTGCACTGAGGATCACCCAGTTCGGCGTCGAGACGACAGCCGGTGTGCCAGTCGCGGCCAACAAAGTCTTCTCGCTTCTGTCGGTCTCGCCCGGGGAGGAACGCACGGGGTACGACACGGTGAGACAGCTCGGCACGCTCGTTCCCGTGGACGTGACGGGCGGGTACCGCTGGTTCAGCGGCGATCTCGAGGGGCCGATTTCGACGACCGATATGCTCTATGTACTGAGCGCCGCATTCGGTCAGGTAACGGGCACGCAGATCATGGACGGCTCGACGGGCACGGGTGCGTATCGCTATCAGTGGACAATTTCGGGAAACGCGGTGCCGAACCCGAAGACGCTTACGCTCGAGGTCGGGCAGCCTGGCGTCACGCGCGTGCAAGCAGCGGGTTGCCAGGTGACGGGACTCGAGATCTCGATCTCGACGGGTGAAGCGACGGTCTCGGGAACCGTAGTCGGGCGAACCATGACGGTCGATACGACGATGACAGGCAGCCCCACCCGACTCGCCCGTGCTGCGATCGACCCACGCTTTGTCTATGTGCGCACGGCGGCGACTGTCGCTGGTCTGGGCTCGGCGACGCCGCTCGGGCGGGCACGGGAAGTGTCTTTTTCGTTTGGCGAGCTCGTGCAAGCGGTCCCGTTTCTGGGCGCCGATGCCGTGACGCTCGTGCCGACGGCAGACGACACGGAGTTCTCTCTCACGCTTGCGGCTGATGCAGAGGGGCGAGCTCGGTTCGCGGAGTACGACGCAGGACAGCTCGTCTATGTGCGCGTGACGGCCCAGGGGCCAGTCATCTACTCAGCTGGCTCGACGACCGTGCGCCACGCACTGATCATCACCGTTCCCGTGCGATGGTCGGAGGCGAGCGAGCTTGCCGGTGATGACGAGGGGATCTGGACGTTCGAGTTGAGCGGCGCGATCGTCGAGGACGGCACACTGGGTGGGTTCGCGCAGATCGAACTCGTGACGACGCTCGCCACGCTCTGAAAGGGGGCTGTATGCCTATCGTTCTCGGTGAACTACCGCTTCGCGAAACGACGCTCGATTTCGGTGACGCAGGGACGCTCACGCTGCGCTATCGACCACCTGTCGGCGCAGACGTCGCTCGCGCGCTCGTCGTCGCGCAGAACCCAGACGAGCAACCAGCGCAAGCGTTCGACGTGCTCATCGACACGATTGTGAACCGTGTCGTCGAGTGGGACATCGTCGATGCGAGCGGGAACACACTTCCGATTTCGCGCGAGACGCTGATGCTTTTGCCGGTTGACTGGATTGTGCGCATTGCGAACGCGATTCAGGGAGAGGCGCGCGAGGGGGAATGAGTGCGTGCCGCGCGTGGGTGCTGTCAAAAGGGGCCCTCGGGCAACTCGCTCCGGAGTATGTCCTCATCCGCGCGGCACGATATCTCAACGTCGCACCCTGGGAGCTTGAGCGTGCGGATGGCAAATGGGTCCAGTGGGCACTGTTCTGCGAGCAGCTCGATCGCGAGCTAGAAGAACGAGCGATGAGGCGAGCACGCAAGAGGGCGCAGTGACATGCCGCTGAACGTCGCTGAGCTCCAGGTCACGATCGGGGCCGATGTCGCGGGGGCAGAAAAGGGCCTGCGCTCGGTCGAGGAGGGAGTCAAGCGCGTCTCGGGCATGGGTCGGCTCCTCGATGGCGTCTCGAGCGCGCTGCGCGGAGTCGTGCAGGGGTTCAGCCAGCTCGGTCTCGCTGCGATGGGTGTGCAGTCGCTCACGAATGCCCTTTCAGGGCTGACTCGTTCGCTCTTCGACACGAATGCCTCATATGAGATGGTGAGGGCCCAGCTTCAGGCATTCACGGGGAGTGGCGAGGAGGCGGCACGAATCTTTGCTGCCATCAAAGACGAGGCGGCTAAAACTCCCTTCGCATTCAGCGACATGGCGAAAGCCGCTGTCATGCTGATCCCGAGCGCGAAGGCCGCCGGCAAGGAACTCAGTGAATTGATCAAAACCGCCGAGGTTCTCGCTGCACTCAATCCTGAACAAGGGCTAGTCGGTGCAGCATTCGCGCTCCGAGAAGCGCTGTCAGGCGACTTCATCTCGCTTGTTGAGCGCTTCAACCTGCCACGACAGTATATCAATCAACTCAAAGCCGAAGGCGTCCCGGCCATGGAGATCGTCAATCGAGTCCTGCAGGACATGGGCGCCTCGACCGAACTCGTCGGCCTCATGGCATCGACTGCTCGGGGGCGCTGGTCGACGTTCGTTGACGTCCTGTCGCAGGTCAAAGCCGCTGCGCTCGAAGCGCTTTTCCAGCAACTCTCGGGCACTCTTTCGGACATAACAGGATGGTTATCGGAGAACCAGCCGCGCTTCGAGGATTTCGCGGGGCTCGTGGGGCAAAAGCTCGCATCGGCGTTCATCACAGCGCGTGATGCTGTGATGACCCTCATCCAGGCACTGACCGGTAACTGGCAAGATGCTCCGGGCCAGATCCGCGAGGTTCACCGTATTTTCGGTGGGCTTGGGCTCACGATTCGAGCAATCGTCATCCCGGCTCTCCAGGCGGGGAGAGCCGCGCTGGACAGTTTCCTCTCGGGTTTCCGCGGTGAGGCCGGTGAGGGCTTCTTCGCCAAGCTCGGTGAAGGAGTCCGGAACACCGTCGTGGTCATCGAGACGAATTTGCCGAAAGCAAAACAACTGCTCGCTGATATCGCGAACACGATCAAGAACGAGGTCGTCCCGGCCTGGGACGAGTTCAAGGTGCGTGCTGAGCCGGTCATCAATGCGATCTCATCCCGGCTACCAACGCTCGTGCCTGCCATTGCAGGAGTCGCAGCTGCGCTGGGAGGACTCTCGATCGCAGGAGCCGGGCTAAGTACCCTGCTCGGGCCACTCCTAGGTATTACAGGAGCACTAAGAGGGCTTACGGCGATCACCGGGATATTCGGCACGATCGTGGGCCTACTTGGTGGCCCGGTCACTGCGGCTATCCTCGGCGTCGTCGCTGCGCTCGGCGTGGGGTACCTCGCTTGGAACCAGAACTGGTTCGGCATGCGAGATACCGTCTCACAATTCTGGACGCAGGTTCAGCCGACCATCGACGGGATCAAGAACGGGCTTATCAACGCTTGGAACCAGGCCACACCGATCCTCCAAACGGTTGCCGACGCATTCACCCGTATCTGGAACGCGGTCGCACCGCTGGCCGGCGAGGCCATCCAGTCGCTCATATCGTTTGGCAAACAACTCGTCGCTGACTGGCGGGAATGGGCAAAAGAGGTCGCGCCACTCGCTGCTCGAGCATTCGAGAACGTGAAGACGGCGGTCATGACGGTCATGGGAGTCATTCTCGCGGTCGTCCTGCCAGCCCTGAATGCGATTATCAACTTCTTCCGCCGCCACAGTGACGAACTGCGCACGATCGTGCAAAGTGCGTGGGGTGTCATCAAAGCGGTTATCACGCTTGTCATGAACACGATCCAGAACATCATCACCATCGTGCTAGCGATCATTGCCGGCGACTGGCGCGCGGCATGGGAGGGGATGAAGCGCTTGGTCTCGGAGATCTGGTCCGGGATCAAGAGCATCGTCACGAACGTGCTAAATGGACTCAAAGCCGGCCTGTCGATTGGCCTCGATGCGCTGCGCGATATTGCGAGTGCGGCCTGGGACAAGCTGAAAGAACTAACACAGCGAGCCTGGAACGCGCTCACAGCGACTATCTCCAACGCGATCGAGGATATCAAGACTGCGATCAGTAGCATCAAAGACAAAATTCTGAACGCGCTCGGCAGAGCAAAAGACTGGCTCGTCGAGACCGGGCGCGACCTGATCCAGGGGCTGATCGATGGAATCAGAAGCATGGCGCAGCGCGTGATCGACACGATCACGGGCATCGTGACGGGCGCGATCGACAGCGCAAAGCGCCTGCTCGGCATCAAGTCGCCCTCCAAAGTGTTCTTCTCGATCGGTATCGATGTCGGCGAGGGCCTCGTGCGCGGTCTAGCGCGAGTCCGTGACGCGGTGAGCGAGGCTGCTGCTGGCGTCGGTGAAGCGACGGTCGCTGGTGTGACGCGCGAGCTTGAGCGCGCGCAGTCGGCAGTGAACCTCCTACGTGACTTTGCAAGTGCAGTCGAGCAGTATCTGGCTATTGCCGAGCGCTGGAGCGCTGTGCAGCGTGCTGGCAGGCGCGACTGGGTGGTGCTTTTTGATCTCGTCGAGCAGCTCGCGCGTGGGGGGATCGGTGCGATGGTGCGCGTCGCGCGCGAGGCAGGTGACGAAGCGCTTGAGCAGGCGTCGTCCGCGCTCGAGGCGACGCGCTCGGTCATCGATGTCGTGGACGCGCTCCTCGATCTCTCCGAGCGGCTCCGTCGCGGCCTGCCACGCGTGACGTTCGAGCCCATGTTCGACTGGCTCTCGACGTTCGCGAGTAGTGCGGTCACGTCGCTCGATACCGTCGCGCGCGTACTCGGAGCTGACGCGCTCGAGCGTGCACGTGCTGTCGCCGAGACGACGAAGGACGTCATTGAGCTCGCTGCGAGTGCGCTCGACATGGCTGTTCGTTGGGCCGAGACGGGCGCTCAGGCGCGGCGCGTGTGGGACGACGCTGCGTCTTGGTTCAGCGACGTCGCGGAGACAGTTCTGGAAACGTTTTCGACGCTCGCTCGAGCGTTCGGGGAGGACGCACTCGAGAGCGTCGACCGCGTGGCCCAGGTCGTGCACGGCGTCGTCGAGGCGATGAGCGACGCGCTCGAGGCGATCGCGCGTTTCACAGATATGACGGAGCAGGTGCAGGTAATAAACGATCTCATCGAATGGTTCGTAGCGTTCAGTGACCGCTTCGTGCGCTCCATGGCGGGTGCGGCGATCCAGCTTGGATCGGCGCTCGACGACGCACGACGGGCGGCGAGCACGGTCAGCGATATCGTCCGCGCACTAGAGGATGCGCTGAAAGCGATCGCTGAGGCCGGTACAGGCATCGCCGCACCCGCGCTCGTACCAGAGCAAGCGCCTACGGTCGTGACGGAAACCCTCACGCAACCGCCAACCGTGAACGTAGACGTGCGTGTGTATCTGGACGAGCGTGAGCTCAAAGGGCTCGTCAAGCAGGTCATCATGGAGGTGCTGACACGATGAGTGTGCGCCTCGGTTTGAGTCACAATGCGCAGACAGTTTGGTTTGCGAACGACCCCTGGTTCGTCCCTGAGCGTGGACTGCGGGTCGACTACGGTGATGACGAGCTGCGTTTTGTGATTACGCTCGCAGCGAAAGGTTCGCCGACGTCGCTCGCCAGCGCGTTGCGCAGCCTGCGATCGCTCGTGCGCGCGATCGATCGCGGGGGTGGATTGCTCCTCATCGACGACGGCGTCGACGTCGCGTCGTACCCGATCCGCGACGCACAACTGCAGGAGCTACCCGAGCGACTCGAGCTCTGGCCGTCAGGGTATGCACGTGTGACACTCGTGCTGCGCTGCGACGCAGAGTCAGTTTTGTCCACAGCCACCACCCTCCTCGAGCAGCACGTGACGCAGACCGGCGAACCGGTCGTCGTCGATCCGGGTGGTCCAGCCGTGCTCGGCCTGGGTGTCGCGCCATACGACAAGCCGATGCCGGCTGCGATCGAGGCATACGTCATGGACGGACAGTACACGTCAGATGACCTCGTCGTGCCGCTTGGTGAACCACAGTACGATAATGGCACATACATCTATGACGGTGACTATACGCCGACAGCAACCGAGGTAGACATGTACGCTGAGGTCGCGAGCCCAGCTGCGTTGCCGACAACGGCTATTACTGGGGCCCAAGCAGTTCCACCCTATCGGCGCCTCGCCGCGCTCATCGAACCACCAGCCACGCTCGTCGGCGACTGGCAAGCAGGTGACTGTTTCCTGATTAATGCCAAATCTGTGCGGCAGCCGGGCTGGATGCACGACGGTGGTTATATGCATGCTGTGCAGCTATCGAGCGCAACAACGTCAATGTTGTTGCCGCCAGCGAGTTTGGTCGTGGCACTACGTGGCGCGACGCTCCTTGGAGTCATGCAGCGCTATTTGCGGCAGATTGATTCGACGTGGCCCAGCAACGGGATATTGACGTGCTCGCTCACGGTCACGTTGCCGAGCCTGCCATCCGGACATCGGTATGTCGTGTATGGCATTACAAGCGGCACTTTTTTCGTCGATACAATAACTCGGCATATTCGCATTTATGGATTCCCCAACGTGCAGGCTCAGGGTCTCGCGGAAACTGGGTACATGCTGCCCTGGTCATCCGGTCAAGCCGTCGAGATGACCGGCACGAGTAACTCTGTGACATTCAGCTGGCGAGTCGGGCTGGATACAAAAATTCCTGACGATTTCGCGGCAGTCGTTAAGTCCATCTACGTCGAGCTCGCCGTTTTTGCCGTGCCCGATAGCGCGTTTTCGACGATACCTCAAGGCGACTATCGTGTCGCAATTGTCAGCTACCGAGTTACGACTCCCGTGACGGTCGTTCATTACGACCAGTTCGTGCGTGTACTAAGCGGCTACCGTCTACGTGTTGATTTTGATTCACGCAATGCTGCACTCACGCATAAAGTGTTTATTCAGCGTGTTGGCACAACACAGTGGTATAGCACGAGTGCCAGCCCCCCAAGCGTGACATTGAGTGCGCCTGGCACAGCAGAGAACCTGCCAGCGGTTAGTGGGGGTGGGCTACGCGAAACAATCACTGTCACTACTCGTCCTAGTGGCGTGCAGTACCCCGTACAGGAGCGATCGACCGCGTATGTGACAGGTGGGAGAAAACTCGTTCCCGTTGGCCGCCTCAGTTTTCACGCACGAGAGCACTACGCGGTACGGTTAACCTCACGACAACCTGTGCGTCGGCTCTGGGCATTGCCGAGGCCTCGCGCAGCCGTCGCGGGAGCATACGTCCCTGCCAGCGCTCTGCTCGAGTCAGCTCGCGACCAAGGCCGGCAGGTCGTGCGTGTCATCAATAGCCTGCAGGCTCAGCAGGTAACTGTTGAGAACACTAGTTATACACGCCCCTGGTTTATGCTTTATACCGCAAGTAATTCGGCCAATACACAGTATGTTGTTGCGACGCTTGAGGATGGGTCTGGTTTTGTGAGCCCAGCCATCACTGCGAGCCCTCTCATTGTGACGCATCCAGTTCTCAATATACCGTTGGTTGCGGTGTCTCTCTCCGCCAGCCGTGTGCCAATCGCGTATTATCATGAGTCGAGCAACCTGACGTCAGGTCGGACGATTAAGGCGATTGTCTATTTTTACAACGCGAGTACGACAAATCGCACAGTAACTGTCTATTTGGAAGACAACCGAACTTCTGGCTGGCAGGAAACGTCAACGACAGTAACTGTGCCGGCACAGGGTTATACCTCGACCTCATTGCAGCTTACGCTCAATACATCCGTGCAGGCACTCGCGGTCTCCCTGACTGGCTCGAGTGGGATTATCGTGTATGCGAACGTCGTCTGGGTGCAGGGTCCGTGGGCCGACATTCCACTTCGACAGTCGTACTACGATGACGACTGGGTTGTGTTTGAAAATGCGCGATATGCAGGACCTCGGTTGTTTGGTTGGAATGTTACGCAGAAGAACCTGCCAGCTCAGTATCCCTCGACATCTCATTGGGCAAGAACATTTTCGTATTCATTTACTAATAGTGATCCAATTAACACCTACTACTATACCGTTGTCAGCAACCGATATCTTCTGCGACAAGGGAAGACCTACCAGTGGGACTATAGTGCTTCTGCACCAAGCGGATATACAGTGTATGTGAGGCTCGGTATTCCAAGTAACTTTGTGTGGAATGGAGCCCCATATACACCGCTTAACGATACTGCTTGTGGTTTTATGATGACTATCGAGAAAAATACGTCTAGTGGCGGTACTGTGACCGCTTCGTGGTCGAGCTTAAGACGTGCGGGCAGTGATACGCTTGCCACAATGGACACAGCCCCCCACAATGCCATTAGACTTGGTTGGCCGCAGTCTGCCTCATCCTGGCTGATCGCGACACGAATCGTGTACCGGCACGATGTCGTGACGGGCAGGTTCATGCGAGTCACATTTGCCTCGGGTGACCCGCTCGACGTCGAGTTCTCTAATTCGGATATTCTGGCCAAGCGTGGCTCAACGACGCTCCTGACCCTTGTTCGCCCCTCCACGAGCCCAACTACACTACGTCTCAGTTACGCCTCGGGGACGCTGTCCCTCTCAGTTGGACAGCCAGGCAGCTGGTCCAGTGTGTCAACGAGCGTGAGCCTGCCGGACATTCAGGATTCTGTCGAGCTCGACGGTTCTCAAACAGGCGGTGAGTGGGGTATACGCTGGCTTGGTCTCGTGGTTAACCCCTCGGCTGCGCTTCTCGCAGGCACACCACCGCTGCTTAATTCAAATATTGGTGCCTATAATGTGTTTGTTAACGAGGCATCATACGCCTACTGGTGGGCAGACGAACCGTACTACGTGTATCGGCCTGGGAACCTCGTGCTTGGTGCGCAGCGCGGCGTGCTCGAGGTCTCGGGCAAGTGCACACTGGTCGTGTTTCCGATCTCGAGCATCGAGACGAGGGACATCGTCGATCGTGCGTTCGTTCTGGACGTGCTCGGGTACGAGAAACGATGACGAGGTGAGCGATGCAGGTCGTCGTGTATGAACCTGCCAAAAGGTCGTTGGACGCTATCGAGCCGATTGCGAAGTGGGCGCTCGAGGTCGAAATGAAATCAGCCGAACTTGTCTGGTCTCGGCGTGGGTGCGATAGCCTGCGCGTCCAGCTCGTGCCGATCGACGTCCACTCCGACACCGACGTGCCCTGGCGCTACACACCGGTCCGCTGGGCGTCGCACGTCGTCGTGCTCGTGGACGGCGCGAACGTCTGGGAGGGTTTCGTCACCGAGCTCGAATGGGGTCGGGGCGGGCAGCTCGTTGGTTTCACCGCAGTCGGCTACGACCGCGTCGCGCACGACGTCGTCTCCTATTCGGGAACGTATGGAAATTTGCTCCCGATCGTTGTTGGCAACACGGCGCCGTTCCTCCGCGTTGTGGGTGCACCACCGCTCGAGGGCACGACGTCAGCTCAGTTCACTGTAGCCGACGCCTGTGAGTTCCTGCGCAGGCTGGCCACCGCCGATGGCGAGCTCGTCGATGTCTCTGCTGAGCCAGGCGGCATCCTCCGTATCGCGATGTGGGACACGAAACCGGTAAAGGTACTCAAAAGTGCACCGCTCGTCGTCCCGCCGGACGCGACCGTGACGTGGCCGCGCTACGAGGAGATCGCCACCGAGGTTGTTGTGCAGGGCAGATCAGCGACCATGAACGCACTCGATACCGCACGTGCTGCCGACCTTGGTTTCGCGCGACGTGTCATTGTCGATGTCACGCGCTCGAACGTGGCGAATCCGAGTGCGATCGCTTATCGACTCCTCTACGAGCGCTACGCGCCGATGCCGAGCGTGTCGTGGCAGGGGATCAGTCAGTGGGAGCGCTCGGACAACACGCTCGTCGGCGCGACCGCGATCACGGTCGGCGACGACGTCCTCGTGCCGGGGTACGGGCCGGTGCGGGTGACGAGGGTCGTGCACCGCTACCCCGGTCCGACGGTCGAGATCGAAGCCGGACGTCCTGCTACCCCCGACGCTGCGCTCGAGCGGCTGCGCCTGGCGGTCGAGGCGGCAACGCTCGGTCGTGATGCGAACTCGTGGTGGTAACAGTGGAAATGTCGCGTACGAACAAGAAAAGTGCCGACACTCGACCCGGGTGTCGGCACCAATGGTACGGACCGCTCGAGCTAGCGCACCCAGCGCGGTGCGCGGCGGGCGATCCAGCGCGCGAGCGCGGCCGAGATGGGGTAGAACCCGGAGATGTTCAACGCACCGCCGGCGCGGTGCACCGCCGCGATGAGCATACGCTCGGGCGGCTGCGGGTCGGCGACCTCGAATACGGCCCGATACTGACTGACCGAGACCTGTCGAACGAGCGCCGCCCGCATGTTGTACACAGACACGAACGGGATCGTCTCGTTCATATGCTCGGCTAGGTGCGCATAGGCTTGATCGGCTTCGATTCGAGCTCCGCAATATCCGCACGTCGTGAGCATTGCCTCCGTCCTTTCTCGCGATCTTGACGACGAAGGGAACGACGACCGTCGCTCCCTTCAATCATCGTCACGCATGGAGTCCGACTGCAGACACCGCGGCTGCCCATTCGAACAGCGCGCGCTCGTTGAGCTCTCCGAGGTGCCGCTCGATCGCGTGTTCATCCTCGTCGAAGTCCGCGTAAACCTTCATGCATCGACCGTAATCGGTGTAGACGATCGATGCGTTCGGGTAATACTCGAGGACGAGATCCACGAAGGTCTCGAGCCAACCTTCCAGGAACTCGCCGGTCTCCGAGTCGATCCAGCACTTGCGCGCGAGCTTGACGATCATCGCGAACCCCCCTTTGTTCCTCACTGACTCTCGTCGTAGAACAATACAGAAGAACGTGCTCATTCTCTGGTGTGCGCTCGATCGGTCGTCACCACCGACTAGCCGCATCGAGCGACCGCACGTAGGCGATCATGGGCGTCACGGTCACCCGACCGTCGCGCACGCTGACGCGCAGGATGCGTGGGGCACCGTATATGCGCCCCCACCTGACGATGTCGTACTCCTCGCCTTCGGCGGCGACGTAGAGGATCTCGTCGCCGCTTCCCATGCGCCCAGCAATTCCTTGGGCGCAGCGCCCGCGCGCGACGAGCCGCGGTGGCTCGACGGCCCGCATATTTTGGATCAGCACGCGGTCTTCTCCCTTAGTCTCGATAAACTCGCGGATGACGTCGAGCTCGAGCGGCTCGACGAGATCCCACGAGCCGCGAAAGCCCGCAAAGTTGCGGATCAGGACGACGGCCACCGCGCCCTCATGCGAGACCGAAATCTGGAGCGCTCTCCCGTCACGAATCACCGTGCCCGGAGGGACCGGTACCACCGTGCGCACCCGGTTCCTCCCCTCTTCCCCGAGAACGAGATCGTTCTCGGAAGTAACGCGGATGCCGGCGGAAACGTGCTGTGGCGGCTGAACCTCGTAGGCGGAAACAAGACGCATGATGTCCTCCTTCCTGCAGTTCCTCGTTTCATGGAGCAACGCACAACGCGGCTGCCCCGACCACTCGACCCTGATCGTCCCGGATAGGCTCTCCGGGACAAACCACATCGTTTCTGCCTTCCGCCCATGCCGCCTGCGCGACTAGGGCGGACGTGATGAGGATCACTCCTGGTTGGGGTTCGGGTAAATTCTCGATCCGCCCGAACCGCTTCGCGATCAGGGGGATTTCAACGCCCTCAATCGTGATCGTCCCGCACGCGGTGACCTCCTCGGCCACACGCGCGACGGTGCCGGACGGCGGGACAACAAGTCCGGCGATGCTCACAGCATGCGGTGTCAAATTAACCAACCTAGCCATCATACCCCCTTCACGTCAGTTCTTTACCATCGCGGCATTCGTTTCTGGATCGCCTGGGAAAACGATCTGCCTCGGCTCGACCCCGAGAGCGGCGGCGATTTTCCGCCGCGTTGACGGCCGCGGCTGGTGGAGTCCTTTCTCGAGCAGGACTACGTGACGGTAGGACATGCGGCTTGCAGCCGCAAGCTCCCGAAGCGAGAGCGAGCGCAGAATGCGCCACTCGCGCATCGTTTTCCGCTCGTCCATGGTCATTACCCTCCGGACTGGTACTGCGGGTGCATCAGCACCCGCAGTACCAGGTGTAAGCGACGCGGATCCGCACCGGCAGCCCGGCGTCGATCGGCTTGGGCACCGCGGCGAGCGGTCCCTCGCCCGCCGCCTCGATCGCGCGCCGCGTGACCTCGTCGAGGATCCGCTCCGCCTCGGCCCGCGTCATCCCGACGGGCGACTGGACCACATCCAGTCGCCCGCACTCCCAGCACCGCTTCACGATGAGGGCCGGCCGTTCATCCGGCTCACTCTCGGCAGCCGGGGCGGGCTGCTCGGGCTCGGCGGCCGGCCGCTCGAGCTCAGCGAGGATCGCCTCGAGCTCATCGACGCTCATTTCGTATCCGACGCCGATCCGAGCGTCGTAGCGGCGCCCGCGCCCGGCGATCGCCTTGAGCGCGGCCAGCCCGAGGCGGTCAATGCGAAGCTCAAGCTGCTTGGCGAGCTTGTTCTCGATGTGGTCAGGGACATTCTTCGGCCGCTCAAGGCCGACTGGGTACACATAGACGTGGTCGGTGTCCATCCCGACCACGAGGTGAACCTTCTCAAACCGGGCCTCGCGATATCGCTCGGCTGCGGCGGCCTGCTCGGCCCGCATCTCGGCGAGAATCCGGTCGAGCTCGGCCTTGGCGGCGTCGACGGGCCGGACGCCGCCGATCTTGGTGGAGCCGATCTTCACTGACTCCGCGAACACGATGGCATCGCCGCCGTAGGTCCCGCGGAAGCTGCGACCCGAAATCGTTCCCTGGACGTCGAGGCTACCGAGGCGATTGATACCCTTGATCGTGAGATCGATCTCGTAGCCGCTCTTGCTGAACCGTACCTGCTGCATGGCTTCCTTCCTTCCTCCTTCTGTCTTCGGCCGGGGCCGTTCCCCAGCCCTCGATGAAAGTATATCGGAATCACTCCGCAATGTCAATAGGGGGGCGAGGCGGTTTCGAGAGGCGCTTTTCGAAAACGCCGTGGGGCGGCCGCTCGTCGCGCCGCCCCACGGGGAGGAAGGAGGATCCATGTCCCGATATCGATTATAGCCCAATGGCGGAGGTACCGCAACCGTACGCGGTCATTCACGCTTGTTCGGTGCTCGACTCGTCGCCGTCTCGATCGTTTTCCTCATCGCGGATCCGTCGATAATATGCGCGCAAGTACGCGTCGATCCCCTGCTGCAGAAAATAGGTGATTTGCTGCTCGACGGTACGCACCTCCATTTTTGCGATCCGACGCAATTGCCTCATCTCGTCGTCACTGAGCTGAACCATCACCTTCGCCATGGTTCAGTCCTCCCGCTCGTTCACATTTCGCCCGAGTCGATTATCGCACATCGCGGCGGGCATGAGGATACGGGGGGCGGCTGCTCGAGCGCCGCGGCGGTGAAGCCGCGTGGAGGGTGAGCGTGCACTACCAGATGAGCGCCGGTTGGGGTGGCGGAGCGTTCCAGATGGCCAGCACTCGAGCGCCGGTCATCGGGCACAATGCGGCGGCGACAACAGCGTCGAGACGCGGAAAGGAGGGGCGGGGCAAATGCCTATAACGGTGCTTATGCGCAGGAGGCGAACGCAGCAGTTCGGTTGACACAAGGTCACAGATTTGCTATCCTCAGAGCAGGCGAGGCAGTGGTGCCTCGAGATTGGAGGAAGGAGGAACGGTATGTCCAGTGCCCCCCGCTTCCCGGTTCCACTCGATTGGAGCGCTCGCGACTGGCAGGAGGCGCTTTTCGAGGCGCTCGACCAGCGTCTCCGTGCCAACTGGACCGCGAGCGGCGTCGTCGTCTGGTGCGACGATGACGACGCACGGTACCTGGTCGAGTGGGCCGACGGTGGCTTCACCTGCACCTGCGGCTTGTCGACCGTTTGCCCCCACCGCGCCCGTGCGTGGCTGGAGTTCGCTGGCTACGCGCGGCAAGTGTTGGAGATCGCCCGGGCCCACGGTTGTGCGGCTGCGGTGCGCTATGTCGTGTATTACGAGACCGACGAGATCGACTCCTCGTTCGTCCGCCCCCTCCGCGACGTGAAACTCTGGAGGGATGGCGATGGAAATGCCCATGCCGACGTCCCGCACGAGCACCGGCACAGCTGGTCGTTCGAGTGGGGGTATTCCGGCAGCGGGCCGGCCGACCTGGCGTACTCAATTCTGGTCTACTTCTACGGGCCCGCCGTTGCCGAGGCCCTGTACCAGCGTTTCAAAGAAGATGTGATCGCGCGCATCCCGCGTAACGCGGATTCGTTGGTCCTCCCGGCCGAGTCGATCCGGTCGTGGGTGGAGCCGATGGTGCGCCGGGAGGTGGCGTCATGACGCGATTTTTGCGTCTGCGGACGGTGATCCTGAACCTCGACGCCATCGCCGTGATTCGCCCTGTGGGGCCGGACACGGTGAGCGTCGTCACCACCCTGGGGTACACCGAGTACCTCGAGGGCGACGATGCGATCGACCTTCTGGCTTTCGTCCTGGACGGGGCGGCGAGGCCAGTCCCGTCGGGCGCGGATATCCAGTTGGCCCATGCCTGGCTTGCTCAGAGCCAGGCGCATGACGAATGCGAGCACGACGAGGAGTCGGTCGAGGGCGACGAGTGACCGTCGCCCTCGCGGTTTGGTTGCGCAGGAGGTGCGTGGTTGCAATGAATGATGATTTTGTGCACCAGCTCAAGCGTGACCCTGACGGAACGTGGCACGAACTACGCCGCCAAGCGTTCCCATTTGGCCGCCAGTTGATCGCGGTCGCGTTCGGGATGATCCTGCATGACCCGCGGCCGGAGCGGCGACGAGTGCTGGTCCAGGTTCCCGCACCAGCGCGCCGGATCGTCGTGCCGCGGCGCTACTGGGTGACGGACGACATCGAGGAGGTGCGTGTCGTCTGGAGTGTAGGAGCAGCCAGCGTTCCAGCCCGCGACGTTACCGTCCGCGACTGGTCGCAGACTCATGCCCTGCTCGAGTTGCCGCCACTGAATGCGTCGTGAGGAAGCGAGCGAAAAGGGGGCACTATGCCGTTCATTCAGCTCGGACAGCGGATCGTGAACGCCGACCGCATCGAGGTGATCACGTTTAACGACATTCTGGTGGATGTCAGAATGACGAGCGGGCTGATGGTCTACCTGGAAGAAGACGAGGCCCGCGCGCTGTTCGGCGCGTTGGGTATCGATTTCGAATCCGCACGTGCTGTCGCCGCCGAAGCACGTGCCAAGCGTGCTGGGACAGACCAGGGCGAGCTGAGCGACTGAGATGGACGAGCGGCTCTACCGCGACCTTCTCGAGCACGCCCAACGCGCATCCTGGAGGTTGGCCGGACTTGTCGATCCCGAAGACGTCGTGCACGACGCATATTTGCGAGTGGTAAAGAGCGGGCGTGAGATCACGCCCGCTCTCTTGCATCGTGCGGTTAACTCCGTCATCGTGGACACGGTCCGTCGCGCCAGCCGCCGCCCAGCGTCGCTAGCGTTGGAGGAGTGGGCGCTAGACGAGCATGCGGACGTCGAGCGGGAGGCACTCACGGCGGTCATGGCGCAGGAGATCCTCGCAGCGCTGGGCGATCTCGCCTCGACGGCGATCGCGATCGCCGAGGGAGAGTCGTTGAACGCGGTGGCTCGACTCGAGCGGCGCCCGAAGGCGACGTGGTGGAGAAGGCTGCGGGCTTTGCGCGAGGTCTATCGGTGAGGGGAATGGAGCCAAACGTGAGCACGCGAACGATATGGATTCACGGCGAGGAATACGTGCGGGTGCGCGACCGACTTCAGATGCTCCGGCGCGACCACCCGGGAGCACGAATCGAAACCGAACTCATCCAACTGGACCGCGAGAGTCACTTTGCGCTTTTCCGCGCTCGCATCGAGTTACCGAGCGGTGCACTTGCCACCGGCTGGGGAAGCGAAACGGGCGACGATTTTGGCGACTACATTGAGAAGGCGGAGACGAAGGCGCTCGGGCGCGCCCTGGTCGCACTCGGATACGGCTCGGACGCCAACGCAAGCGTTCAGGACGACAGCGCTCGAGTCGAAGCAGTGCTCGCCCAGTTGAGCGAGCGAGCCCGCGCGTACCTCGAGCACCTCTGCTCGAGCCAGCAGATCGACGTGCGCGATCTCATGATCGCGCACCAGGTCCGCACGCCAAGCGAAGCGTCGTCCCTCATCACATTCCTCCGCGCCGCCGCGCGGCCGGTCCGCTCGGGGGACGACGTGCTGAACCAGCTTGCCGAGCTCGCAGATCGGCTCGGCATTCGCGTGCAAGAGATCGAGGATGAGCTGCGGAACCATCGCGGATTCGACGGCGACTGGGCGAAGTTGCGCCTC
>Ga0308421_1000374_pt1 | contig 27268 bp, 28 predicted proteins | sample HotsprSampleMS60_FD_203673 | JGI IMG/M metagenome (GOLD analysis project Ga0308421, IMG submission 203673) | Hot spring phototrophic mat microbial communities from Mushroom Spring, Yellowstone National Park, Wyoming, United States - 20090730_MS60 ...
AACGCAAGAACATCGCAGCAGGCGTGGCGCATATCCACGCCTCCTTCAACAACACAATCGTCACGATTACCGATGTGAACGGGAACACGATTTCGTGGGCAAGCGGCGGCTCGGTCGGCTTCAAGGGCACCAAAAAAGGCACCCCGTTCGCCGCGCAGGTCGCGGCGGAACGCGCGGCACGCGCCGCGATGGAACACGGCATGCGCAAAGTCGATGTGCTGGTCAAAGGTCCCGGACCCGGACGCGAGACCGCCATCCGCTCGCTGCAAGCGGCAGGGCTCGAAATCCAGACCATCAAGGATGTCACGCCCGTGCCGCACAACGGCTGCCGACCGCCCAAGCGACGCCGCGTGTAATCAAGGAGGAAAAACCGTATGTCAGTGGTTTGGGACTCGAAATGTAGCATGTGCCGACGCGCGGGCGTGAAACTGTATCTCAAGGGCGACCGCTGCTACACCAAAAAGTGCGCCCTTGAGCGACGCAACTTCCCGCCCGGACAACACGGTCCGCGCACGCGCGACCGCAAGATGAGCGAGTACGGCGAGCAGCTGCGCGAAAAGCAAAAACTGCGCCAGATGTACCACCTGCGCGAGGCGCAGTTCCGCCGCTATGTCGAAAACGCGCAACGCGCACGCGGCGTCACCGGCGAGGTGCTGCTGCGCCAACTGGAAATGCGCCTCGATAATGTGGTCTATCGGCTGGGCTTCGCGAACTCGCGCGGGCAAGCGCGCCAGATGGTCTCGCACAAGTTCATCACGGTCAACGGCAAGCGCGTGAATATCCCCTCGTACCAAGTACGCCCAGGCGATGTGATTAGCATCCATGAGTCGAAGCGTTCGACCGCGCTGGCGAAAGACGCGCTCGCACGCGCCGCCGAACACACCCCGCCCGCATGGCTCGCCTACGACCCCAGCCAAGTGCAGGGCAAAGTGCTGCACGCGCCCAGCGCCGACGAAATCAACACGCGCATCGAAATGCAGAAAATCATCGAGTTTTATAGCCGCTAAGGAGGCATCCGCGCGTTATGACGACATCACTGGTAGAGACGAAAGTCCGCACGCTCGTGAGCGAGCCGAACTACGGGAAGTTTGAAATCGAGCCGTTGGAGCGCGGCTACGGCGTGACGCTGGGCAACGCCCTGCGCCGCGTGCTGCTGTCGTCCATCCCTGGAGCAGCGATTACCAGCGTGCGCATCGAAGGCGTGCTGAGCGAGTTCGAGCCAATCCCCGGCGTGAAGGAAGACACCATTCACTTCCTGCTCAATCTCAAAAATGTGGTCCTCCGCATCGATTCGGAGCATCCGCGCGAGCGCTATTCGTTGCGCCTGCAAGTGCAAGGACCCGGGCGCGTGACGGCAGCGGACATTCAAGCGCCGATGGATGTGGAGATTATGAACCCCGAACTGTACCTGGCGACGCTGAGCGACGCCAGCGCGCGCCTGAATGTCGACATCACCGTCGAAGTCGGGCGCGGGTATGTCGCCGCGCTCAAACGCGAGCGCGAACGCGGGCGCGGGTCTGTGGGCGAAATCCGCATGAACGCGCTGTTCAACCCCGTCACGAAGGTCAACTTCTTGGTGGAGCCGACGCTGGTGGGCGAGCGCACCGACTACGACCGCCTGATTCTGGAGGTCTGGACGAACGGGGCAGTCGCTCCTGTAGACGCTTTAAGTCAAGCAGCGTCAATTTTGATGAAGCAGTTCGAGCCCCTTACAAGTCTGGGCGCGGGGACGCTCGTGGACGGCTTGGTCTCTGTACCCCCGCCCCCTGGAGTAGATATACCCGACCGACCACTGGAGGAACTGGGGCTGTCCACGCGCGTGCTGAATGCCTTGCGCAGCGGTGGTATCAACACTCTCTATAAACTGCTCAACACGCCTGAGCAGAAGCTCAACAGCCTGCGCAACTTCGGCGAAACTGCCCGCAAAGAGGTCGAAGAGAAGCTCAGCGCGATGGGGCTGAGCCTGATGAAAACAGGAAGGAGGCGAGGTTCATGAACCATGGAGCTGGCTACCGCAAACTGGGACGCCCGAGCGATCACCGCATGCATATGCTGCGCAATCAGGTGCGCTCGCTGCTGATTCACGAACGCATCGAAACCACCGTCACCCGCGCGAAAGAGACGCGCCGACTGGCGGAAAAGATGATCACGCTGGCGAAGCAGGACACCCTGCACGCCCGACGCCAGGCGCGCGCGTTCCTGCGCGACGAGAGCCTGGTCAAGCATCTCTTTGACAACATCGCGCCGCGCTACAAAGACCGCAACGGCGGCTACACGCGCATCGTGCGCGTCGGCGTCCGCCGCGGCGACGCGGTCGAAACCGCGCTGCTGGAACTGGTCGAATAGCGCATGCGCAACCTGCGCCTGCGAATCGAGTACGACGGAACCGAGTTCCACGGGTTCGCTCGGCAGCAGGGCATGCGCACGGTGCAAGGCGTGCTGGAACACGCGCTGACGGCGACGCTGGGCGAACCCATCGAGGTCGTCGGCGCGAGCCGTACCGACGCGGGCGTCCACGCACGCGGGCAGGTGGTCAACTTCCGCACCAGCCGCCCCATCCCAACCGAGCGGCTGACGACCGTCCTGAACCGCCGCCTGCCGACCGATCTGAAAGTGCTGGACGCGCGGGAAGTGAGCGAACGCTTCCACGCGCGCTTCTCGGCGCACAGCCGCGTCTACCGCTACAGCATCTACACGGGGCAACACCCGTCGGTGTGGCGGATACGGTACGCATGGCATCTGCCGCGCCAACTGGACTGCGCGGCGATGCACGCGGCGCTGCAGCAGATTCTGGGCGAACACGACTTTCGTCCCTACTCGGTCAAAATCCCGACCGAGCGCAACACAGTACGCACGCTGTATCGCGGGCAGGTCAGCCCCACCCGCGACGGCGTGCAAATCGAACTGGAGGCGAACGGCTTCCTGCGCGGGATGGTGCGCCTGATTGTGGGCGACCTGACGCAAGTGGGCAGCGGCGCGCTGCCCGCCGATGCGCTTGCCGAACGGCTGCGCACGCGCCAACAGGCGACCCTGATGGCGCCCCCGCAAGGGCTGTGCCTGATTCGGGTAAAATACAGACGCTGAACGAGGAGGCAACCCTTATGTTGCAACGCACCTATACGATGAAAAAAGACGAAATCCAGCGAACCTGGTGGGTCGTCGACGCGGCGGGCAAGCCCGTCGGGCGAGTCGCCGCCCAAGTCGCGCGCCTGCTGCAAGGCAAGCACAAGCCCACCTACACGCCCCATATGGATATGGGCGACCATGTGATTATCCTGAACGCGGAGAAGGCGATTTTTACAGGCAACAAGTTGGAGGAAGTGCTGTACCACCACACGATGCACCCTGGCGGGCTGCGCGCCTACACACGACGCAAACTGATGACCGAGAAACCCGAACGGATGCTGACGCGCGTGGTGAGCCGCATGCTGCCCAAAAACAAGCTCCGCGCGCGGATGCTCAAACGGCTGCGCGTGTTTGCAGGCGCGGAACACCCGCACCAAGCGCAGCAACCTCAGCCGTACCACCTGTAAGGAGGGCACACAATGGAGCAAATTCGCTACTACGGCACAGGGCGTCGCAAGACCGCTTCGGCGCGCGTGTGGCTGACGCCTGGCAGCGGCAGGATTATTATTAATGGGCGCGAGGCGCACGAGTACCTGCGCCGTCCGATTCTGGAACGCATCGTGACGCAGCCGATGCGCCTGTTGGGCATCGACGGACAGTACGACATCATGGCGACGGTGCGCGGGGGCGGGCTGTCGGGTCAGGCGGGCGCAATCCGACACGGCGTTGCCCGCGCCCTGCTGCAGGTCAGCCCCGAATACCGCGCGGTGCTGAAGCAGAACGGGCTGCTAACCCGCGACGCCCGCGAGAAGGAGCGCAAGAAGTACGGACGCCACGGCGCACGGCGCGGCTTCCAGTTCGTGAAGCGCTGATGCGCATCCTGCTGGTGGGCGGCGGTGGACGCGAACACGCGCTGGCGTGGAAACTGCGCCAGAGCCAGCACTGCGACGCGCTCTACGCCGCGCCTGGCAATGCAGGGATTGCCCAACTTGCCGAGTGCGTCCCCATCGCCGCAAGCGCCATCGCCGACCTGGTGCAGTTCGCCCGCCAGAACGCGATTGACCTTGTGGTGGTCGGTCCCGAATCGCCCTTGATTGCAGGGCTTGCCGACGCACTGCAGGAGGCGGGTATCCCCTGCTTCGGTCCTACACGCGCCGCGGCGCAACTGGAGGGCAGCAAAGCGTTTGCCAAGCAACTGATGGCGCAAGTGGGCGCGCCGACTGCTCCGTTCGCCGTGTTCGACGACGCCGACCAAGCCCGCGCCTACCTGCGCGAGCGGTTCCTACAGCGACCCTGCGTGGTCAAGGCAGATGGCGAGGCGCTGGGCAAGGGTGTGTTCGTGTGCGACACGCTGGGCGACGCGCTGGACGCTGTGGAGTTCCTGATGGACCAGGGCGGGCTGGGCGCGGCGGGCAAGCGCGTCGTGATTGAAGACCGCCTGCACGGACGCGAGATGTCGCTGCTGTGTCTCACCGACGGCGAACACGCGCTGCCCATGCCGCCCGTGCGCGACTACAAACGCGCCTTCGACGGCGATCGCGGTCCCAACACGGGCGGGATGGGCTGCTACACCCCCTTGCCCGACGCAACGCCTGCCCTCGTGGAGACCGCGCTCGACCAAATTGTGCGCCCCGTGATTCGCGAGATGGCGCAGCGCGGGACGCCCTATCGTGGCGTGCTGTACGCAGGGCTGATGATTCACGACGCGCAGCCCTACACGCTGGAGTTCAACTGCCGATTCGGCGACCCCGAAACGCAGGTGCTGATGCCCCTACTGCAGAGCGACCTGCTGGAGTTGGCGTATGGCATCGCGACGGGCGCACTGAACGCGATCGCGCTGGCGTTTGAACCGCGCGCGGCGGTGTGCGTCGTGCTGGCGTCGGGCGGGTATCCGAGCGCGTACCGCACGGGACTGCCAATCGAGGGACTGGACGCCGCCGCGAAACTGCCCAACACGCTGATTTTCCACGCGGGCACACGCGTCGAGAGCGGGCAGATCCTCACCAGCGGCGGGCGCGTGCTGAACATCGTCGGCTTGGGCGAGACGCTCGACGAGGCGCGCCAAAACGCCTATCGCGCCGCCGAACACATCCACTTCGACGGCATGCACTACCGCCGCGACATTGCCGAAAGTGTGCTATAATACAGGTGATGCGTGCACTCGGGTTTATCTGGGGACTCGTTCTGCTGATGGCGTGCGCGCACGCGCAGAGCGTGGCGTGGAGCCGTCTCTACCTGCATCCGAACTCGCGCGGCTTCCTACCGCAGGTCGCCGCTGCCGACTCGCAGGGTAATCTTATCGTTGCAGGGCGCTATATCCACGAGAACACCGCCTTCAACAGCGTTGCCATCGTGAAGTATGCACCGAACGGCAATCTAATCTGGGTGCGTACCTTCGGGCTACTGAGCGAGGCAGAGTACGCAGAATCGATAGCAATTGCTCCTGATGACTCTATCTACTTAGGAATTACTCGCGCGAACACAGACTCTGTCGCCTTCGTCCAGCGATGGTCTGCTGGGGGGGATCTTCTCTGGTCTGCAACGGTGAATATCACTGCGTATGATGTGATTCGCCAGATTTTGACACGCGCAGACGGCGGTGTGGAGGTAATACATGCCTTTGGCATCGGTGGAATCGGGTTTGCACGGCTGCGCTACGATGCTTCGGGCAACCAACTCCTGAACCATCAGTATTGGCAGCCAGGCACCTTCCTATCGAATCGCACGCCCGTGGGCATGACCTTCCTTGACGCTGGCACAACCGTCGTGGCGTACATCGATGGCGAAGTGGACGACATTCTGCAGGGATACACGCGCACCTATCTCCGCGCGATTGACACCAACGGGGATACCCTCTACCAGACAATGCTTCCGTTGCGCACGGAGCGGTTAGCACGTGCAAGCGACGGCTCGCTCTACCTGCTGGGTGATTACTGGGACGCTGCGAACCAGCAGATGCGCTTGCGCTTATGCCGAGTGAATCCTGAAAACGGTGCGCTGTTGGATCACTGGAACCTCTCAGCGGCGGCAGGCGATGCGACTCCCGACATTTTAGCGGTCAGTGACGATGTGTGGCTGGCGACTGGTGGATGGGAAGCGGCTGACACGCGCGGCTTCGCGACGATCATCGGAACCGCTGCTGGCACGCTTTTGAGAAGCACGACGCAAGAAGGTGTCTACCGCCCTGTGGCAGGCGTGCGCACAACGACGGGGGCACTGGCGCAACTCGTCGGCGAGCGATTGCCCAACCCTGACCGCTGGAAACCCGTGCTTCAGTGGTTCCGTCGCGATGGCGCACTTCTGGCGCAAGGCTACCTCCCGCCGCTCAGCGCCACAGATGAAACCCCCGAACTGCTGGTCGCCAGCCCCGATGGCGCACTCTATGTAGTTGCCACCGCACAACAAGGCAACGAGAACATCGCAGGCGCGGCAATCTGGCGCATCAATCCCCCGCCCATCCTCCGCGGGCAGGTCGTCTTGAACGACTACTTGCCCGATCCTGCTGGTAAAACAGCCCAGTTCACACTCACCAACGGCACGCAGACCGACTCGGCGACAGTAGTGCTCGGAGCGGATGGAAGCTACAGTCTGCAGACAGGCACTACGGGAATCGTACAAGCACGGGTATATGTGCTCGGATGGCTGGCGCAACGCCAAACGCTTAGTGTCGGCAGCAGTGGCGTTATCAACGCAAACTGGAACCTCGTCAACGGCGATGTGAACCGCGATAACCAAATCAACGATATCGATCTGCTGCAGGTAATATTTACACTGGGAACCAACGATGTAGAAGCTGACCTTAACGGCGATGGGGTCGTGAACGATCTCGACTTAATCATTGTGTTGTTTAATTTCGGCGCCGTTGGGGAATAGGAGCCACTTTCTCCGTCAACAGCGCGGATAAGGGTAAACGGTTCGGGGACGCGATGTTTGCTCTAAGTACGGGCACTTAGTCGCGTGCCATCGTTTCCCCTTGCAAGGTGTTCTCGCCCGTTGCGCTGATACCCCCTGCAGAGTTGGCGTTCCTACCAAAGGGATTGATTGTTGATTCCATGTGCAGCAACGCCAACCCTATCGGGGAGGGTCGGCGTTGCAGAGGGTAGGGTGAATTGGGGGCTCAGCGCTTGCGTCGGCGCGTGAATAGCCCTACCAGCCCTGCGCCAAGTGCAATCAGGCTTGTAGGCTCTGGGATGGTGTCCAGCAGGTAGGCTTCTGTACGCTCCGTAGCAGCGTTGTAGCCCATCCCCACGATGTAGCGCCCGTCGGACGAGATGCCATACGCTGCTATAAGTATCGAACCATCGGTCAACAAGCGGGCATAGGTGCGGTTGAGGTCTTCCATCCCTCCCAACGGCGTCCAGCGGAAGGCACGAATTTGCACCTCAATCCGTCTGTCGATGCTCTCAGCCCAGCCGACCACCACGCTGCCGTCGCCAGAGACACTGTACGCCTCGCTCCAGTTGCCATCTGGTAGCGTGCCAAGATCTTGCATCCCACCAGCCGCTGTCCAGCGAAAGGCGCGAGACTGCCCATCGGAGCCAGTGGCTGCCGCGCCGACCACTGCCGTTCCGTCAGCAGAGACGCCCCACGCCACGCTTTCGTACTCACCTGACGCATCGAGGGCTTGCATCCCGCCCGATGGCGTCCAACGAAAGGCGCGAAACTGCCCATCGGCAGTGGCTGCCCTGCCGACCGCCACTGTCCCGTCGGCAGAGACGCCAGACGCTTGGCTAAGGTCGCCGCCCAGCGTGCCAAGATCTTGCATCCCACTTGCCACTGTCCAACGAAAGGCGCGAAACTGTCCATCGGCAGTGGTTGCCGCGCCGACCACCACTGTCCCGTCGGCAGAGACGCCAGACGCTTGGCTAAGGTCGCCGCCCAGCGTGCCAAGATCTTGCATCCCACTTGCCACTGTCCAACGAAAGGCGCGAAACTGTCCATCGGCAGTGGTTGCCGCGCCGACCACCACTGTCCCGTCGGCAGAGACGCCAGACGCTTGGCTAAGGTCGCCGCCCAGCGTGCCAAGGTCTTGCATCCCACCTGCCACTGTCCAGCGAAAGGCGCGGTCGTACCCATCGGCGTCTCTAGCCAAGCCAACCACTACCGAACCGTTGGCAGAGACGCCAAAAGCTGCGCTGAAGCCACCGCCCAGCGTGCTAAGCCAAGTAATTGAAGGCTGCTGCGACCAACCCGCGGTCGCAATCAACGACATAACGGTTGCGATTGTCAACGCTCTACTCAGAGACTGTGCGTGCTGTATCATCAGCTATCCTCCTTTCGCCTTGCGCATAAAAACGCATTTCGCAAGGCTACCCAAATTATAGCCCATCCTTACGGGAATTTCAATAGCGGTTAGGTGGGATTTGATCGTTGTCAGACACAGTGCAACCGCGCTTAGAGTATACTTGGTGCCATGCAGCACAGTCCGAGCCTGCTGCCTTTCCACTTTGCGAAGCTGCAAAACGCTTCGGGAGACTCACTCGGTGTTGTCTACACCCCACCCGAGCTTGTGGCGTTTATGGTTCACTTGGCGCATCCCACCAAGCCTCGTTGCCATGTGCTGGAGCCTGCCTGCGCTGACGCTCCTTTCCTCGCTGCGTTCGCCGAGCGCTATGGAAGCCACCACGAGTTCGTCGGAGTGGAAATCGACCCTGTTCGGCTCGCAAGAGCGCGAGAACGCCTGCCCACAATGACCTTCGTCGAAGCGGACTTCCTGCTGTGGGCGCCTAATGAGACCTTCGATGTTATCATCGGCAACCCGCCCTACGGCATCATCGGCGACGCAAGCCATTATCCCATCCATGTGCTGCGTGAGCGCAAGGCACTCTACCGTCAGCGCAGCCTCACTTGGCGCGGGAAATACAACATCTACGGCGCGTTCATTGAGCATGCGACGCGCCTGCTTGCCCCAGAGGGGAAACTGGTCTTCGTCGTGCCTGCCAGTTGGCTGGTACTGGACGACTTTGTGCGCCTGCGCGAGTACCTTGCTACTCAGGGACGGCTGTCCGTCTGCTACTTGGGCAAGGTGTTCCCCAAGCGGAATGTGAGCGTGGTGGTGTTGGTGCTTGAGAAAGGCAGGCGTGGGCTTGCGCTCTACGACGGCGAACGCTTGGCGGTGGAGAAACCCACCTACAAGGGCGAGAGGATACGCTTCGAGACGCCCGAACTCATCCAGATGGAGCAGGAAGGCGTCGCTGTTGGGGAGCTGTTCACCATCCGTTTTGCCGCGCGCAGCCCCGAAGTGCGTCGCCATCCCGCCGTGCGCACCGAGCCTGCACCTGGCTATGTGCCCGTGCTGACGGGGAGGAACCTCCACGCAGGGTGGATCGACTACGAGACCTGCTACTCTGGGTACTGGATGGCGCACGAGCACGCAGCGGAGTTGCGGGCATTTTATGGCTTCCCCCACCTTGTGGTTGCCCATACGAAGGGCACGCGCGTCGTGTGCGCTGTAGATGAACGCTGCTATCCGTGGCGTGAGGAGTTTCACCTCATCCCCAAGCAAGCGGGGATAGACCTGCACGCGGTGATGGAGTGGCTGAATGGCGCGAGTATGCAGCGGTATGTGCAGTCGCTGTACCGCGATTTTGTACCCCACCTGACGCAGGCGATGTTGGCGCGTGTGCCTATACCGCCTACCTGCTGTTCCCCGCATACTTGATGACCTCCACCTCGCGCAGCAGAATCAACCCCTCTTTGACCATCTCGTCCAGCACGGGCAGGAACGCCTGAATCTTCTCGTCGGCGTCCACGATTTCGATAACGACGGGCAGGTCTTCCGACAGGCGCAGGATGTTGGCGGTGTGGATGACGCTGTTCGCGCCGTAGCCTGCAATCCCCCGAAACACCGTGCCGCCTGCCAGCCCCATCTCGCGCGCCTTGAGCAGAATCGCCATATAGAGCGGCTGCCCGTGCCAGCGGTCGGTCTCGCCGATGTAGATGCGCAGCAACTTCGCTTGCCCTTCAATTCTCACGGTTCTGTTCCTCCAATCAGCAGGCGTCCGAGCGCGACGCCCAAAATCACGGCAATCAGCCCCAGCACGAGGCTACCGAATAGGTTCAGCCCCGCCTTGACCCACGCGCCCTCCTGCAATAGGCGCAAACTCTCGTACTCGTAGGTAGAGTAGGTCGTGAACGAGCCGATGAAGCCAATCGCTATCGCCTGACGCCATTCGGGCGCCCAAGTATAATGCAGCGCAAGCGTCATAAACAGCCCCAGCAGAAAAGAGCCCGAGAGGTTAATCAGCATCGTCTCGATGGGGAACAGCACGCCGATTTTCTGTGCAATCCAGCCGCCGAGCCAGTAGCGCAGGTTCGCGCCCACAAAGCCGCCCAGACCAATCAGCAACGCCGTCCGTAGCATAACGGTAGGATACCTGACGCCGTTGTGCGAAAACAGGTACACTAAATCAGGTGATCGCTATGCGAGCCGTTAAGGGGCGTGTTGTCGGAAATGTGGTTCATCTAACGGATGAGACCGCCAACCTGCAGGATCGGGAGGTGATCGTTCTCATCCCCACCCAGCCTGACGAGCAGGTGTCTACGATACTGATGCTTGCAGGTGTATGGTCAGATATGCCCGAATCGGAGTGGCAAGCGTTGCAAGATACCCTGAAAAACTTAACCAACCCCTAACACGACTTAACCTACCCTTAACTCCCTGCGAATCATACTATAGGCGTCATCATCGGAGGCTTAGAGTCCTCTCCCCTAATGCCTGCGCGAGGGTAAAACGATGCGCCGTGCAGTTCTCGCCCTGCACGGCGCGATTTTTCGCGGGTATACTCGCTGACGATGAGACAGACACGATCCCAGCGCACAAAACGCTTGCGCTACACGGCAATCATCACGCGCGAGGGCGAATGGTATATTGCCCGCTGCATCGAGCGGAGCGTCACCACGCAGGGACGCACGCTGGACGAGGCGCGTGCGAACCTGCAGGAGGCAGTGGAACTCTATCTTGAGAGCTTCGAGACGGAGGAACCCGCTGAAAGTACCACAGAGGCAGGAATCACCCCCTCCATGCGGTATCTTTAACCCGCTGTTCGAATTGGGGCGATAGCGCGCTGTGCGCTCACACTCACAGCGCCCTGCCGCCCTACAGGAGGCGCAACGATGAGCTGGGACTGGGAACTAATCACGCGACATACTTATATCGGTATCACGCCGTTGTGGAAAGCGGTCTTTTACGGGATTATCCTCAGTTCGTTGGGCGTGGGCGTGGTGTGGTACTGGAAGCGGCTGCAGCTGTGGCGTCAAGGGCAGCCTGACGGCGAGCCGCTGCCAATTCGCACGCGCATCCAGAACATGCTGGGCTACGCGCTGGCGCAGAAAAAAGTGCCCCGCCACCGCTTCGCGACACTGTTCCACTTGCCCCTCTACGCGGGCTTTGTGATGCTCCTGATTGGCACGACGCTGCTGGCAATCGCCGAGTGGACGGAAATCGGCTCGCACATCTTCCTCAAAGAGGGCATCTGGTTCCACAAGGGGCTGTATTACATCCTGTACGAGGTCACGCTGGACCTGTTCGGGCTGGGCGTGATTTTCGGGTGCGTTTTGGCGTTGTGGCGGCGGCATGCACAGAAGCCCGCCTCCGTGAGCTTGGAGCGGATGGATGGAATCGCCGTGTGGCTGCTGCTGTTAATCTGCCTGAACGGCTACGCGCTGGAGAGCGCGCGGCTTGCGATTGAGCGCAATCCAGAGTTTATGAACCCGCCGCGCCCGCAGTATGCGCAGGTGTGGTCGTTCGTAGGGTATACCTTCGCGCCGCTGTTTGAGGGAATTTCCGTAAGCGGCTACCGCGTGTGGTGGTGGTTCCACTCCCTGACGATTGCGAGCTGGTTCGCCGTGCTGCCGTTTACGCGCCTGCGCCACTGGTTCCTCGCGCCGATTGTCGCCTACTACAAGCCGAACTACCTGCCGAATGTGCCCAGCATCGAGAGCCTGGAGCGCGTGGAGCAGACGGGGCGCATCGGCGTGAACGCAATCAGCGAGTTCTCGCGCTGGCATCTGATGAGTTTAGACGCCTGCATGGGCTGCGGGCGGTGCGAGCGCGTGTGCCCTGCCAACGCCACAGGCAAGCCGCTGAATCCCAAGCTGATTGTGGAGAAACTGCGCGATGCGATGGCAAACGGCAAGGGCAACGACCTGACGCAGGTCATCAGCGACGAGGAGCTGTTCGCCTGCACCACCTGCGGCGCGTGCAACAACGAGTGCCCCGTGCTGATTGAGCATCCGACGCTGATTATGGAGATGCGCCGTCATCGGGTCGCCGAAGGCAACCTGCGCGGTACGGCGGCGGGCACGCTGCAGCGCACGATGACGCAGTCCAACCCGTGGGGGCTGCCGCTCAGTGAGCGCACGAAGTGGACGCAAGGGCTGAATGTGCCCACCGTGCGCGACAACCCGAACTTCGAGGTGCTGTTCTGGGTCGGCTGCGCAGGCGCGTATGACGGGCGCGGGCAGCAGGTCGCACGCGCATTCGTGAAACTCCTCCAGCGCGCGGGCGTCAACTTCGCGATTCTGGGACCCGAAGAGCGGTGTACGGGCGACACCCCGCGCCGCCTCGGCGAAGACCTGCTGTTCCAAGAGCTGGCGATGCAGAATGTGGAGACGCTCAAGGCGGTCAACCCGCGCCGTATCGTGACGATGTGCCCCCACTGCCTGCACACGATTAAGAACGAGTACCGCAAGTTCGGCGCGAGCTTCGAAGTTGTTCACCACACGCAACTGCTGGCGGAGCTGATTCAGCAGGGCAGGCTACCGCAGCTCCCGCCGAAGGCGAACGGCGCGATAGCGTTCCACGACCCGTGCTACCTGGCGCGGGTGAACAAGATTCACGACGCGCCGCGTGAGGTGCTGGGCGCAACGGGTGCGACGCTCGCCGAGCCTGAGCGCAACCGCGACCGCACCTTCTGCTGCGGCGCAGGCGGCGGACGCATGTGGATGGACGAGCTGCCCCACGAGCGACCAGGCGTCATCCGCGCCGAAGAGCTGCTCAAAACAGGCGCGCGCACAGTCGCTGTTGGTTGCCCGTTCTGCATGATTATGGTCTCCGACAGCATCAAGACCAAAGACGACACCGTGCCCGTCAAGGACATCGCCGAGATTCTGCTGGAACATATCGAAGCAAGCGAACCGCAGCCGACGGGCGTGGTGAACTAATCCGCAGCACAGCGACTCGGAGCATCCTCAACGCCTTGCATAAAGTGTCGCTTGTGGCGATTACTCGTCGCCACAGGACGCACCTGCGAAACGGGTATACTCAGCCACTATCCTAAGGAGGTGATGCTGATGGCGAAGGCGATTACACAGAGCGAGTGGCAGACGGAGGTTCTCAACGCTCCTGTGCCCGTTTTGGTGGACTTCTGGGCGGTCTGGTGTAATCCGTGCCGCCTAATTGCCCCGATTGTCGAGGAGTTATCACAGCAGTACGAAGGCAAATTAAGGGTGTATAAAGTGGATGTCGATCAGGAGCAGTCGCTCGCGATGCAGTACGGAATCATGAGCATCCCGACACTGCTGCTGTTCAAGAACGGACAAGTTGTGGAGCAGATTGTGGGTGCACTCCCGAAAGGGGCGATCGAGCAGCGGATTGCAAAACACCTCTAAGCCTTTGCACACCTACCTATTGTTAAGGATTGGTTGCAGTAGCTGCCCTGCGCCGAACCGTACGGGGTCGGTGCAGGGCAATCCTGTTTCGGCTTCCACTTGGGCAATAGCAGTGCGTGCTTCGGCGTCGTTGAGGTGTGCCGTATTGAGCGCGATGGCGACCACTTTGGAAGGGTAGAACGCACCGCCCATCGCTGCGAGCTGCTCGTAGAGACGAATCACTTCGGGCAACGGTGGGATTGGCACATCGGGGAAAGTGCGGATGTGTGTCTGCCCTGCGCGATGCACCAGAATCAGATGTGTGGGCTGTGCGCCGCGCAGCAGGGGTAGCGTCGCCGTCGAGGCGGGATTGGTAAGCGCACCCTGACCCTCGATGTGAATGATCTCTGCATCGTTCGCTAACTCGCATACGAACTGTTCCACAGCGCCCGAGGCAAAGTCCACCCGCACTGCGTCCAAAGCGATTCCATGACCTTCGATCATAATTCCTGTCTGCCCTGTCGCCAAAAAGCGCGAGCGTAGTCCTTGTTGGAGGCAGGCACGGTGCATCTCGAGGCTTACGGTCATTTTGCCGACCGCCATGTCAGTCCCTACGGTTAGCACGCGCGTGCAGGGCAAGTGGCGCGCTTTGCCTGACCCTACGCTTAGTCCGACAGGCTCCTTGCGCACATCCCAAATCCACTGATACCCGTGCAGGAATGGCTCGAGGTCGGGATGCTTAGCAAGTGGCGCGTGCATACCGTTGACAAGGTTCAGTCCCGCCAACACTGCCGTGCGCACCTCGTGCCACATCTCTGCGGGCAACACGCCCCCTGACGGTGCAATCCCGATCACCAGTGTGTCAGGTCGGTACGCCATCGCCTCCTGCACTGACGCCACAATCGGCACCTCGCGCGGAATGCCTGTGAGCGCAGGCAGTGATTGACCCGCGCATTCACGGTCAATCACCGCCACGATGGGGTTCGTGCTGTAGCGTAGCAAGCCCAGCCCGGTCTTGCCAAACTTGCCCAGTATCCCCTCATGCATCAAAATCGCCAGGCGATTCTCGGATTTGAGCATACCGGTATGTGAGATTATACCTGCAAACTCGTTTGTTCAACCACGCGCCACCTACGAAATGGGGTATAATCTATACGCTGCCTACCAGAGCAGGCAGGTGAATGGAGATACTAACATGAAACACTGGATGATGTCTGGGTTGCACGCGCTTCTGAGCGCGATTGTTCTGGCGTCTACAATCGCTGTTGCCCACGCACAGTCCCTCACCTGGATAACCGATACCGAATGGTCGGGCTGCGCCAATATTTACCCAAGTGGCGTTTCAGCAGACGGCTCTGTTGTTGTGGGAGTGCATGAGAATCGGTGTTTAGACTTTCTCCTCCGCGCGTTTCGATGGACTCAGCCAACGGGCGTCCAACTATTGCCGCCTAACGATAATACCTCTGCAGCGAATGCGATCTCCGCGGATGGCTCGGTTGTGGTGGGTGAAGTTGGTTATTTCGTTGGTCGAGCCGCTCGTTGGACATCCACAGGGGTACAAGTCTTCGGACCGTGGGATTCACTGGCGCGCGCTGTGTCTGCCGATGGTTCGGTGATTGTCGGCTCGGTAGAGAGGCGCGCGGCTCGATGGACAGGGTCGGGGTATACGCTGATTGGCCCGCAGAACTCGGTAGCGACGGGCGTCTCTGCCGATGGCTCCGTTGTGGTTGGTTATCTGTTGGGCAGCGACTTGAACGCGTACGCTTTCCGCTGGACGCAAGATGATGGGCTGGTGATCATCGGGCCCGCGTATACGGAAGCGACTGCAGTCTCGGCGGACGGTTCGGTCGTCGTTGGCAGCGCTGGCGCCAGAGGGGCGTTTCTCTGGGTTCAGGGGTCGGGGATAGAGTACATTCCGAATGGTGGAACGCCTTACGGAATCTCCGCCGATGGTTCGGTGATTGTCGGCAGAGGCGCCTACGGAGCCTATCTTTGGACACGCGGATTTGGCATGCTCTTGCTGGAAACGGTCTTCGAGAACCTGCTGGGAGATGGCTCTTTCGACACCCCCAGTGCGATCTCCGCCAACGGGCGGTACATTGTGGGGTGGGGCGCCATGGATGCCCACGGCTATTCGCCTGCGGGGTTCTTGTTGGACATCGGCTTTCTGGTGCGCACCGATGTCGACGGCAACGGCTGCGTGAACGACGCAGATTTGCTGGCGGTGCTGTTTGCGTTCGGCTCGCAGAATGCGCCCGACGCGGACATTAACCAGAACGGCGTCGTTGACGATACTGACCTTCTACTGGTGCTGTTTTATTTTGGCGTTGGTTGCTGAGAGCAGGGCGTGTGGAGACCCACCAGAGTCTCCACGCGCCTTTAGGGCGACAGTTCTCGGTTGTTCACACAATTGGTATAATACGCTAAAGGAGGCGACCGATGGCATCGATCCGAGAATTACTGGAGCAGAGCGTGTTGATGGGGCTGGGGGCGGTGTCGCTCACGCGCGAGACGGCGCAGAACCTGGTGGACGAGATGGTCAAGCGCGGGCAGGCGCAGCGCGAGGAAGCCAGCGAGATGGTCGAACAGCTCATCCAGCGCGGCGAAAAAGAGCGCAACACCCTGCGCAAACTCATCCGCGAGGAAGTCCACGAGGTGCTGCGCGAACTGCAACTGCCCACGCACGCCGATATGAAGGCTGTGGAGCGCAAACTGGACGCCATCCTGCAGAAGCTGGAGGCGACCCCACAGGAGTAGGCGATGCGCCCCTTCACGCGGCGCGTGCGCAGCCTGCAACGCTATCGCCAAGTGGTGAGCGTGCTGGCGCGGCACGGGTTTGGCGGCGCGCTGGAGTACCTCAGCGTCCACCGACGACTCTCGCTCGGCAAAGAGGAGCTGCGCATCCCCGCCGAGCCCCTCGAATCGCCCGCCCAGCACCTGCGCGCCGCGATGGAGGAACTCGGACCGACCTTCATCAAGCTGGGGCAGATCCTCAGCACCCGCTCCGACCTGCTGCCCGACCCGTTCATCGAGGAGCTGCGCAAACTCCAAGACAACGCCGCCGCCGAACCTTGGGAAATCATGCGCCCGCTGATTGAGGCGGAACTTGGACGCCCGCTGGAAGATGCATTCCGCGAATTCAACCCCGACCCGATTGGCGCGGCGTCTCTGTCGCAGGTCTACGCCGCGATGCTGCACGATGGCACGCCCGTCGCCGTCAAAATCCAACGCCCCAACCTGCGCGAGGTGGTGGCGCTGGACTTGGAGATCCTGCACGACTTGGCGCACCTGGCGCAGCGCACGCAGCTGGGCGAGCTGTACGACCCCGAAACCGTCGCCGAAGACTTCGCCTTCACGCTGCTGAGCGAGTTGGACTACCGACGCGAGATGCGCAACGCCGAGCAGTTCCGACGCAACTTCGCCGATGTGCCCGAAGTGCATATCCCGCAGTTCTACCCTGAATACTGCACGGAGCGGCTGCTGGTGATGGAGCGGTTGGAGGGCGTCAAGGTGGACGATGTGGACGCGCTGCGCGCCGCAGGACACGACACGCGCGCGATTGCCCTACGCGCCTCGCGCCTCATCATCAAAGAGGTGCTGGAGGACGGCTTTTTCCACGCCGACCCGCATCCCGGCAACTACCTGATTCTGCGCGACGGGCGTATCGGCGTGCTGGACTTCGGGATGGTCGGCGTGCTAAACGACGAAGACCGTATCAACCTCACCCGTCTGTATGTGGCGATTGTGCGCTTAGACACGCACGGCATCCTGAATGTGTTCGCGCGGATGGGCGCGTACACGCGCTTCACGGATCGCCAAAAACTCGCGCGCGCGGCGGAGCGCATTCTGAACAAATATCGCGGGCGCACCCTCAAAGAGAGCCAGTTCACCGAGTTCTGGGCAGACCTGACCGAACTGTGCCGCCATTACCACCTGCGCCTGCCAAGCAACCTGTGGCTGGTGGGCAAGACGCTGGTGATGCTGGAGGGTATCGGGCGGCAGTTAGACCCCGACTACGACCTGTTCGCCGTCTCACGCCCGTTCGTGCGCCAGCTGAGCAAAACCGCTTGGCTGCCCACCCCCAGCATGCAGGAGGTCGTCGAGCAGGTGGACACTTGGCGCTACCTGCTGCGCGAGATGCCCGCGATGCTGATGCAGTGGCTGCAGAGTGTGGAGCGCGGCAAAGTGCCCGTGGAGGCGCAAATCGGCGCGACGCAAGAGACGCTGGATCGCTTAGACGCGATGATCACGCGCCTGTCGCTAAGCATGCTGGTCGCGGCGTTTATCGTGGGGCTTGCGCTATTGCTACCCGCCACGCGCGATATCCCCTACGGCACAACGCTGACAATTATCGGCTTCGTCGGCGCAACGGTGCTGGGCGTGTGGCTGTTGATTTCGATTCTGAAGAAGCGGCACTGAGTAAGGCGTGGAGATACCTCACGAAAGGAGTTTATCTAACCTGATTCCAAACGACCCAAGAAGGCGTAGGAAGTCTGCGTCGTTTGTGAGCAAGTAATCTGCCTGCGCCGAACTTGCTGCCGACCAGTGGATGGCGTCAGGAATACGCAGTCGTGGGTGTGCAGCGCGAAGCCGTGCCGCCTCGTACAGAATCTCCAGACTCACTGGAACGAGTCGTAGGTCGGAAGCCAGTAGAATGTCGTGATAGTCATCAACAAGCTCGGCGTCCTGATTGCGTAGGGGTATGACAAGACATTCCAAAATCGCAAGCTCGCTGCTGACAAGTTGAATTTGTCCAGAGTTTGCCCTCGCCAACAGTGAGGATAGCAAAGGATAGTATCGTGGCTCCTGCTCTACGAGATAGATGATTATGTTAGAATCCAAATAGAGCGTTCCAGCCAGATTCTCTACTCCCATGCGTTGCGCTCCTGCTTCAAAAGTTGCTCGTAGACCTCCCAGCTCTCTGCGCCGCGGGGCTTTGGCTGGGGCGCGCGCTGTCGAAACCAGTCATAGAGCCTAATCCGCTCCGTCGGGCGCGCAGACGCCGAAAGTACGAGAACATCGACCTCCTCGCCTTCGGGCAGATTGGGATCAGAGACCTCGATTCTTCGCCCTGGCAGCACTCTCGTCCGAACGCGTACAAACGCTCGCATCGCATGAGAGAATATACCCTATTCGTACTTTACTTAGGCATGGTATACTTCTTTGGGTGATGGCGATGCAGACCGCTGCAGCACAGACCGAAATCATCTATCCCGAAACGGACGGCGAACCGATGGCGCAAAACACCAAACAAGCCGAAGTGATGATGACCCTCAAAGAAAACCTGGACGCCCTCTTCGCCGACCGCGACGATGTGTTCGTCGCGATTGACCGCTTCTGGTATCCCGTGCAAGGACACCCCGAAATCCGCCAAGCGCCCGATGTGATGGTGGTACTCGGACGCCCCAAGCACCATCGTGGGTCGTACAAGCAGTGGGAAGAGGAGGACATCCCGCCGCAGGTGGTGTTTGAGGTGGTTTCGTCGGGCAACACACGGGAGGAGTGGGACGCGAAGTTGGCGTTTTATGAGCAGTATGGGGTGTTGGAGTATTACATTTATGACCCTGACACGAGTGAGTGGCGTGGGTATGTGCGGGAGGGCGGGCAGTTGGTGGAGGTAGGCGTGATGGAGGGTTGGGTCAGTCCGTTGTTGGGCATTCGTTTTGGTGTGGGTTCGGGTGTGGATCCTGGGGTGTATGCGCCGAGTGGGGAGCGTTTTGTGGGGTATGTTGAGGTGCGTCGTGCGTTGGAGGCGGCGGTGGCGCGGGAGTTGGAGGCGCGTCGGCGGGCAGAGCAGGAGCGCGCCAAGGCGGCAGCGGCGCGTCGGCGGGCAGAGCAGCTTGCCCAGAAACTGCGCGAGTTAGGCATAGATCCCAACGAAGTGTAGCTCCAATACGCAACGCGCAGATCAGCAAGGCAACAGGGGCATAGCGACTGCAGGTTGAGAAATTGCGCCAGCAGATGGGACAAGAGGTACACTATAGACGCGATGACAATCGGCGTCCCGAAGGAGATTAAGCCCGATGAGTACCGCGTGGCGATGACGCCGTCGGGCGTAGAGGTTTTGACCCAACACGGGCACACTGTGCTGATTGAGCGCGGTGCAGGCGACGGCACAGGCATTCCCGACTGCGAGTACGAAGCGGCAGGCGCGCAGGTAGTGGACGACCCAGCACAGGTGTGGCGCGAAGCTGAGATGATTGTGAAGGTCAAAGAGCCGCTGCCCCAAGAGTACCCCTATGTCCGCCCGAACCAAGTGTTGTTCACCTTTTTCCACTTCGCAGCCAGTGAGGCGCTCACTCGAGCGATGGTGCAAAGTGGGGCGATATGTATCGCTTACGAGACGATTCAGACGCCTGACGGGGCGCACCCAATCCTGCTGCCGATGAGCGAGATTGCGGGGCGGATGTCGGTTCAGGTCGGCGCATGGTGCTTGGAGCGTCCGATGGGCGGGCGGGGGGTGCTACTGGCGGGCGCGCCGGGCGTGCTGCCTGGCACGGTGGTCGTTATCGGCGCGGGTGTGGTCGGCGCAAATGCTGCCCGCATCGCTGCAGGCTTCGGCGCACGCGTGCTAATCTTGGACATCAATGTCGCCCGCCTCCGCACACTGGAAGAGACCTTGCCCGCAAATGTGGATACCCTCTATTCCAATCCTGCGAATCTGCGCGAAGCCACACGGCAGGCAGACCTTATCGTCGGTGCCGTGTATGTCACCGGTGGACGCACGCCCATTCTCATACGGCGCGAAATGCTTGCCACACTCAAAACGGGCGCGGTGCTGGTCGATGTTTCCGTCGACCAAGGTGGGCTGGCGGAGACCATTCGCCCCACCACCCACCGTGAGCCGACCTATGTGGTGGACGGCGTGGTGCATTACGCAGTGAGCAATATGCCAGGCGCTGTCGCACGCACCTCCACCTATGCGCTGACCAACATCACTACACCGTATATTCTACGCTTGGCAGAACATGGCTGGCAAGAGGCGTGCCGACGAGATTCCGCGCTGCGCCTGGGGCTGAACATCGTTCAGGGCAAGGTAACGCTTCAGCCGATTGCCCAACAGTTCGGCTACGAATATATTTCCCCCGAGAAGGTGTTGTAAAAGACGACAGGGCGCAGTGGTGCGGTCGTCGGCTGTTTCCAGGCAGCTAGCATGCTTTCGCGTTTGGCGCTTTCAGGAACAGCGTGTTCCATCGTGGCTACTCTGGGAGGGCTTTTCCCTTAGTCTCTGGTGCAAACGCCAGCACGAGAAAGCCCAGCAGGAACACGCTCGAGAGTATCGTCGCTGCCCACTGGATGCTGTATGCAGCGGTGAGCAAACCGAAAGTGTAAGGTCCGATGATTGCAATGTAGCGGGCGACATTGTAGCAGAAGCCGACCCCTGTCGCACGCAGGCGCGTCGGGAACAGCTCGGGGAAGTAGACCGCATAGCCCGCGAACAAGGCAGTCGTGAAGAAGCCCAACAGCGGGTACATCAGCAGTGCGCGTTCAAACGAGGTCGTGAGGAAGAAGGTTGCGGGCACAACGATAAGGCATGCGATGAAGGTCAACGCGAAGGTCGGCTTGCGTCCGATGTGCTGCGCTAATATCGCCCAGCTGAGCATCCCGAAAAACGCGCCTACCTGCTGCATCATCACAGCATAGGTCTTGCGTTCCTCCACCAGCGGGTTCAGTGCGGGGTCGTTCGTGGGGTTGATTGCCTGCTTGAGCAGTTCGGGCGACCAAGTGCCGATGCCCCAAAAACCAATCACGCCAACTGTCGCCAGTCCGACGCCGACCAGTGTGTGGTGGCGCCAGCGCAGGTCGCGGAACAGCTCCGCGAATGCGCCGAGCTTCTCGCCAATCGCACGCGCTTGCTGCCACCGTGCAGTTTCGCGCACGAACAACCGTATCACAAACACCAGCAGCGCAGGGAAAAAGCCGACGGCGAACGCCCAGCGCCAACCGAGGTTCGGGTTTGCGCCCACCAGTAGATAAATTATCGCCGCCAGCAAGTTGCCGATTGCCGAACTGGCTTGCATGATGCCCAGTGCCGTGGGGCGCGCGTGTGCAGGAAAGGTCTCTGCCACCAGCGCCGCACCCGCTGCAAACTCGCCACCGATACCTAATCCCACCAAAAAGCGCAGAATCGCAAACTGCTCCAAAGTCTGCGCCAGCGCACTCAGCCCTGTGAAGCCTGCGTACATCAGCACGGTAATCATCATCGTGCGCGTGCGCCCGAGCTTGTCGCCGACAATCCCAAACAAAAATCCGCCTGTTGCCCAGCCCGCAATAAAAATCGTTTGCACAACCCCTGAGTAGCGCGCTACCTCCTCGCGCGTAGCCTCAGGACCCAGCAGCTCGGTAATCGCGGGTTGACGCGCTAACACATAGAGCCACTGATCCATCGTGTCAAACAGCCATCCCAGCGAAGCGACCACCAGTACCAGCCAGTGGTAGCCTGTCAGCCCGTCGTGCCAACGCTTGGGACGCGCCTCAGGGGCAACCGACATTACAACAGCCCCGCCTCCCGAAGCAACTTGGCGAAGTCGGGATATTTCTCGATTTCAGCACGAATACCCTGAAGTTGACTCTTCGCCATCGCGCCGAACGGACTGTTGGCAATCATGCGCAACTGGTTTCGCATCGACTGCCGCATGCGGGGCGAGACAAACTGATTGAACGAACCGAACATCGTATCCTGCACGCTTATCTTCCAGCCTTCGTCGGTCTTCACCAGCACATAGGTGGGCTTGATGGTGGATACCTTGCCGTCTACAGCAACCTCCATCGTCACTCGCGCCCGTGCACGGTCGTCTTCCACTGTGACGGAGTCGATTTGCACCTTTTGGGTCTTCCCTAACGAGGTATCGAGATAGCCAGGGTAGATGGCGCGGATGGGATCTGCGTTCGCTAAGTTCGGGTTCGCCGACGCTACCATCGAGAGCATCCCCACGATTCCACCCGACTTGTCGACATACTGGTCAACTTTCTGCGTGTCGTTCGCTTGAGCAGCAGCGAAGAATTGGTTCAGCGCGTACTGGGGCGACTTCGTGTAGACCACGAAGTACCATGCGCCTGCGCCGATGCCCGCCAGTAGCACCAGTAGCGCGAGAATACCTGCAACTCGTCCCGATTCGCGTCGTCTCATAGAATTCACCTCGCGGGTGGGATTTCGACAGGGTGTGGACGATTCCTGCTATGAGGTACATCAACCTCTTGTCGCTGCACCCTGCGTATATTTTAGTCTGCGCAGCGTTCGCACGCCTGCTCACGACACTCGCTCGTCAAGTTGCTTATTGTTGTCGAGGCAGTCTGACGCGCCTTCTCACGCGCTCCTGCAAACACGGAAAAGAGTATCGCTGCCATCGGCGTCGCGCGCTCCCATCCGCGCCAGTCGTTGCATTCCCTCGTCCACGCGCCCCTGTTCGATTAGTGCGTGCGCCAAGCGCGGTTTCACGACGCTGCGCGCGTTCGCTGGGCACACATCCAGCAACTGGCGCAGCCGTTTGATGTCGCCGCGCTGACGGTAGACATCCGCAGGGAGTTGCACAAGTACCGTGTGAAGATAGTGGGGAAAGAACTGCACCATCCGCACAACGGCTTCAGGGTTTTCCCCAACATACGAGTGCTGCACCAGTAGACTATATACTGCGGACGCCTCAAGCTGCGCATGTAACTCAACAGGTTGGCTTAGTAGTGTGTGCGCTTGCTCGAAGTTGCGTTGCGCCGCCTCTGTCTGCCCTGCTTCCGCTTTCAAGCGTCCCAAGTGCGCCAGCGCAAGCGCCTTGAGGGCGTCCGTTCGAATCCGCCGCACGGTCTGCTCCGCCGCCTGCCAGTCGCCTTTGCGCGCCTGCAGAATCGCCCGATACACCGCCAACTGCTCGCGGGTAGTCTCAAACTCCACATACCGCTCACACCGATTGAGCCAGTGTGGGAGGTCATACTCCACGCACGCTATCCCGATTGCTTCAAGATAGTTGGGTATCAGAGGGTGCGTTGAAGGCACACGCTGTAGGAACGGTATTTTCTGCAGAATCTGCGACAGCGTGTCTGTGCGTCTGAAGCGCGCCGGTATCTGCTCGATAAGCCATTCCACCTGCTCGGTTTCGCTCATTTGGGCGAAGCGTTGCGCGTCCAGCGGCTCAAGGCGCACCGCGTTGCGCGAACTCCACCAGACGGTTCCCGCAATCCCCACCACCAACAGCCCCAGCAGCCAAATCCAGCGGCGCATGTCGCTCCTCCGTCAATCTGGGTGTGTGTTTCGCCATGCGCCAGGGCGTTCCTGCCGCTCACAGCAGGTGCATCGGGTCGATGTCGATGCGCAGGCGGGCGCGTGCGTCGGGTGTGAGCGTCGCCAGCGCGGGAGCGAGCAGGTCGGCAGGCTCGGCGTCGGGCGCGCACTTGAGCAGCAAGTGGTATCGGTACTGCCCCTGAAGTCGTTCCAGCGGCGCGGGCGCGGGTCCCAAAACCTGCAGCAGTTGCCCCCCGATGTGGGGCGCGAGCGCGTCGGCGAGCTGCTGCAGCGGCTGCTCGGCGAGCGGTGGGGCTGCATGCTGGCTCTGTAGGCTTGCCAAGCGCACGAACGGCGGGTAGCCGACCTCACGGCGCAGCGCGAGTTCCTGCCTGTAGAACGCCACGTAGTCTTGGCGCAGGGCGCACTGCACGGCGGGGTGGTCGGGGTTGTAGGTCTGAATCAGGGCGCGCCCGCGCTGCTCGCGCCTGCCCGCGCGCCCAATCACCTGCGTCAGCAGTTGGAACACGCGCTCGCTGGCGCGGAAGTCGGGCAGGTACAGTCCCGTGTCCGCGCTAATCACCCCGACCAGCGTCACGCGCGGGAAGTCCAGCCCGCGCGCCGCCATCTGCGTGCCGACCAGCACCTGCAGCGCGCCCGCACGGAAGTCCGACAGAATCTGCAGGTACTGTCCTCGCCGCTGGAAGGCGTCGCGGTCGAGTCGCGCGACGCGCACTTCGGGCAGCAGTTCGCGCAGGGTCGTCTCCACGCGCTGCGCACCGACGCCGAAGGGACGAATTTCCAAGCCACCGCACTGTGGGCACACCGTCGGCGGATGCTCGCGATGCCCGCAGTGGTGGCACAGCAGGAACGGCGTCGCCCCGCGATGGTACACCAGCGAAACCGAGCAGTTCGGGCACATCGGCGTGTAGCCGCACTCGCGACACAGGAGCATCGGCGCGAAGCCCCGTCGGTTCAGGAACAGAATCGCTTGGTTGCCCGCTGCGAGCGTCTCGTGCAGCGCGTCCAGCAGTTCGGGGCTAATCGGCTGGAACGGTCTGCCGCGCAGGTCAATCAAGTGCGTTTCGGGCAGCGTCGCGCCGCCGACCCGTTCGGGCAAGTCCAGTCGTCGCAGGGCGCCTCGCTCGGCGCGGTGGAAGGTCTCAAGGGCGGGCGTGGCGGAGCCGAGCAGCAATATGGCGTTCGCCTCGCGGGCGCGCGCCTCCGCCAGCGTGCGGGCGTGGTAGGTCGGCGCAGTGGACTGCTTGTAGGCGGTTTCGTGTTCCTCGTCGATGATGATTAGCCCGATGTTCGGCAGTGGGGCGAAGACGGCGGAGCGTGCGCCAATCACAATCGGCGCGTTGCCCTGCTTGATGCGCAGCCACTGCGCGTAGCGTTCGGCAGGGCTAAGTTGGCTGTGTAGGATGGCGATGCTTGCGCCGAAGCGTTCGCGGAACGCCTGCGTCAGTTGCGCCGTGAGCGCGATTTCGGGCGCCAGGAACAGCACGCCCCGTCCTGTGCGCAGGCACTCAGCGGCAGCGCGCAGGTAGACCTCCGTCTTGCCGCTGCCTGTGACGCCGTAGAGCAGGAACGCCTGAAACGCGCCGTGCTGGATGGCGTCGCGCAGTGCGTCTACGGCGCGCTGCTGCGCGGGTGTAAGCGTCGGCGGGGGCGCACTGGGCGGGATTGGCTCCGCGTCGGGAGCGACTTGGCGTGTCAGCCCGCGCGATTCCAGTGCGCGCAGCGTGGCGAGGCTCGCGTCTGTCGCCTCCAGCAAGGCGCGGCGGGGCAGCCTGCCGTCGGGATGCTCCAGCAGGCGCAGCAGCAGGCGCGCTTGGGCGGGTGCGCGTGCGGCGTCCGTTGCGAAAAACGCCTCCAGCGCGTCGGGCGACGCGCACAGTTCCACCCAAGGCTCGGCGCGTGGGGGCGCGGGCGGCGGCGCGAGTTCGTACACCGTGCGCACGCAGCCCTTCTCGCGCAGTCCGCGCAGTCCAGGCTGCCAAATCGCCGCCGCGAGTTCGCGCTTGAGCGTCGCAAGGCTCACGCACCCCCCATGCCGTCGAATCGCCTCGGCGGTCATCCGCTGCGCCTGCGAGCGCAACGGCGGCACGGGCGCAACGAGTTCAATCACGGCGCGCAGCCGATAGCGCGTCGCTGTGGGCAGCACGGTCTGCGCCGCCTGCGCAGGCGAACACAGCAGCGTGCGCTCCATCAGGCGCATCAGCCCCAGCAGCGGCTCGTCCAGCAGCGGCTGCGCCAACACCGACTCGATGGGCTGCAGCGGATAGCCCAGCGCATTGGGGTCGTCCAGTGTGTGGACGCGCAGCACCAGCCCCAACGCGAGGCGATTCTGAAGCGGAACCAACACGCCCGCGCCGGGTGGGGGCGCAATGGCGGACGAATCGGGCACAGCGTAGGTTAGCGTCTGGTACGCCAGCCCGCCGCCCGTGAGAAGCAGAACCTCTGCAACGGTCATTCGGAAGGGCTAACTCGCCGACGAAGTATCGCTCGGCAGTGCCTCTGCAAACGCCTGCAGGGTCGGGGCGTCCAAGGCAACATCCACCAGCGACTCCAGCACCTCCAGCGAGTCGATAGCATCGATAGCAGGGCGCACCTGATCTGCCGCCTCGCCGAACCGACGGCGTAGCACACGCATAACAGCGTCGCGCATTGCGGCGACACCCTGCTGGATACCCTGCTGGATACCCTGCTGGATACCCTGCTGGATACCCTGCTGGATACCCTGCTGGATACCCTGCTGGATACCCTGCTGGATACCCTGCTCGATACCCTGCTGGATACCCTGCTCGATACCCTGCTGGATACCCTGCTGGATACCCTGCTCGATACCCTGCTGGATACCCTGCTCGATACCCTGCATTAACCCCTCGCGGATAGCGCGTTTCTCGAAGCGAGAGACGAAGGTCGTGCCCCGCTCGCGCTTATACTCCTCAATCAGCTCGTCAAGCCGCTTCTCCAGAACCTCTGGCAGTATCATCACCCACTCCAGCAGACGCAAGATGTGCGCCTGATGCTCTGGATTATACCTCCTGTCAATCATCAGCCGAATCAACTGCCAGCGCGCCTCAAGGCGGGCGGGCATATCGTTCTCGGTCTCGTGCGCCCGACGAAACGCCAGCAACATCAGTGCCGCGGGATTGCGCCGATTTGCTTCCTGAAGCAGCATATCTTCCTCAAGGTCAATCAGTTTGACGAGGTGGTACTCGAAATCCAATCGCGTGCCTGGCATCTCCCGTCGGTAGCGATTGGGGGGTCGCCAATTCGGGTTCTTGTCGCCCAGAATCACGATGCTGATGACATCAAGGCGCGTCTCGATCCAGATGCGGGCGTTGTAGGTGTAGGTGTGCTCGGGCAGGTCACCGCGAGGCTGGTTTTGCG
>Ga0308421_1000379_pt1 | contig 27158 bp, 26 predicted proteins | sample HotsprSampleMS60_FD_203673 | JGI IMG/M metagenome (GOLD analysis project Ga0308421, IMG submission 203673) | Hot spring phototrophic mat microbial communities from Mushroom Spring, Yellowstone National Park, Wyoming, United States - 20090730_MS60 ...
AACTATGAACTAATTTAGATAGAAGGAGGAATAAAAACATGCGTGTAACAGAAGTAAGAATATATCCTCAGAAAGAGAAAAAAGTGAAAGCGTATGCGACAATTACTTTAGATAACGAATTTGTTGTCCACAACTTAAGAATTGTTGCATTCCAAGAAGGAGTAAAGATTTTTATGCCGTCAAGAAAAACTAATGACGGTACGCATAAGGATATAGCACATCCTATAACTAACGAACTCAGACAACAAATTGAAGAAAAAGTTATTTCTGCATATAATGAGAAAACAGGAGAAAATTTGCAGTTAAAAAGAAAAAAACAAGTAAGATTGTAGCTGGTAACTTGTAGCTGGTAAAGTTGTGGTTGGTCGTTTTGTAATTTTACCAGCAACTAACAACTATCTACAAACAACATTAATTGGGAGGTTGTATGATACCTAGATATTCTTTACCTGAGATGAGTAAAATATGGTCTGAAGAAGAAAGATTTAGAATTATGCTTGATGTAGAGTTAAAAGTTTTAGAAGTTTTATCTGAAGAGAAAATTATACCAGAAAAGGATTATAAAGAGATAAAAAATAAAGTAAAATTAGATATAAAAAGAATAAAGGAAATTGAGCAGGTAACAAAGCATGATGTAGCGGCTTTTGTTGACCAGTTAAGCGAATCCGTTGGGACAGAAGCAGCTAAGTGGATACATTTTGGTTTAACCTCATCAGATGTTTTGGATACAGCTACAGGATTGCAGTTAAAATTAAGTTGTGATCTTATACTAAAAAAATTGGAAGGATTGATTGAGGTTTTAAAAAATCAAATAAAAAAATACAAAGATACTTTGATGATCGGCAGAACACATGGGGTTCATGCAGAACCTATTACTTTTGGATACAAACTTGCCGGATGGTATTATGAAGTTAAACAACATTTTGATATGTTAAAATACGTGAAAGACATTGTTAGTGTAGGCAAAATATCGGGTGTTGCTGGAACTTATTCTCAACTTTCTCCTGAGATTGAGAAAAAAATTTTGAAAAAATTGGGATTAAAACCAGAACCTATTTCAACACAGGTTGTGCCGAGATATAGATATGTTTATTATCTAACAACATTAGCAAACATCGCTGCATCTTTAGAAAGATTCGCTTTAGAGATAAGACATCTACAGAGGACAGAAGTTTTAGAAGCAGAAGAAGAATTTTCTAAAGGGCAGAAAGGCTCTTCTGCTATGCCTCATAAAAGAAATCCAGTTGGTTCTGAAAATATCTGTGGTTTAGCACGACTTGTTAGAGGATATGCTATGGTGAGTTATGAAAATGTTGCACTATGGCATGAAAGAGATATCTCACATTCTTCTGCAGAGAGGATAATATTGCCGGATATAAGTATTCTTGTAGACTACATGCTATATAGATTTACAAACATTATTAAAAATATAGTTGTGTATCCAGGAAATATGTTAAAAAATTTAGAAAAGTCATATAATACTTTTTATTCTCAAACTTTGTTAACAGAACTAATAAAAAGAGGTATAAATAGACAACAGGGATACAGTATCATTCAACCTATAGCACATAAAGCAATTTTGGAAAAAAAAGATTTTGTTAAATTGTGTATTAAAGATAAAACTTTAACAAAAATCATATCTCCAAATGAAATAATAAAATTGTGTTCTATTAATTCATTGTTAAAACATTTAGATAAAAAATTTAATGAAATTTTTTAAAATATTTTTTGTTTTATTTTGTTTTGTATTTGGATTCTTCTTAATAAAAAGTTTCTTTTTTCCAATTGGCCAAATTTATGTTTATTTAGATAATGTAAAAGTTTCTAGTTCTTGTGTTTCAATACCTTTTGAATTTTTACCTTATAAAGACGCTGTGTATAAAATTTGTTTTTATTTTAAAGGCAAAAAAATAATATTACCAGAATATACTTTAGTTTGTAAAAAAGGGCAAAAATATGGTAGTTCTATATTAATTAAAGATTTTGATAAATTTCTTCCTTTGTTTGTTAAGGTGAAAGAAGTTTTGCCAAAAGAAAAGATTATGACTAAGAAAGTTTTGAATACAAAGCAAACCGAAAAAATATCAGAGCTTTTTTATCTGAAACAAAAAGAGAGTTTAACTTATACGAAAACAATAATTGAGGAAGAAAAAGTAAAGTCAATTGTAGAATCTAAAGAGGTTTCTGAAAGTTTAGGCATACGAAAGGAAGCTAAAAAGATACCTCCTAAAGAAGAGATAAATTTTGATATATTAATTTCAACAAATGAGATTAAAAAAGAGTATTTTTACAACGAATCTATAAAATTTTTATATACTTTTATAAATAAAAACTCTTCATTGACACATAATATTTATCTTTTTATATCTTTAAAAGATGATTTTGGAACATTGGTTTCTACTAGAGAATATAATTTTTCTGTTTTACCCAACAAAAAAATAGAAAATTATATACAATTTGATGTAACTGATGAGATTAAGCCTGGAGATTATTACTTTGAAATAATTACTACATTAAAAGATATAAAAAATGTTCTTATTTCAGAGAAATTTAAAATAGTTGATTTACCTCCTCAAATCAAACTTATGGAAATACCCACTATAAAGTATAAGTTAACAAATACATTAATGGTTGAAGTTGAAGATGATACTGGCATAAAGAATGTAGAATTTATAGAAATAGATAATAAAACTAAACAACCAAAAGTTTATCCTATGTTATTTATTGCTGGAGATAAAAGGAAAAGGATTTGTAGTTTTACTACAGAGAAAATTAATTACAAAGGCATCTATAAATTTTATATTAAAGCAGAGGATATTAGTGGTAATGTTTCTAAAACTGATTTGTTTGAAATAGAAATTACTAAATAATTTTATGAAAATACTATCTTTAATAATATTTTCAATTAAAGAAAATATCAAGACAAAATTTTATTTGGTCATAACAATATTTAGTATCTTTATAATTTTTGTAAGTTTGTTGTTAAAAGGATTAAGTGGGTTTGAGCAACCACAAAGAATATTAGTGAACACTGGTCTTGCAATGATAGAATTGTTCTGTTTAGTTACTATATTGTTAAACACCGCTGGTTTATTATTACAAGATATAGAAACAAAAAGTATATATATTGTACTCTCAAAACCGATTTCTAGGAGCAAATATATATTTAGCAAGTATATAGGATTGTTATGTTTAACACTTTTTAATATAATTTTTATGGCATTTATACATTTGATATTCATAAAAATATCTAAATGGCATGTTACTAAAGAGTATTTCTTAACTTTAGGAACAATATTTTTAAAATCAGGACTAATAGGTTCTATTTCTTTATTTACAGTAGTTTCTATGACATCTCAAACTTCAGCAATTATAACTTCGTTTTTGTTATGGATTATGGGACATTTTTCTTCAGAGTTGAATTTCATAGTTGGCAAAATTCAGACATCGTTTTTGCAGATAATTCTTAAAATTTTTATATATCTTATTCCTAATTTTCAGTATTTTAATATAAAAGATTACTTTGACTCTGTTTATTTTGTTTCTAAGTTTAATATTTTTTGGGGATTAGCATATTGGTTGGTGTACAATAGTTTTTTGATACTTTTTACGATGTTGGTGTTTAAGAAGAAAAATCTATGAAGAAATTAATAAGATATTGTTCTATAATAATTTTATTTTCTACTGTTTTTCCTTTGAATTATAATTTGTTTAAAAATTATTCTACTCCATTTTTGCCTATTGAAAGGACAAAGTTAGTTTTAGAAAAATATTTTATACTTGATAGTGTTGGTATTATTTTTGGATTAAGGAAAATTATAAGTGACATAGCATGGATACAACTTTTGCAGTATTATGGAAGCGAACCTTATGAGATAGACGAAGAAGAAAGTCCTAAAGATGAAGAACATAGTCATTATGAGCATATGACTAAAATTCAAAAAGGTAAATATAAAAGATTATTAGATTATTTTAAACGAGTTGTGTTGTTAGACCCTTTGCATACTTTAGCATATTTTTATGGTATTGGAGCATTAGCTTGGAATGTAGAAAGACCTCAAGAGGCGTTAGAACTTGCAAATATAGGTTTAGAAAATCTTAAATTTCAAAAAGGTGATCCAAATAGTGATTACTGGGAAATATTTAAGTATCAACAGGCAATATATTATAAGTTATCTGGAAATTATGGAGATATGTTGAATAAACTAAAAGAAATAGTTGAAAGTGGGAAATCTCCTAATTTAGTTAAAGCAATACTTGCAAATCTTTATAAAAAATACGGGTATTATAAAGAAGCATTGAAAATTTGGGAAGAGATTCTAAGCAGTGGAGATCCAGAATATACAGAAAGGGCAAAGATACAGATATATTTGTTAAAGAGCAGATGTGTGGATGGGTAGATGGGTGGATGAGTGGATGAGTTAACGAGTTATTAGTTATTAGTTATGAGTTATGAGTGATAAAACTCTGAACTAATAACTATTAACTATGAACTATTAACTATGAACTAATAACTAATTGAGGAGAGGTTATGAAAAAGAAAGTTCAGATACCTAAAGAAATTTTTGAACATTGTCCAAAATGTAACAAAATTTTACTTAAAAAAGAGTTAGAAGGAAATTATAAAATATGTACTCAATGTGGATATATGTTTAGATTGTCTGCATTTGAGAGAATAAATCTTATTGCTGATAAAAATAGTTTTAAAGAGTTTGCAAAAAATTATGTGCCTAAAAATATCTTAAATTTTCCTGAATATGAAAATAAAATAAAAGAATCGGAAGAAAAATCTAATCTTAAGGAGGCCTGTATCTGTGGTAGATGCACTATTGATGGTATAAAGTGTATTTTGTGTGTTTTAGATTTTAATTATATGGGTGGTAGTATGGGAGCAGTTGTTGGAGAAAAAGTTACATTGTGTTTTGAAAAGGCAAAAAGTTTGAAACTACCTATTATAATTGTTTCCGCAAGTGGTGGTGCAAGGATGCAAGAAGGAATAATTTCTTTAATGCAGATGGCAAAAACATCTGCTGCTTGTGCTGAGTTTAAAAAGACAGGGCTTCCTTATATTTCTGTCCCTACAGATCCCACAACAGGTGGTGTAACTGCATCATTTGCAATGTTGGGCGATATAAATGTGGCAGAATCAAAAGCACTCATAGGTTTTGCTGGACCAAGAGTTATTGAGCAGACAATAAAACAAAAATTGCCAGATGGGTTTCAGTCTGCAGAATTTTTGCTTGAGCATGGTTTTATTGATATTGTTGTTGAAAGAAAAGATATGAAAAATGTTTTAGCTAATTTGTTGAAGTTGTGCTTAAATAACAGAAATTTGTACAAACGTAGTTCATCACGCAATCGTCAATAGTTGATAGTTCATAGTTGATAGTTGATAGTTAATTTTGTAGGGCACGGCTTCAGTCGTGCAAATATAGGTTATGGTAGCCGCAAGCTTTAGCTTGCGCAAAATAATAGTAGATAGTAGAAAGTAGATAAGGTGTAGGTATTTTGTAGGGCAAGGATTTATCCTTGCGTATTTAAATAGTTCATCTCGCAGAAGGCGGGACAATTTGCGGGATTAGTTCATAGTTTTATAACTCATAACTAATAACCAATAACTCATAAACTCTATGTAAATTTTGATTAACAGGGAGTTAAAACTATGAAACAAAAAATTGTTTTAGCATATTCAGGTGGGCTTGATACATCAGTAATTTTGCATTGGTTAAAACAAAATTATAGTGCAGATGTTATTGCATGTATTGTAGATGTAGGTCAACCGGATGAAGATTTTGAACTTATAAAAAATCGAGCATTATCAGTTGGTGCAAAGAAAGTTTATGTCATAGATGCAAAAGAAGAGTTTGTTAAAGATTATATATTTAAAGTATTAAAAGCAAATGCTGTTTATGAAGGCAAATATTTGTTAGGAACATCCATTGCGAGACCATTGATTGCAAAAAAAGTTGTAGAAGTAGCAAAGAAAGAAAATTGTAAAATTTTGTCTCACGGTGCAACAGGTAAAGGCAATGACCAGGTAAGATTTGAATTGACATTCAAATGTTTATATCCTCAAGCAAAAATCATTGCTCCGTGGAGAATTTGGGACTTGAGGTCTCGTGAAGATGAGATAAAATATGCTAAAAAACATAAAATTCCTGTACCTGTAACTAAGGAAAAGCCTTATTCTTCTGATGCAAATCTTTGGCATATAAGTTATGAAGGTGGAATTTTAGAGGATTTAGAAAAAGAACCAGATGAAAAGATGTTTCAGCTAACAGTTTCTCCAAAAAATGCTCCTGATGAACCTGAAATTGTAGAGATAGTATTTGAAAAAGGTGTCCCAATAAAAGTTGTTTCTAAAGAAGGAACAATTTCTTTAAAGAAAGATGGTGGCGCAAAATTAATACAAGAGTTGAACAAAATTGCCGGAAGAAATGCTATTGGCAGAACAGATATTGTAGAAAATCGTCTCGTGGGGATAAAATCTCGTGGTGTTTATGAAGCACCTGCTGCTACATTGCTTTATTTTGCTCATAGAGAACTTGAATATCTAACATTGGATAAAGAAACTTTTCATTACAAAGAACACATAGCATTAGAATACGCTAAGATGGTTTATAATGGTGAATGGTTTACTACAAAGAGAGAGGCATTAGATAGATTTATTGACGAAACACAAAAGTATGTCTGTGGAATTATAAAACTTAAATTATACAAAGGAAATATAATTGTTGTTTCAAGAAAATCAAAATATTCTTTGTACAATACCGAATTAGCATCTTTTGATAAAGAGTCAAAAGGACTTTTGGAATACGACCAAAAAGATGCTGAAGGTTTTATAAATCTATTTGGACTTCAATATAAAGTTTCTTCTATTGTAAAAAATAAATGACAAAAAGAATTGCTGTTTGTGGTAAAGGTGGTGTAGGAAAAACAACAATTGTTTGTGGAATAATAAATTATTTAATTGAAAAAGGTTTAACACCAATTTTAATTGTTGATGCAGACCCTAACTCTAATCTCGCTGAAAATTTAGGTTTAAAATATGATTTAACTATTGCTGACATAAGAGAGGAATTAAGAACCGCACACATACCACAAAGTTTTTCTAAAGCAGAATATGTTAATATGAAACTTCAGGAGGCGTTAGTAAAGTATAAAGATTTTGATTTATTGATAATGGGAAGGCCTGAAGGTAGAGAGTGTTATTGTTATGTTAATGAACTTTTAAGAACATTTTTATAAAACCTTTCAAAAAATTATAAATATGTTGTAGTTGATACAGAAGCATGGATGGAGCATTTTTCAAGAAGGACAACTTACAATATTGATACTTTGATTGTTGTTACAACGCCTACAAAAGTATCTTTTGATACTACAAAAAAATCTTAGATTTGATACCCAAACTTGGACTAAAGATTTATGATAAAAAGATTTTGTTAAACTTAGCAGAAGAAAATTTTGATAGTTTTGATGAGATAAAAATAGATGGAATAATACATAAAGATGAACAAATTTATTCTTATTCACAGAGACAACAACCTTTAATTCACACAATTTTAAACACAAAGTTTTATTCAGAATTAAAAAATTTTTTGGAGGAAATAATTAAATAGTCAATAGCAGTTGGATTTATTTACTTAAAAAATAAGATTGCTAAGATAAGTGAAAGTAGAAAATTATGAAGGACAAAAAAATAATGTTGTCAGAAAAAGATATGCCTACAGCGTGGTATAACATTTTGTCTGATTTGCCAGGACAGATGCCTCCTCCGATAAATCCAGCTACAGGTAAACCGGTAGAAGCCAAGGATTTATTGCCAATATTTCCTATGGGACTTATTCAACAAGAAGTTTCTACTGAGAAATGGATTGAGATCCCTCAAGAAATTTTAAATGTATACAAACTTTGGAGGCCAACACCGTTAGTGCGTGCTTATGAATTAGAAAAATATCTTAAAACACCTGCAAGGATTTATTATAAAAATGAAAGTGTATCACCTGCGGGTTCACATAAGCCAAATACTGCTGTGGCACAAGCATATTATAACAAAATTGAAGGTGTGAAAAGATTAACTACAGAAACAGGTGCAGGTCAGTGGGGTTCAGCTTTAGCTTTTGCGTGCAATATCTTTGATTTAAAGTGTACTATTTATATGGTGAAAGTGAGTTATCATCAAAAGCCTTTTAGAAGATCATTAATGTATGTATGGGGAGCTGATGTTTATCCATCACCTACAAATATTACAAATGCAGGAAGAAAAATTTTGGAAAAGGATCCGGATTCCCCAGGTTCTTTAGGTATAGCAATTTCTGAAGCTGTAGAAGATGCTGCTACGCATAGTGATACAAAATATTCATTAGGTAGTGTTTTAAACCATGTGTTGTTGCATCAAACCATTGTAGGTCTTGAAACAAAAAAACAATTAGAACTTGTTGGAGAAAAACCAGATGTTTTGATAGGTTGTGTTGGTGGTGGAAGTAACTTTGGTGGATTTGTAATACCATTTGTTCCAGATAAGCTTACAGGAAAAATAAATACAAAATTTCTTGCGGTAGAACCTACTGCTTGTCCTTCATTAACAAAAGGTTTATATCTATATGATTTTGGAGATACTGCAGGACTTACACCATTTTTAAAAATGTATACTTTAGGACATAACTTTATTCCACCAAAGATACACGCTGGTGGATTAAGATATCATGGAGATGCGCCAATTTTGTGTTATTTGGTTTACAAAAAAATAGTAGATGCTGTTGCTTATCCACAAAAAGCTGTCTTTGATGCAGCTGTAACTTTTGCAAGAACAGAAGGTATACTTCCTGCACCTGAAACCGCTCATGCTATTAAAGCTGCTATTGATGAAGCAATAAGATGTAGAGAGACTAAAGAAGAGAAATGTATTGTATTCAATTTTAGTGGACATGGATTTTTTGATATCTCAGCTTATGATTTATATTTTGAAGATAAACTTGAAGATTTTGAATATCCGGATGAAGAAATTAAGAAAACATTAGAAGAGATTAAAAAATTGCCTGTTAACCAAGAAGTATAAAAGAGTGGATGGGTGAATGGGAAAATGGGTAAATGGGTAGATGAGTTAATGTGTGGATCAGTTGATCGGTTTTTGAGTTAATGAGTTATTAAGTTTAAAATTATTAAAAGTAAAAAATTATGATAAAAAAACAAATAGGAGAGAATACAATAGAAATTATTCAGGGTGATATAACAAAACAACCTGATATAGTAGCAATAGTTAATGCAGCAAATGCTTATTTAACACCAGGTGGTGGAGTTTCTGGTGCGATACATCGTACTGCAGGTCCTGAACTTGCGAAAGAATGCAGAAAGTATGCACCAATTAAAGTTGGTGAAGCAGTAATTACAAAAGCTTATAATTTGCCTAACAAATATGTCATACATTGTTTAGGTCCGAGATATGGGGTAGACAAACCTGAAGACAAACTTCTTGCCTCTTGTTATATAAATGCGTTGAATATAGCAGAAAAAAACAAAATCGCATCTATTGCTTTTCCTTCCATCTCTACTGGAATATTTGGTTATCCTATAGAGGAAGCTGCAAATGTGGTTTTAAAAACAGTTTTGGAACTCATTGATAGGTTAAAATATATTAAAAAAATTAGGTTTGTGCTTTTTAGTAAAGAAGATTTTGAGTTATATAAGGTAGTTTTGGAAAATGTTGTAAGGGGAGTGAAATAATTTTTATGTCAAAAATACCATCTGATTTAGAAATTGCACAAAGTATAAAACTTAAACCAATACTTGAAATTGCAAAAGATGCAGGCATTTTACTTCAAGAAGTTGAACAATATGGAGAGTATAAAGCTAAAGTAAAACTTGAAATTTTGGAAAGGATAAAAAATAATCCATTAGGTAAATACATTGATGTCACAGGTATCACACCAACACCGCTTGGTGAAGGAAAAACTGTGACGACTATTGGTCTCTCTTTAGGTTTAGCAAAACTTGGAAAAAAAGTTTTTACTTGTATTCGTCAACCTTCGTTAGGTCCTGTTTTTGGTATTAAAGGTGGAGCATCAGGTGGAGGTTACTCTCAAGTCCTTCCAATAGAGGATTTTAACTTTCATTTAACAGGAGACAATTATGCTGTATATGTTGCACACAATTTAGCAGCAGCTTTTTTACATAACACATTCTATAGAAGTCAAATCCCGATTGATCCAAAAAAAATATTATGGAGATATGTATTAGATATTTCTGAAAGGTTTTTAAGAAAAATAACTATAGGTCTTGGTGAAAAAGATGATGGAATTCCCTTGGTTAGTGGATTTGATATTACTGCAGCGTCAGAAGTTATGGCAATTTTAGCACTTACAACTTCGCTTAAAGATTTAAGAGAGCGCTTAAGTAGAACAGTTTTAGCTTTTACATATGATAACAAACCAGTTACAGCAGAAGATGTAAAAGTAGCAGGTGCAATGGCTGTGCTTCTTAAAGATGCAATAAAACCTAACTTACTTCAGACGACTGAATACACACCTGTTTTTGTCCACGCGGGACCTTTTGCAAACATAGCTCATGGGAATAGTTCTATTATTGCAGACCAAATTGCTTTGAGGTTAGCAGAATATGTTGTTACAGAAAGTGGTTTTGGTGCTGATTGTGGTATGGAAAAATTTATGAATATAAAATGTCGATATTCAGGATTGAAACCTTACTGTGTTGTTATGGTTGCAACAATAAGAGCGTTAAAGATGCATTCAGGGAAAATTAATGTTGTCCCTGGTAAACCATTGCCTGAAGAAATAACAAAAGAAAATTTGTCTCTTATAGAAGAGGGGTTGTGTAATTTGGAGAAACAAATTGAAAATGTTTTACTACATGGTGTACCTGTTGTTGTTGCGATAAACAAATTTGAAACAGATACAGATAAAGAAATAAATTTGGTTATAAAAAAAGCAAAAGAGTTTGGTGCAGAGGATGCGGTTGTTTCTGAAGCATGGGAAAAAGGTGGTGAAGGTGCAAAAGAGTTAGCTGCTGCTGTAATAAAAGCTGCCAACAAACCTAATAATTTCAAATTTCTGTACCCATTAGATATTCCTATAGAAGAAAAAATTCGTATTATAGCAACAAAAATTTATGGAGCAAAAGATGTTGAGTACTCACCTTTAGCTAAAGAAAAAATAAAATTGTTCACAGAACTTGGTTGGGATAAACTACCAATATGTATGGCAAAAACACATCTGTCTTTATCACACGATCATAACTTGAAAGGAAGACCAAAAGATTTTGTTTTACCAATAAGAGATATTCGTGCATTAGTTGGTGCAGGATTTTTGTACCCATTATGTGGCGAGATGAAAACTATGCCAGGATTACCATCGATCCCAGCTGGAACAAAAGTTGATATTTCAGAAGATGGTAAAGTTGTTGGTTTATTTTAGTACCACGGATTACACGGAATACAAATCAATATTTATCCCCGTGTTTTGGCAAATTATCAAGTCATAACTAATTGTATATAATTAAAACCTACAAGTGAACTTAAATATCTTATCAAACAAAGGGCACAACAAGCTGTTATTGAAGTGTTAACCCGTGGTGTTGCAAAAAAATGTTGATTGTTTATATATTATAGTTGAACCTACTATAAAAAGTGTTCAAACAGCACAACATATCAAAAGTTTAGCAGAAAAACTTAAAATACCACAAATAATTTTTGTAGCAAATAAAATAATTTCATCTCAAAATATAGATTTTATTAACCAACAATTGAAAAATAAAATGTATAAATATATAAACTATAATGCTTTGCTTGTTAAATTTGAACAAAAGAAAATATTGTTTGAACAAACAAATTTTTATCAACAGATAAAAAATGAATTTTGTAAAATTTATCCTGAAAGAAAATAAAGAAATTTATGAATTGTTAAAAAGTAAAGAAAATATTGGTATTATTTTTTGTAAAAAATGTTATGAAGAATATACTTCTGTAATTTCTTACAAATGTATTGAGATAATAAAAGATATTAAAAAAAATATAAAATGCTTATCTTTAAACTTTCTCTGTAACGATTATTACAACAAAGAAAAAATCTTGTCTTTTGCAAAAGACATAGAAACAATTTGTGTAGCAAGTTGTGGTATCGGAGTACAAGTTGTTTCAGATATAATAGGAAAAGAAGTTATAACTTTGACAGATTCTATTCAACCTAAAAAATCTTTCTCAGCAGAACGTATCTTACACGGGATATCCATAAATAATGACACTTTTTGTGCAGGTTGTGAAGAATGTTGGTTAAACTTGACAGGTGGAATATGTCCTATTACAGAATGTTCAAAGTCATTACTTAACGGACCTTGTGGTGGTGCAAAAAATGGTAAGTGTGAAGTTGATAAAGATAGAGATTGTGGTTGGGAGAAAATTTTTAATATTCTGAAACAAAAGGAATATTCAGCTAATAAAAAAATAAATTTAAGAAGTTTTTATACACAAAAATTTTCTAACTTAGCTATAGAGATAAAAAATAATATATACCATAGAATTAAAACTTTTTATGGTGGTATACATCCACAAGAAAAAAAAGATTTGACAGAAAATTTAAAAATTGAAAGGTTTGGTATAGAACCACAGATTGTAAAAATTTTTCTTTCCCAACACACAGGTAAACCTGCAATACCTATTGTAAAGATTGGTGATAAAGTTTATGTTGGTAGCAAAATTGCCTCTTCAGACGGATTTATATCAGCAAATATACACTCATCAGTTTCAGGTAAAGTTTTAGATATAAAAGAAGAAATTCATCCTATAATTCAAAAATATCTTCCTGCAATAGTTATAGAAAATGATGGTGAAAACAAGATAGATCCTAAAGTTTCTTCTAAACCTAACTGGCAAGAACTACAAAAAGATGAGTTATTATCTATAATTTTAGACAAAGGTATAGTTGGGTTAGGCGGTGCTGTATTTCCAACACATGTAAAATTGAACCCGCCAAAACCTGTTGATACACTAATAATAAATGGATGTGAATGTGAACCATATATTAATGTTGATAACAGAATAATGATTGAATATACGAAAGAATTGTTTGAAGGGATTGAGATTTTAAAAAAAATCTTAGAGGTAAAAAATGTTATAATTGCAGTTGAAGATAATAAACAAGAAACAATAAATATTTTAAACCAGTTTAAAAAAAATAATACTGAAATTATGAGTTTAAAAACAAAATACCCTCAAGGTGCTGAAAAAATTTTGATTAAAAAAACCTTAGGTAGGGAAGTACCATATGGAGGACTCCCATTTGATGTAGGAGTTGTTGTACAGAATGTTTCAACTGTATATGCTATATACAATGCTGTGGTTTTAGGTATTCCTTTAACAGAAAGGGTTATGACTGTTTCAGGAGATGAAGAATTTGTGAAAAATTATGGTAATTTTTTAATTAAAATAGGAACTCCTTTAGAACTAATAATTAAACAATGTTTTAATGAAGACATTCAAGTTTTAAAACTTTCAGGATTTATGATGGGAGTTGAAGTTAAATCTTTTAATACATATACTGTCAAAGCTATAAATTCTATATTAGCAGTTAAGAAAAGGTTAGGATATGAGAAATTTAATAGTTGTATAAAATGTGGAAGGTGTGTAGATGTTTGTCCAATGGAACTTGAACCGTTAGAATTTGTTTTTTCTTATCAAACAAATAATTTTTCAGAACTTGAAAAATTAGGTATTAAAAAATGTATTGAGTGTAGTTGTTGCGAATATATTTGTTCTTCAAAAATACCTATTGTGGAAATGATTAAAAGTTTGAAACAAAAATGTTGATGAGCGGATGTGTGAATGTAAATAGGTAGCCGCAGGCTTTAGCCTGCGCAGAATAATAGTAGGAAAGTAGAAAGTAGTAAGGTGTTAGGTATTTGTAGGGCACGGCTTTAGCCGTGCAAAATTACAAAATAAATTAACCTGCAAGTAACGGTGTTGGGCTATAGATTGTATTATTCATTTTATTGTTTATATAGGTATATTTCAAATGTTTGGTTTAAAAATAAAAAGACAAGAAGTTTTGGATTTAATAAACAAAGAAAAATTTTTTGTTTTTATTTGTGAAGGATGTAATGAAGTGAGTTTTATAAGAGATGAGATTTTAAGTTTTGTTAAAAGTTTGCCTAAAGAAAATATTTTATACTTTGAAGTTGTAGATTATTTATGTAATCCTGATTTTGTCAATTTATATATTAAGACATTTGATAAAAAAATAAAAGTTGCTGACTCTATTTTAGTTTTTTCTTGTGGTATCGGTATATCAACAATTGCTAAAAGTATAAATAAAAAAGTTTATACAGGTTGTGATACTTTTTATATACCAGGATATAAAGGTGTAAATGTTCCGTATAATGGAAAGTTTGACTGTGCGTTATGTGGAGAATGTTATTTAAACTATACTGCTAATATCTGTCCTATAACTTCTTGTTCAAAGTCATTACTTAACGGACCTTGTGGTGGTGCAAAAAATGGTAAGTGCGAAGTAGATAGAGAAAAAGATTGTGGCTGGGAAAAAATTTTTGAAAGATTAAAACAATTCGGAAAACTTAATGAGACAAAAGAAAAAGTTTTTGTTAGAAATTATGGAAAATAAATAAAGCTTATGAAACTAAAAGATTTGTTTCAAAAAAAATTTGTTATAACTTCAGAGATAGGTCCACCAAAAGGTTGGCGAGTACAACATTTGATTGAAGAAGTAAAAAAATATCTAAAAGATAAAGTTGATGCAATAAATGTTACTGATAACCAATCTTCAGTGATGCGGTTTGGTTCATTAGGTATGTGCATTTTACTTAAACAAAATGGTTTTGAACCTATATATCAAGTAACTTGTAGGGATAGAAACAGGATAGCATTACAGTCAGATATATTAACTGCAGCTGCGTTTGGTATTGAAAATCTTCTTTTGTTAACAGGAGATCATACTGTTTTAGGTGACCACAAAGATGCAAAACCTGTATTTGATTTAGATTCGGTCTCTTTAATTTATACTGTGAAAAGGTTAATGGAAGGATATGATCTTGCTGGAAATAAACTTGAAGGAGAACCACCAAGTTTTTGTATAGGTGCAGTTGTTTCAACAGAAGCAGAACCGTTAGAACCACAACTTTTTAAAATGGAGAAAAAAATTTTAGCAGGTGCAGAATTTTTTCAAACACAACTTGTTTTTAATCCTGAAAAATTTATAAAATTTATAGATATTGTAAGAAAAAATTTCGGTAAAATACCAATACTTGCTGGTATAACAATACTTAAATCTGTTAATATGGCAAAATATATGAACGAAAATGTTGCAGGAGTAAATGTGCCAGAACATTTGATTGAAGAATTAAAAAGAGATGATAAGAAAACAAAATCAGGACAAACCGGTATTGAAATTTCTGCAAAAATTATAAAGGAGATAAAAAATTATTGTGAAGGTATTCATATTATGCCCTTAGGTTGGCATCATAAAATAGGAGATTTGTTATCCTTAGCAGGTTTATAAAGAAAATTAAATTTTTGTTATTTTTGCAACTTTTAAGATAATGTAAAGGAGGCGATATTATGAGTAACAATTTAGATTTCATTTTTTATCCAAAAACAATAGCAGTTGTAGGTGCATCACATGTTGAACAAAAAATAGGTTATGTAATATTTAAGAATTTATTAGACAATTATAAAAATGGGAAAGTATATCCCGTAAATCCAAACAGGAAAGAAATATTAGGTCAAAAATGTTATCCATCAGTAAAAGATATAACTGAAGATTCTATAGATTTAGTTGTAGTTACAATTCCTGCAAAAGAAGTTCCAAAAATTATTTCAGATTGTGCTGTTTCTAATGTAAAATCTGTTTTGATAATCTCTGCTGGTTTTAAAGAAATAGGTTCTGAAGGAGCAAATTTAGAAAAAGAAGTTATAGAGTTAGCAAGAAAAGCAAACATAAGGGTCATAGGACCTAATTGTTTAGGAATAATAAATACCTCTAACAAACTCAATGCTTCATTCGCACCTGAAATGCCGCCTTATGGTCGTGTTTCATTTCTTTCCCAGTCAGGAGCGTTGGGTGATGCAGTTATAGATTGGTCAATAGAAGCAAATTTCGGTATTGGTAAGTTTGTAAGTTTAGGAAATAAAGCAGATTTAAACGAGACAGATTTTTTGGAATATTTGGGAGAAGATCCGGAAACGGATATTATCTTAGGATACATAGAAGATATAAGAGATGGAAAAAAATTTATAGATGTTGCATCAAAAGTTGCAAAGAAAAAACCTGTAATAATAATAAAAGGTGGAGTTACAGAAACAGGTGCAAAAGCTGCTGCTTCACATACAGGAGCGTTATCATCTTCAGAGCTTGCATTTAATACTGCTTTTAAAAAAGCAGGAATAATAAAAGCAGAAGGTATCAGAGAACTTTTTGAAGTAACAGAGATTTTTAAAGTAAAAAATTTGCCAAAAGGAAAAAGTTTACTTATAATTACAAATGCCGGTGGAGCAGGAATACTTGCGGCAGATGCAGCTGATAAACTTGGGATAAAATTGACTAATATGTCTGAAGAGTCTATTGATAAAATAAAAGATAAACTTCCTCCGAGTGCATCTTTACACAATCCTTTAGATATAATTGGTGATGCTACTTCTCAAAGATATGAAGTTGCAATACAACAAGCTATAGAAGATAATATTGTAGAAGGTATTTGTGTTTTGCTCGCACCACAAGCAGTAACAGATGTGGAAAATGTTGCAAGGGTTATTATTGAAAAATCTAAAATTGCTAATAAACCAATTTTTGCTTGTTTTATAGGAGGAGAGAAAGTAAAATGTGGAATTAAACTTTTAAAAGAAGCAGATATTTCTTGTTATATTGATCCGTCTGTGGCAGTCTATTCCTATAAGAAATTAATAGAATTTGTTGAAAATAAGAATAAGAAAGAAACAAAATTTGAAATACACATTCCTGAAGAAAACAAAAAGAGAGCGAAATATATAATAGAAAACGCGAAAGAAAAAAATGTTAATGTTTTAGAACCTGAAAATGTAGTGGAAATTCTTACAGCTTATGGTTTTAATTTTCCTAAAAAAGATACAGCTACAACTCCACAACAAGCTGTTGAAATAGCAAACAAAATTGGTTATCCTGTTGTAATGAAAATTAACTCGCCTGATGTTATTCATAAATCAGACATAGGAGCTGTTAAGTTAAACTTAAAAGATGAAAAAGAAGTTCTTAGTGCATTTGATGAAATATTATTTAATGTAAAAAAACACATGCCTGGTGCAAATATAAAAGGAATAGATATTTATGAGATGGTTATAGATAGAAAAGAAATAATTTTAGGTGTAAGTTATGAATCAAGTTTTGGTCATATGTTGATGTTTGGTTTAGGTGGAATTTATGTTGAAGTGTTAAAAGATGTTTCTTTTGGGATTGTACCGATAAAAAGTAAAGAAGAAGCGTATGAGATGATTTATGAAACAAAAGGAGCAAAAATTTTAGATGGAATAAGAGGTGAAAAACCTTATGATAAAGAAGATGTAGTGGATAAAATTTTAAAGCTTTCAAAATTAGTTGAGGACTTTCCAGAGATAAAAGAAATAGATATTAATCCATACGCTGTAAAACATAAAGGTGGGGTAGTATTGGATGCAAGAATTATAATTAGTTAATTAGGAGGACATATGGGAGGGATAACATTAGAAGATGTTGTAATTTTATCAGCTCATGGTGCAAAAAAAATTGTTTCAGAAGCAGAAGAATTATTAAAAAAGGCAATTTCAGAAAATGGTGAAAATCAAAAAATTTCATTTCCAGATACTGCTTATTTCTTACCATTAAGTTATGCTTTATTAGGTTTTGAAATAAAAACACTAAAAGATATTTATTTATCATTAAATACTGCAATTTCAATTATAAATAAAAAACAATCTGAGCCTCTAAAGTATGTTCTTGACAATGGTGTTGCTACACTTTTAGCAGAAGAAATTATTACAGCAATACGATATCTTTACAACCAGGAGCCGCAACCTGATTGTGAAGGATTTTTTTCTGACACAATACTGAGAACCTTAGGGATACAATTAGTTGATGGAAGATTATCAGGTTTCGCAGCGATACTTGGTGCTGCTCCTGACAACAAAACTGCAGTAGAGATAGTTAGAGAATTGCAAAAAAGACAGATATTAGTTTTTTAGGTTCGTCAGTAAACGGTAAATCAATAATTGACCAACTAAAGCAAGAAAACGTTGAGATGGGGTAGGAAACATATGTTGTCCCTTATGGAAGAGATACAATTTCTTTAATATACCCATTAAATTGGGCAATTAGAGCAGCGTTAACTTTTGGAGGTATAAAACCAGGTGATACTGAACAAATAATAAAATATTGTAAAGAAAGGATATTCGCGTTTGCAATTGCTTTAGGAGCGTTAGATGAAGAAAAATTAGCGACAGGTGCTGGTGCAATAAATGTGGGTATTCCTATTATTGCTGATACTGATATTCCAGAGATTCCACAAGCTTTAGTTAAACAACTTGACCATAAAAAAATTGTTCAGAAAGCAGTTGATGTAAGAGGATTAAAAGTTAGAGTAAGAGAGGTTGATATACCTGTACCTTTTTCTTCAGCGTTTGAAGGTGAACGTGTAAGAAAAGAACAAACTTTTGTAGAGTTTGGGTCAAAATATTCAAAATCGTTTGAGTTGTTAATAACAAAAAATTTAGATGAAGTTGAAGATGGTAAAATTGAACTAATAGGTCCTGATATAGACCAAATGGGATACACACTTGATTCTCCAGAACTACCTTTTGCAATGCCGTTAGGTATAATTGTAGAAGTTGCAGGTAAAAAAATGCAGAAAGATTATGAATCTATTGTTGAACGACAGATTCATCATTATTTAAACTTTGCAATGGGTATTTTTCATATGGGACAAAGAGATCAAAACTGGATAAGAATATCAAAACAAGCGTTTAAATCAGGTTTCCGTCTTAAACATTTAGGTAAAATTTTACATTTTGGTCTTCATGAACACTTCCCTGCTTTAATTGACAAACTACAAGTTAAAATTATAACTGAAGAACATAAATTTAACGAATTGTTAAAAGAAGCAAGAAAAATCTATGAAGAACGTGATGAACGTATTGCAGGTCTTACTGACGAAGCTGTTGATACATTCTATTCTTGTACTTTATGCCAAAGCTATGCACCAAACCATGTTTGTGTGATTACACCTGAGAAACTAGGTCTTTGTGGTGCGTATAACTGGTTTGATGGAAAAGTTGCATATGAGATAAATCCTAAGGGTATGAACCAGCCTATACCAAAAGGTAGATGTATTGACCCTATAAAAGGTGAGTGGGAAGGTGTAAACGAGTTTGTATATAAATATTCAAACAGAGCTGTAGAAAGGTTTTGTAATTATTCTATAATGGAATATCCAACAACATCTTGTGGTTGTTTTGAATGTATTATAGCAATAATACCAGAATGTAACGGATTTATGGTAGTAAACCGTTGATATACTGGGATGACACCTGTTGGTATGACATTTTCTACATTAGCAGGTTCTGTTGGTGGTGGTAATCAAACACCTGGGTTTTTAGGCGTAGGTCGACTTTATCTTTTAAGCAAAAAATTTTTAGTTCCTGAAGGTGGACTAAAACGTATTGTTTGGATGACAAAAGAGTTGAAAGAATTTTTAGGTGATAAACTTAAAAAACGGTGTGAAGAAATTGGTGAACCAGATTTAGTAGACAAAATTGCTGATGAAACTATTACAACTGATAGTGCTCAGTTGCTTGAATATCTTACAAAGGTTAACCATCCAGTATTATATTTACCACCATTGTTGTAAATTCTATGGAATATTTAAATAGTACAATTAAAAAATATTTAGATGATTTAGCATCAAACCTACTAGCACCTGGTGGTGGTTCTGCAGCAGCGTTAGTTTCTTGTTTAGGATTAAGTTGTTTATTGATGGTAGCAAATTTTACTGTTGGTAAAAAAGGATACGAATCAGTACAGGAGGAAATAAAAAATATAATTAATAAATTAAATGAATGTAAAAATGAATTAGAGAAGTATATAGATAAAGATGTTCAAGCATATAATGAAGTAATTTCTACTTATAAACTTCCAAAAAATACACAAATAGAGATAGAAAATAGAGATAAAAAAATCCAAAGTGCATTAAAAAATGCTGCTTCTGTTGCATTTGAAATAATGAAGATTTCCCATAACAGTATAGTATATACAGAAAAACTTTTAAAAATAGGAAACAAAAATTTAATAACAGATATTGCCTGTGGAGTTTTATTTTTATTCTCAGGCATACAGTCTGCAAAGTATAATGTAATAATAAATTTAAAAAATTTAAAAGATAGTGATTTCAAACAAAAAATAAAAAAAGAAATAAAAAAAATTATGACAGATACAAAAATAATTTCTAAAAAAATTTTACTTAAGATTAAAATATGAACAAAACAGTTTTTAACCAAATTAAAACTGAAATAATCGCTGGTATAACTACTTTTATGACAATGTCTTATATTCTATTTGTTAACGCACAAATACTTTCTGATTGTGGTATGGACAAAACAGCGGTTATGATGGCAACAGCATTGTCTTCCGCTGTAGCTACCATATTTATGGGACTCTACACAAACTATCCATTTGCCTTAGCGCCAGGTATGGGACTTAATGCATATTTTGCCTATAGTGTATGTAAATCAATGGGATTAAGTTGGGAGGTAGCACTTGGAGCTGTTTTTTTAGACGGTGTATTGTTTTTAATAATTTCAATTTTACCAATAAGAGAAAAAATTTTTAAAGAGATACCTTTATCTATAAAACTAGCAGTAAGCAGTGGTATAGGTTTATTTATTGCATTCATAGGCTTACAACATGCAGGAATAGTTGTGAGTTCAGAATCAACTATGCTACAACTTGGGAATATTAAGTCGGTGTCGGTTATGTTAGCTATAATTGGTTTATTTTTTGCTGGGGTTTTAATGGTAAAAAAATTTAAAGGAGCATTGCTTTATTCTATTTTTTTAATAACAATTTTAGGTATTTTTGTTAAACACCCAGACGGAACTCCAATAACTGTATTACCGACAAAATTGATTGCAATACCATCGTTTGAAATTTTTTCAAAAACATTTTTAAAACTTAAAATTTTAGATTCATTAAGTTTAGGATTAATAACAATTATTTTTACATTCACATTTGTTGATATGTTTGACACAATTGGTACAGTAGTTGGTCTTGCAACGAAACTTAATATTATTCAACCAAATGGTTCTTTCCCAAAAGCTGGTAGAGTTTTAGTTTGTGATGCTGTTGGTACTATTTTTGGTGCATTATGTGGTACATCAACCGTTACAAATTATATAGAAAGTGCAGCAGGTATTTCTGAAGGTGGGAAAACCGGTCTAACTTCAATAGTTGTTGGTATTTTGTTTTTATTATCTTTACTTCTTTGGCCAATTGCAACTTGTATACCAAAAGAAGCGACTGCTCCTGCATTGATAATTGTGGGATATCTAATGATTGAGCCTATTTTAAGAGTCAACTTTTCTGATATTACTGAAGGTTTACCTGCATTTATCACATTAATTCTTATGCCATTAACTTACAGTATAGCAAACGGTTTAATTTTTGGTATTTTAAGTTATGTGGTAATAAAAATTCTTTCAGGTAAAGCCCAACAAGTTTCATTGACAATGTTAATAATCTCTGCAGTGTTTTTAATATATTTTTTGGTAAAGTAATAGTTTATAATACTGCAGAGTTAAACTGGTAAAAGGGGGTGAGAGAAATTTATTTTTAAAAACAAAATAAAATTTTATAAAAAGGAGGGAAGAAATAATATGGAAAATAAAAAAGAGAAAAGAAGACCATTAAGTTTTCTTTTTGTTGAGGAAATAAAATTTTGGTATTTTAAATACATCCTTAGCGCTATTATTATTTCTGTGTTAGTTGTATGGTTAACTATCAATTTGGCTTTATCTCATTCTACAAAATTAATAAAGAGTTTAGCTGTGCATGCACAGCAAACATCTGTTTCTTTGTCTTTAGATACTATAGTTGAAATTTTAAGAAATACACAGATGAGGATAAAAAATTTTCTTATAATAGAGAGTATAATCTTGATAATAATTGGTATAATTGCAAGTTTATACTTTGTTAATAGATTAATTGGTGCAGTAAAAAGGATAAATCGCGAGGTAGATAATATGCTCGTTGGTAATACACCATATCATAGAATAAGTATAAGAAAAAGAGATTACTTACAACCATTCGTTGAAATTATGAATAAACTTATTGATGCACTTATGAAAAAACAATAGATGAAAAAGATAGATTTTTTTTCAGATAAAACTTGTACAATTGTAGCTCTTGTAGTAAATTTTTTATTAATCATATTAAAATTTCTTGCAGGTATTTTTGGCAAAAGCCAAACAATGATTGCTGACTCTTTACATTCTTTGTCTGATGGTGTAGCAACTTTAGTTGTTTACATATCATTAGGTTTTTCTAAAAAACCTCCTGATGAAAAACATCCATATGGTCATGGTAATATTGAAGTTCTTACTGCTATGTTTGTTTCTATTTTGATTTTAATCACAGGATTTTTTTTAGGATATTCTGCTATTCATTCAATAGTACATAAGCATTACAGCAATCAACCAGAAAACATAACTATTTATGCTGCAATTTTGTCAATAATTGTTAAAGAATTACTTTATAGATATACTTATTTTGTTGGTAAGAATTTAAATTCTTCTATGTTAATTGCAAATGCTTATGACCACAGGTCAGATGCATTTTCATCAGTTGGAGCGCTATTAGCTATAATTTCTGCAAAATTAGGTTTAAGAATAATGGATCCTATTGGTAGTATAATTATTTCTTTGTTTATATTTAAAATGGGGGTAGATATTTTAAAAGAAAACACTTCCATAATAATGGATGCATTGCCGTCAAAACAGATGCAAACTTATATAAATACCTTAATAAACAGTGTTGAGGGCGTTAGAGGTTTTTCTGCTACAAAGATACATCCCGTTGGAAGAAATTTTTTTATTGAAGTAGAAATTTTTGTTGATAAAGAATTAACTATAGAAGAAGCGCATAAAATTGCTGAAGAAGTAAAAAATGTTTTAAAAAATTATAATGAACAAATTAAAGATGTAACAATACATATAGAACCTAAATATAAAGGATAAAGATATGCCAGCACAAATTATAGATGGTACAAAAATTGCTCAAAGAATAAAGCAGGAAGTTAAAAGTGAGATAGAAAAAATAAAAAGTAAATTTGGTATATTACCAAAAATTGTTTCAATCATTGTAGGAGAAAATCCATCTACAAAAGTATACATCAATAACCAGTCTAAAATCTGTTCAGAGGTTAATGTAGATATTGAAATATTACAACTTAAAGAAGATATTTCGCAAAAAGAACTTGAGGAAAAAATTGTAAAATTAAACAATGATAATTCCGTAAATGGAATAATGTTAAACCTTCCTTTACCTCAACATTTAAATCCAAGAAAATTACAGAATTTAATTTCTCCTATTAAAGATGTTGAAGGCATTACAGCTGAGAACTTAGGTAAATTGTTTTATGCTGAGACACCATTGATTGTTGCACCTTGTACTGCTTTAGCAATAATTGAATGTTTGAAAGAGACAAAGGTTGATTTAAAAGGTAAAGAAACTGTAGTAGTTGGACATTCTGAAATTGTTGGTAAACCAGCTGTTTTGATGTTACTTTATTCACTTTTAGCTTCTCCTACAGTGACTGTCTGTCATATTGCTACAAAGAATTTAAAAGAACATACAAAAAATGCTGAAGTTTTAATAGTTGCTGTTGGAAAATCAAGTTTGATTACAGAAGATATGGTAAGAGATGGTGTGATAGTTGTTGATGTTGGGATAAATCGGATGAAAGTTCTTGATGAAAATGGTAGAGAAATAATAGATGAAAAAACTGGTAAACCAAAGACAAAGATTGTTGGAGATGTAGATCCAAAAGTTTCAGATAAAGCGTCTTTTTTAACACCTGTCCCTGGTGGAGTTGGTGCTGTTACAAGTTGTATTTTAGCAAAAAATTTGTTGAACTTAGTAAAACTACAATTGAACTTACCAGTTGAAGGATATAAGATTTATTAATATTATGAAGAAAAAAATTTTGAGAATAATAGATGCTAATATAAATCGTGCAACAGAAGGTTTAAGAGTAGTAGAAGAAATCCTTAGGTTTGTATATAAGGATGAAAAAATATATAAAAATTTACGTATTATAAGACACAATATTGTGAAATTATTTCAAAATTTATATCCTGATACAGTTTTTCAGAGAGATAGTAGCATTGACCCTGGAAGATCTACTGAAGAAAAAAAATATAAAAATATAAATGAAATAATAATTTCAAACTTTCACCGTACAACAGAATCATTTCGTGTTTTAGAAGAAATTGCAAAGTTAATTTTGCCAAATGTTGTTAGTGAAGTAAAAAAGTTGAGATATGAAGTTTACGATTTGGAAAAATATGTGATTAAAAAATTTTTGAAATGAAAAAAATAAAAGGTTTATATTGTATATTGCCTGAGTTCTACAATATTGAATATTATTTAAATTTTGTAAAAAAATTGTTGAAGTATAAACCTGATGTTATACAACTAAGAATAAAAAATAAATCAGATAAGTTTTTATACGAAGTAGCATTTAAAATTAAAAAAATTTTGTCAAAAACTAATATTCCTTTCATTATAGATGATAGATTAGATATTGCTTTGTTAGTTAAAGCCGATGGAATTCATGTTGGCCAGGATGACTTATCACCAAAAGAATTGAGAAAAATTTTAAATAAATTAAAATTAAGAAACTTTATCATCGGTTATTCTACACATTCTTTAGAACAAGCTAAAGAAGCGCTGAATCTACCAATAAATTATATCTCTATAGGTCCTGTTTTTGAAACGAATTTAAAACCTGATTACAGGCCTGTTGGTGTTGAAATAGTTAAAGAAGTTAAAAAATTAGTTAATAATAAATTCCCAATAGTAGCAATAGGTGGAATAAATCATAAAAATGTAGAATTACTTAAAGAAGCAAAGCCCGATGCTGTTGCTGTAATAAGCGCTTTAAAAGATCTTGATCTAAGAATAATTAACAAATTAAAATCTATCCATGGATAAACTCACCATTTTAAAACCAAAACAAAACTTCTTTTCAAAACTTTTTCCAACATTATATTTTTATACCAATTTGTTTAAATTTTTTTTATCTGCATATTTTGATTTGATTATAAATAGATTTTCTTGGGAGGATTATGTAAATTATTGTAGAAAGATTTTAGATACAGTAACTAAATGTGGTACAGAAGTTGTTTTAGAGAATCTTGAGGAACTAAAAAATGTAAATTATCCTGTTGTATTTGTAAGCAATCATATGAGTAGTTTAGAGACACTGATATTTGGTTATATTTTGGGGAAATATACAAAATTTACATTTGTTTTAAAAAAAAGTTTGTTATACTATCCAGTTTTTGGAAAGATATTGAAGTTTTTAAAACCAATAGCAGTAAAAAGAAAAAATCCGAAGGAAGATTTTGAAGTTGTTTTAAAGGAAGCAAAGAAATTGTTAAAAGAAAAGGTTTCAATTGTTGTCTTTCCTCAGGCAACCAGAAGTTTAATTATTGATGAAAAAAAATTTAATTCTATTGGAATAAAAATTGCGAAATTTTATAAAATAGGGGTTGTCCCTATTTATGTCAAAACAGATTTTTTGAGTATAGGAAAAATATTTAAAGATATAGGAAAAGTGAATCCAAAGAATAAAGTTTATATTAAAGTGTTTTCATATATCCTGCCAGAAAAAATAAATAAATTCACACATAATGAAATTGTAGATCTGCTAAAAAAAGAAAATCAAAAATTTATTCAATAATTTTTAAATGGCACTTTACTTTTAACTTTTGCTAATATTGAATTCATATAATTATTTTTGGTATAAATTAAATTAATCTTTCAAAGAAGGTAAAATTTTATGACTATAATAGAAAAACTTAAAGTAAAAAAAGAAATTCCTAAGCTACTTGAGAAGATTAGCAAAGAAGAAGGTGTTAGTATAAAAGAACTTATAGAAAATATTATCTCTGGAAAAGTAGTAGTATTAAAGAATGTGAATTCAAAAGTGAAACCTGTTGGTGTTGGAAAAGATTTAAGGACAAAGGTTAATGCTAACATAGGAACATCTCCTGATTTGGTTGATGTAAAATTTGAACTTGAAAAACTTAATGCTGCAATTAAAGCGAAAGCAGATACTATAATGGACCTTTCAACAGGTGGAGATATAGATTATATAAGAAAAATAATCCTTGAAAAATCTCCAATTCCTGTGGGAACTGTGCCAATATATCAAGTTGTTTGCGAAACATTACGGAAAGGAAGAAAGATAAAAGATATTTCAGTTGAACATATTTTTGAGGTGATTGAAAAACAGGCTGAAGATGGAGTAGATTTTATGACTGTTCATTGTGGTGTTACTAAAAAAAATATAGAAATTTTAAAAAATTATAAACGTATTTGTGGAATAGTTAGTCGCGGTGGAGCATTTTTAGCTGAATGGATAGTGATGAATAATAAAGAGAATCCGTTGTATGAATATTTTGATAGATTACTAAAAATAGCAAAAAAATATAATGTAACCTTAAGTTTAGGAGATGGATTACGTCCTGGATGTATTGCTGATGCTAATGATAAAGCACAAAGCGCTGAACTTAAAACTTTAGCAGAACTATCAAAAATAGCAAATAAAGAAAATGTGCAGGTAATGATAGAAGGACCAGGACATATGCCAATTGATACTATAGAAGAACATGTAAAATTAGAAAAAAAACTTACAGGTGACAAACCTTATTATCTTTTAGGTCCACTTGTAACAGATATTGCTGCGGGATATGACCATATTAACTCTGCTATAGGTGCAGCAATTGCTACGAAAGCAGGTGCAGATTTTATCTGTTATGTCACACCTGCTGAACATTTGAGATTGCCAGAACCTGAGGATGTTTATATTGGAGTAATATCTGCAAGAATAGCCGCCCATGCTGCTGATATAGTGAA
>Ga0308421_1000389_pt1 | contig 26768 bp, 28 predicted proteins | sample HotsprSampleMS60_FD_203673 | JGI IMG/M metagenome (GOLD analysis project Ga0308421, IMG submission 203673) | Hot spring phototrophic mat microbial communities from Mushroom Spring, Yellowstone National Park, Wyoming, United States - 20090730_MS60 ...
CGGCCGCGGCCTCGCTCCGGGACGGGAGAAGCCCCGCTGCGGCCGGGGCCGAGGGGGCCGGACGGGGCCAGGAGAGGGCCGCCGCGGCCATCGCGATCAGCGCGGCCGCGATCAGGACCGCCCGGCGGTACCAGGGCAGGGGCGGTTCGGGCGCCGGGGCCAATATCTCCGCCGCGGGGGTGGGCGCAACTTCTCCCGGTTTCTCCTCCGCCTCTTCACTGACCGTCCGCACTTCGGAGACGGCCACCCATCCCTGGCGCACGGCGACCATCGTCGCCTCGGTGCGGGAGACCACCTCCAGTTTGGTGAAGATGTTGCGCAGGTGGACCTTGACGGTGTTGGTGCTGATGTGCAGCCGGTGGGCAATCTCCTTGTTGGATGCCCCGGTGGCGACGTAGCGGAGAATTTCCAGTTCCCGTTCGGTCAGCGGTTCGCCGGGTTCAGCCATGGGTCAGGTCGCAGGTAGCAGGTCGCAGGTCGCAGGTCGCAGGGCGCAGGTCGCAGGGCGCAGGTCGCAAGGATAGAGTTAAGTGTGCTTTCGCCTGCGCGCAATCTCATCAACAATCTCTTCTAACGTCTTACCGCCAAACAACATTTCCCGCTCCTGGGTGTAATCACCCAATCCGGCGATAAACTGTTTCAGAAAGCGAACGGTGTTCACAACACCCAATTCCCGGTATAGCAGGCGTATGGCTTGCTGATTGATTTCCACCAGCGGCTTGGCTTCTATAACCATTTCTCCAACTCCTGGATGAACTCTACCGGTGTAACCACCCTGACTGCTAAACCTGGAACGCGCCTGGCCTGGCGCATCAACCGGTCGTCGCAGGTACAAAAATAATCCGCCTCCCCTTTTTCGGCTGACGTCAGATGCAGCGCATCCAACGGCTTGATTCCGTACAACGAGAGATATTTTGCCCGCTCCTCTACATCTGCCGTTACCTGAACGGTTATACTGGCTTGCTCCAGCACAGCGCTGGCATATTCCCGGCGAATTAGTGAGGGATTTTGCTCGTTTTCATAGATCAACGCCTCAGATGAGATTAAATCCACTTCTCCCCTCTCGCAAACGGAGAGAATGCCCAGCACTGCCTCGGCTTCCAGAAGAATGCGCAGTTGCTCTGGAGTATCCAACGGGCGCTGGATCGCACACATATCCAGGTAAATCTTGACTTTATTCATATCCTTCTACCGGCTGGCGATGGCGATGCCGGTCAAGACCAGCGCGCCGCCGATCAAGGTGACGATGCCCGGAATCTCCCCCAGGATGATCCAGGCCAGGATGCTGGAGCCGATGGGCTCGCCCAGGACGGCCAGGGTCACGTACGTGGCCGGGAGATGGCGCAGGGCCCAGTTCAGGGAAGAGTGGCCGGTAATCTGTGGCCCGAGCGCCAGCAGGAGCAGCCAGAGCCAGTGGATGGACGGGTACCCGCCCAGCGGGACGCGCGCCAGGGCGGCGACGGCCATCAGGACGACGGCGGCGGTGGAGTAGACGGGAAAGACGTAGGCCAGCAGGGAGAGGCGGGCCCGCAGCCGTCGCCCAATGAGAAAATAAACCGCCACAGAGAGCGCGCCCGCCAGCGCCAGCAGGTCTCCAGTCAGCCGGTGGGTGCCCTGCCCCCAGTCGTCCAGGCCGATGATGGCCGAGCCGACGGTGGCCACCGCCAGCCCGACCACCAGCGGTCGGCTCAGGTGTTCCCGCAGGATCAGGAACGACCCCAGGCCCACGAAGAGCGGGCTGGTGCTGACCAGCACCACTGAGGCGGCGACGGAGGTGTAGGCCAGGGAGGAAATCCAGGTGGCGAAGTGGACCGCCAGCATGGCGCCGGAGCCCAGCATCAGCAGCCAGTCCCGCCGGGCCAGGCCGCGCAGTTCCTCCCGTCGGGTCGCCAGAGTGACGGGCGCCAGGATGAGGGAGGCCAGGGTGAGCCGCCATGCGGCAATCGCCAGCGAGTTCACCTCCGCCTGAGCCAGTCGGATAATGGGCGAGGCAGTGGAGGCCGCCAGAACGCCCACCACCAGCGCCAGGTGGGGCGGGAAAGCGGACACAAGTGGACGTGGAAGGACACGGGTTTCTTCGGGTTTGTTCCGCTGGCTCATGTTGGAAATGGTGATGGTCCCTACAAGCCTAACGGTCATTGCGAGGCGGCGATAGCCGCCAAAGCAATCTCTTTGCAGGTTGGGAGATCACTTCACTTCGTTCGCAATGACATTTTGACTTCGCTGCAAAAAGGTCTCTTTACCGCAGAGACCGCAGAGTACGCAGAGCAGTATTGAAGATCTCTGCGCTCTCTGCCTTCTCTGCGATGAGTTTTTGCAGTGGACTCCATTTTGCTTCACCGCTCTTGGCGGTTCTCAATGGCAGTAGTTACGAATTGAGAAAAATTCGTGGCGAATTCTGACAACTACCGGCTCAGCCATGACCAGGGGATGATGGGGTTCACGATGTCCATCGTGATGATGACCAGCGACAGGCCAATCAGGATGAGCATCCCGGCCATATGGATTTTCGCTTCGGTCTCTGGGGAGATGCGGCGGCCCCGGATGGCCTCTATGATGACGAACAGGGCCCGCCCCCCGTCCAGCGCGGGCAACGGGAGCAGGTTGGTCATCCCCACGGCCAGGCTGATCAGGGCGGTGACCTGCAGCGCCAGGAAGGGGATGCCCGTCTCTACGCTCTCCTTGAGGGCATAGCCCAGAAATCCCAGGATGCCCGGGATGCCCACCGGGCGGACCGCCTCTGTTGCGGAGACCTGACCGCTGGAAACCATACGGGGCAGGTTAATGATGCTGAGGACGACGCCCACCATGCTCCGTCCGGCGGCGACGGCCGCGCGAGGAAGGGAGTACCGCTCCACCGACTCCGGGTCGGGCCAGTTCTGGAGGCCGACGCCCAGAAAGCCGCGCCCGTCGGTGAGGACGGGGGTGGCCGTGATAGTGATGGACGCCTTTTCTCTGAGAACAGTCAGTTCCAGCGGCTCTCCCGGGGAGGAGCGAATCCATTCCCGCAATTCTGTGCTCCCCTCTTCCAGTCGGTCCCCGTTGACGGCGGTCACGACGTCGCCCGGAAGGAGGCCTGCCTTCTCGGCGGGGCTATCCGGAACTACTTCCTGAATCTGGACGAAGGCGCGGGTGGGGACGCCCGCCGCATAAGCCGCAACCATCAGAAGAAAGGCAGTCAGGATGTTGAGCAGCGCGCCGGAGAGGAGCACAGTCAGCCGCCACCGTTTGGGCCGCGCCGCCAGACTCTGCGGATGAGACGGGTCTTCCTCGCCCAGGATGCGGACGAAGCCCCCCAGGGGGAGCAGGTTGAGGGAGTAGATGGTCCCCGGCTCCAGCGCGGTGAGGGTGCCGCGCAGGGAGCACCCCGGGCCTGCCGGTCTCTGCGGGTCGGGCCGGTCGGCCCGCCGAATCTCCACGACGCGCGGGGGGCCCTCCGGACTGGGCCGAACCCGGACCTCCACGGGCTGGCCCGGCGCCAGGCCGGGGGGCAGTCGGACCGAACCGGGCAGGAGCAACTGTTGCCCGTCCACCTCTATGGTGCCTTTTTCCCGGAACAGGGTGAACAGGCGGGGCGGGAAGCCCAGGCCGAACTCCAGAACGCGCGCGCCGGCCCGTCGGGCGGTGATGAAGTGCCCCAACTCGTGAATCAGAATCATCGGCCCCAGCATCAGGACCAGGGCCAGGGTAAGCCATTGGAAGAGTTCCATGGGATTAGCCGTTAGTGGTTAGTGGTTAGTCGTTCGTCTATGGTCTGTCGTCCATCGTCCGTCGTCCGTCGTCTGTGGTCTGTCGTCATAGCGGGCGCTCGTAGATGCGGTGGGCTTTGTAGAAGTTCACTCCTAGTCCTTCCATCTCCCGCATCATCTTGGCGTTCTGCTCGTTGACCTGGACGATTTCGGCGTGGCGGAAACCCCGCTCGTGGACGGTCTTCTCCAGTTCCACGAACATAATGGCATCCACCCCCAGGCCCTGGTACTTCGGCAGGATGCCGCCCCCGTTGAAGTCTATCCGGTCGGTGTGGTTGAACTCCCAGAGGAGTATGGCCCAGCCGAAGGGGTAGAGACGCCCACCGCACCGCTGCAGGGCCCGGTTAATGTTCGGGAAGCCCAGAATGAACCCGACAATCTCATCTCCTTTTACAACTGCTTTGGAGAGGTCAGGCCGGGTCAGGTTGACCAGCCGGTCAATGATGCGCTGGGCGTCCTCCCCGGTGATGGGGACGAACTCCCGGTTCTCGGCGAAGGCGGCGTTGTAGGCATCCACCACCCGGGGGGCGATGGCCCGCATCTCCGCTTTGGTCCGGAAGGTCAGCACCTGGAAGCCGCGCCGGGCCTTCACCCGTTCGGCAATCTCACGAATGCGCTCCGGCAGTTGGGCGCTCCCCGGCAGGTAGCCGGAGAGGTAGTCGGTCTGCTTCCGGAAACCGGCCTCCTGGATGAGGCGGTCGTAATAGGGATAGTTGTAGGCGATGCCCAGGGCGGGGAGGTACTCAAATCCCTGAACCAGCACCCCCAGGGAGTCCCCGGCGGAGAAGCCCTCGGGGCCGCTGATGGTCTCCAATCCCCGGCTCCGGGCCCAGTCAAAGGCGGCGTCAAAGAGCGCGCGGGCCACCTCCCCGTCGTCCACCGCATCAAAGAGGGCGAAGAAGGCCCCTCTCTGGCCCCGGTAGGCGTTGCGCTTGCGGGGCTCCAGAACGGCGATCCGCCCCACAATCTCCTTCCCGATTGTCGCCAGGAAAAAATCGGCGTCGGAATGGCGGTAATAGGGGTGGCGTTCCCGGTTCAGTTGCTTGCGGGCGCTGGAGACCAGCGGCGGGACCCAGTAGGGACAGCCCCGGTAGAGGTGGAAGGGAAAGCGGACGAACCGTTCCACGTCCCGGGGGTCATCGGTACGGACTTTGTGAATGTGCACCATCAGGACGACTCCAATGGAGGATAACGGCCAGACTCACGGCGCGGCGAAGTAACTGACGGCCAGTACCCCCGGCCCGGCGTGGGTGACGATGGCGGGGGGGAGTTCGTAGATGGGGATGTCGGGAATGCCCAGTTGGGCCGCGAAATCCGCGGCCAGTTCGCGGGCGGTCGCTTCCGCATCCGCGTGCATGACGGCAAGATAGGATTCGGGGGTGCGGGGGCACTCTCCCAGGACCAGTTCCCGCAGGCGCGCCAGGGCCCGCTTCTGGGTCCGCTGCTGCTCAAAGGGCTCCACCCGTCCGTCCCGCAGGGTGAGGATGGGCTTGACCTGGAGGAGTCCGCCCAGCAGGGCCTGAGCGCCGCCGATGCGGCCGCCCCGGTGGAGGTATTCCAGCGTGTCCACCAGGAAGTAGACCCGCTGGCGGGCCAGCAGGTCCTGGAGCCGGGCGACGATGGTGTCGGCGTCCACTCCCTCCCGGGCCCAGCGGGCGGCCAGGAGGACCGCCGTTGCCAGCGGCGCGGCGATGGTGCGGGTGTCTACCACCCGGATGTCGGCCCCGGGGAAGTCCTGGGCCGCCGTCAGCGCGCTGCGGACTGTCCCGCTCAGTTCGGAGGAGGGATGCAGGCAGATGATGGTCCGGTATCCCTCCGCCAGCAACCGCTCAAAGATGGGGTTGTAGAGGGCCGGGGGTGGCGCGGCGGTCTTGGGCAGCGTCGGCGAGGCGCGCAGTTTCTGCAGGAACGTCCTGGTGTCTATCTCCGTGTCGTCCCGGTATATCTCCTCGCCGAAGATAACGATCTGGGGGAGGACCGGGATGTCGTGGGCCCGGGCCACGTCCAGGGGCAGGCCTGAGGTGGTATCGGTGATGATTTTGATCATGACGACTCCTTTCTATCTGAATTATACAGGACAATCGGGAGGAGACAAGTCAAAGGCACGAAAGACGCGAAAGGCACGAAAAAGGTAACTACCTACCCAAGAACCGTTTCATAAAAACCACGAAGGACACGAAGGTCGCACAAAGGGCACGAAGGATGATATTTTATCCCTTTGTGTCCTTTGTAAGTACTTTGTGTCCTTTGTGGTAGGTAATTACCGAAAAAGGCCTTTGTGGTTCTCCCCCAGAATGTTCAGCGGCGAGTGAGGCCAGCCTGGGCGGCCTGGCTGACTTCCGCCCAGCGGACCCCCTCCATCGCCATAAACACCAGCCCCAGCAGGGTTACCGGAATCAGCAGGATGGCGTGGAGAACCAGGATGTAACTCCCCGCGGCTGCTGCCGGTGCCCCCATTCCCTGCAGGATTTTAATGCCCACTTCAAACGTGCCAATGTAGCCGGGCAGGGAGGGGAGCGCGGTCAGCAGGTTAACCGCCCCGCCCATCACCATTACTCCGACGTACCCCAGGTGGAGATCAAAGGCGAAACTGACCAGCCAGTACTTGAGGGCCTCCAGCAGCCAGACCCAGACGGTGACGCCGAAGAGAATCAGGACATCCTGTGCGCGGCGCAGTCCTTCCAGCCCGGCGATGACGCCCTCCAGGAAGTTCAGAAGCGGTGGGCGGAAGCGCGGAGGGACCAGTGCGTCCAGGACCCACCGGGCCAGATGCCGCAGGCGGTCCGGGTGGGCGGCCAGGAAGAGAAAAACCGCCAGCGCGCTGAAGAAGACCCCGCTGGCGACTATGACCAACCGTTCCAGAAATTCCGAAAGGGGCAGGAAGAGCAGGCCGAAGAGGACAAAGCAGACCAGCGTCAGGCCATCAAACAACCGCTCCAGGACGGCGGTGGTCAGGGTGGTGCCGACGTGGATGCCCTCCTTCCGCCAGAGGACGTAGGCCCGCAGCACCTCCCCCAGTCGGAAGGGCAGGATATTGTTGCCCATATAGCCGATGACGACGATAGGGAAGAGGCGGGCGGTGGGGACGGATTTGCTCCCGCGCAGGAGAAACTTCCAACGCCAGGAGCGAAACCAGACGGAGATGAAGTAGACCGTCACGCCGGGGATGAGCCAGATATATTGGGCTGTCTTCAGCGCGTCCCAGACATGGCCCAGGTGCAGGTCCCGGAAGGCGAACCACAGGAAGAAGAGGCTCAGGAAGAGGCCGATGAGGAGGAGAAGCCAGCGTCGTCGGGTCATAGGGGGTACCGGAATGTCCATTCTTCGGCAGCGTACTTTTCCTGCCGCAACCGATAGGCCATTTCTACTTCCCACGGGGTCAATTCTCCCGCTTCCAGTTGGATGCCCAGCGCACGGGTAAAGCCCTCGGCGACGGCCTGTGCCGCTTCGTCCCAGGATACTTCCCGCTCCAGTACCTCTGCCAGCGTTGTTGCCCGGGCGCGCACGCGCGCCGGGTCCGTCGGCGCGGTCAGAAACCGGCAGATGCGGGCGATGTCGCCGGTCAACGGAAACGCTCCGTGCTGGAGGAGCGCGCCTTGCCCCCGCGCCTGGGCGCTGCCGATGAGTTTCCGCCCGTCCACCACAATCTCAAACTCCCCCGGTGTCTCAAAGCAGACGGGACCGGGGGCGGCCGGGGGTTTCTGCTGGTGGACGGCGGCCTTCCGCACTCCCAGCAGGTCCAGCGCGGCCAGCAGGCCCTGGCTGATGCGCTGACAACTGGTCAGGACGTCCCCCCGAACGCGGGGCTCAGTGAGCGGCGCGGCGACGGAGTAGGTCAGTTCGTCTATGTGGAGGATGGCGCGCCCGCCGGTGGGGCGGCGCACCAGGCCGTACCCGGCGGCGGCCAGCGCTTCCTGGTTGACCTCGTTGGCGCTCTGGTGGCGGCCCAGGGAGAGGCAGGGCGGCTCCCAGGCGTAGAGCCGCAGCGTCGGCGGCACCCGCCCCTCCGCCACTGCCCGCCAGATGGCCTCGTCCACCGCCATCTGAGTGGGCCCGTCGGCAGGCCCAAAGCGGATCAGCCTCCAAACCGAGGACCGGTCATTGGTCATTTTGTCATTGGTCATTCCTCATCGCTGCCCGCAGGGCTTCCAGAGAGACCCGCGCGCAGGCCCGACGCGCGGGACGAATGTTCATCCCTAACAGCGCGGACATGTCTGCCTCACCGATGCGGCGGACTTCCTCCAGGGGCCGCCCCCGGATATGCTCCGCCAGCATGGACGCGGCCGCCAGAGCGATGACGCATCCCTCCCCGCTGAAAGCCACGTTCACGATGATCCCCTCGCCGTTCAGGAGCAGTTCCAACCGTACCCGGTCCCCGCAGAGGGGGTTTTCGGCCTCGCCGACCCGGTCGGGCGTTTCCAGATGCCCCCAGTGGCGGGGGTGCTGGTAATGGTCCAGGACGCGCTCCCGGTAGGGAGTGGGCATATCAGCCTCCGGTGGGGGCGGTGCGGCGATACGTCTTCAGCCCGGCGCGCAGGGCGACCAGCGGGGAGAGGGCACAGGCGCGGCGGGTGGGCGGGATGGGCGCGTCCAGCCAGCCCAGCACCTCCTCTTCGGTGAGCGCTTCCAGGTCCTCCACCCGTTTCCCCTGCAGGTGCTCGGTGAAGAGGGAGGCCGAGGCCATACTGATCATACAGCCTTCCCCCTCAAAGGCCACCTGGGCGACCCGTCCGTCGGGGCCCAGCGCGAGTTCCAGGTGGACCTGGTCGCCGCAGGACGGGTCGTCGCTATCGGCGACGATGTCCGGCGAGGGGAGACGTCCCCAGTTGCGGGGGTGGGCGTAGTGGTCCAGAATGGTTTGAGAATACAGGGTGCTCATATTTGACGTCGGTCAGAGTTGTGGTATAATCAATTGCGCAATTGCGTAATTCTGCATTTTCGGAGGGGCAGATGTCCACATTGATTTCCGCCGCAGAATTTCACCGGAAGGCGGGCGACCTGCTGGCGCGCATTCGGTACCGGGGCGAACGGTTTATCATTGAGCGGCGGGGCCAGCCCATCGCGGTCCTCCTGGGAATAGAGGAGTTCCAGCAACTGGAAGCCCTGGCGGCCCGCCAGCGGGCGGCGGAACGGGCGGCCCACTTCGCGGCGTTTGAATCCGCCTGGGAGGGGGCACCCCCGCCCGAGGCGGATGCGAGCGAGTTGAGCGACGAAGCGATCCAGTCCGAAGTGGATGCCGTGCGCGAGGCCCGCCGTGCCCAGAGTCGTGATTGATACCAGCCTGCTGGTGCGGATGGTTACAGGCACTCCGCTGTCCTCCCCTCTTTACCGCCTGTGGAGGGAGGGGAGATTGGAACTGATCCTCTCTCCTCCTCTGCTGGAGGAACTGGAAACCGTTTTGAACCGTCCAGCGCTCCAACGGTATCTCCGCCCCGGCATTGCTCAGGTTTTTCTGAACCTTCTCTCCGCTGAAGCAACAATTGTTGTCCCTACCGTTTCTCTTTCCCTGTGTCGCGATCCCAAAGATAATGTGCTGCTGGAGACAGCGGTCGCTGGTCGGGCGGATTACCTGGTCTCAGCCGACCGGGACCTTACCGATGATCCTCACCTCAGAGAGGCGATGGAAGCCCGGTACGGTGTTCGCGTGATGACTGTGGCTGAGTTTGTCCAGGCATTGGGGTGAATATCCTACTGTCCCATCATCGCCCCAATTCGCTCCAGCGCCCGGGCCAGAGCGTCCACCTCTTCGGCGGTATTGTAGAGGTAGAAACTGGCGCGGACGGTGGCGGTCAGCCCCAGGCGGCGGTGGAGGGGCTGGGCGCAGTGATGCCCGGCCCGGACCGCAATGCCCTCCATGTCCAGCATGTGGGCGATGTCGTGCGGGTGAATCCCCCGGAAGGTGAAGGCGACCACGCCGCCCCGTTGATGGGCGGGCGGGCCGACGATGTTCAGGCCCAGCAACGCGGAGAGACGCTCCAGCGCGTACGCGGTCAGTTCCCGCTCGTGGGCCGCGATGGCTTCCATACCGATGGCCGTCAGATAATCCACCGCCGCGCCCAGCCCGATGCCCTCCACGAACGCCGGAGTCCCCGCTTCAAACTTCCAGGGAAGCCGGTTCCAGGTGGCGGACTCCCATTCCACCTTCCGGATCATATCCCCGCCGCCCAGGAATGGCGGCATGGCCTCTAACAGCGCCTCCTTCCCGTAGAGGACGCCGATGCCGGTGGGCCCACACATCTTATGGCCGGAGAAGGCCAGAAAGTCGCAGTCCAGGTCCTGGACGTCCACGGGCATGTGGGGCACCGACTGGGCGGCGTCCACCAGCACCACCGCGCCGGCCGCGTGGGCCCTGCAGATGATCTCTTTGACCGGGTTGACCGTCCCCAGCACGTTAGACATCATCGTCACCGCGACCAGTTTGACCCGTTCGTCCAGCAGGGAGTCCAGCAGGTCCATTCGCAGAAGGCCGTCGTCGGTGATGGGGAGGTAGACCAGTTGGGCGCCCTTTTCCTGCGCCAGTAGTTGCCAGGGGACCAGGTTGGAGTGGTGCTCCATTTCGGTCAGGAGGATGCGGTCGCCCGGGCGGACATTGGTCCGCCCCCAGGCGTAGGCGACCAGGTTGATGGCCTCGGTGGTGTTGCGGGTGAAGATGATCTCCTCCCGGACCGGCGCATTAATGAGGGAAGCCACCCGGTCCCGTGCGTTCTCGTAGGCCAGGGTGGCTTCTTCGCTGAAGGCGTAGATGCCCCGGTGGACGTTGGCATAACACTCCCGGTACACCCGCTCCATTGCCTCCAGGACCGGCAGCGGTTTCTGGGAACTGGCCGCGCTGTCCAGGAAAACCAGCGGACGGCCGTGGACGGTTCGGGAGAAGGCGGGAAAATCGGCTCGGACCCGTTCTATATCCAGCATGTTGCACCTCGCCAGCAGTTTGGGTAGAGGTAGTATACCATAATCGTTTCCTGTTGCAACTGTGCCCGCCCGGTTTTTGGCGACACCCCTCCAGGGCTTATCAACGCTCTAACGAAGATGCTCGTAGTAAGCCACGAAGCGAAGCGGAGTGGCGTCCAAAAGGCGCGGAACGGCACTCCGCTGGCGCTCCGTGCCTGACTACGAACGAAAAATATTAGAGCGCTGATAAGCCCTGCACCCCTCTGCTTTTTTGACAGCGCGGCGGGTTGTGGTATAATGAGAATCATCCTGCTCCTGTGACGGCGGCGGAGCCGCCGTCATATGAGCGAGATATTCCGAATTTGTAACCATTCAGGCTTCCTCACCCCACCCCGCCGCCTGCGGCGGGCGGCGAAGCCGCTGGGGGAGGGGTGAGGCTGAACAGTTACCCGAATTTTAAGGAGTTTGTCATGAATGAGACCCAGCAACCCCTTTCCGAGCAGGGAATTGCCCGCATCCAGGAGGCGCTGCGGGACGTGTACGACCCCGAGATCGGCATCAGCGTGGTGGACCTGGGGCTGGTGCGAAAGATTGAGGAAGTGGACGGGGAGGTCCAGATTACGATGATCCTCACGGCTCCCTTCTGCCCGCTGGCGGGGATGATCCTGGAGGAAGCCCGGCGGGCCGCCCAGGCCGTCACCGAGCGACCGGTGAAGGTGGTCAGGGGGATGGAGCGCTGGGACCCCTCTATGATGGCCGGGGACGCCCGCCAGCGCCTGGGCTTCGGGTTCTGAAGGTAGAAGAGATAAAGGTGCGCCGGATGTGTTCCAAAGTCGTCGGGGCCCAGCAGGCCAGGCCGTAAACGGCCTGCCCAAGGCACTGGAAGCGCCCTGATCTCCCCAGGTGTCTTTTCGGGAACACGGGTAGCCTGAGCGGCGAGGGGCGCTTTAGCGTTGTCTTTGCCTGGGCCGTTTACGGCCAGGCGGAAAGGCCGACGGCCCAGCCTGACACAATTGGGGCAAACCCGATGTGCCCCGTAGCGCGGGCCGCCAGGCCTGTATGCGGGCGAACACCTTGTGCCATATTATCGGCCAACCGATCAGGGTAGGTGGGTGGTTACTACCAGAACAAAAGGGAGGTGTTCCCATGGACGAAGTGACCCTTGAGGTCGGAGACCCGGCCCCCGATTTCACCCTGAAAGACCAGAACGACCAGGAAGTCACCCTCAGCGCCCTGCGGGGCAAGAAAGTGGTTCTCTCGTTCCACCCTCTGGCCTGGACTCGGGTCTGCGCGATCCAGATGCAGGACCTGGAGAAGCACCGTGCCGAAATGGAGCGATGGGGCGCGGTGGCGTTGGGGCTGAGTGTGGACGCAGTCCCCACCAAAAAGGCCTGGGCGGAATCCCTGGGCATTCAGGAGACCCGCCTGCTGGCAGATTTCTGGCCCCACGGCGGCGTCGCCCGGGCCTACGGTATCTTCCGGGAGAAGAATGGCTTCAGCGAGCGGGCCGTCTTCATCGTGGACGCCGAGGGCATCATCCGCTTCAAGAAAATCTACCCGATGCGGGAAGTACCGGACATCGGGGAGATTCTCACCGCGCTGGCGGAGGTGTGAGGTGGCCCGATACAGTAAGGAGACCCGACGGTCTCCGGAGCAGGTGCTGGAGCGGGCCCTGACCTTCTTCGGCCCCGCCGGCATGGGTATGAAAGTGGAGGAGCAGAACGCCTGCTGCCTTCGCCTGGTGGGCGGCGGGGGATATGTCCTGATCCAGGTCGGAGTGGCGGAGTCGGGCCGGACGTCCGTCATCCTGGAGACGCGCGAGTGGGACTACCAGGCCGTGCAGTTTCTGGAAACTCTGTGATCAGCGGAGGTGTCTGTGGACGAGCGCATCGCGGAAGCCATCTGCTGTCACCTGGATTCGGAGGGGATGCTACCCTGCGCGGCGGCCTTCCAGATTGCTGAGGAACTGGGAGTAGAACCACTGGCTGTGGGCCAAACGGCGGACGAAATGGGGGTCCGGCTGAACCGGTGTCAGTTGGGCCTTTTCGGCTACGGGCCAAAGGCCGAGGGTCGGCACAAGGTGGTCCGGCCCGCCGAGAAGGTGGAGCCGGGCCTGGCCCAGGCCATTCATGACGGGCTCAGCGAGGGGCGTTTGCCCTGCCGGACGGCCTGGAACATCGCGGAAATGCTGGATGTTCCCAAAATGGAGGTCTCCGCAGCGGCGGAGGCGCTGGGCATCCGCATCGCCCGCTGCCAGTTGGGGGCGTTTTAGGGCGATTCACAGAATCAGCGAATCAGCGGGACGCTGATTCGCTGATTCTGTGATTCTGTGATTCACCGGCTGATCTGCTGAAGGGTCCGGCTCAGAATCTCGTCCTGCTCGGCCTGGTGCCGCCGACGGTTTTTCCTGGTGGCGATCGGGAGCGCTTTCCCCTGTCGCTGGGCCTCTTCCAGTGCCCGGCGGAAGGCCAGTTCTATCGGGCTGGGGAGGGGCTCTTCTCGCTCCTCGGGGGGCATCTCCGTTTCCGCCAGCGTCAGGTCTATGCGCTTCTTGCGTCGGTCCAATTGCAGGATGCGCACCTCAATTTCATCCCCCACGCGGTACATCTCCGGGCGGTTGTATCTCCCCATTTCCCGCATATGCAGGAGACCCGGACGTTCGGCTCCGATGTCCACGAACAGCCCATATCGCTCCACCCGGACAATCCGACCGGTGTGAGTCTGGCCCTCGGCCAGCTCCTTCCACTCCACGTCGGGGGGCTTGACCAGCGTCAGGGCGACCCGGCCCTGGCGGGGGTCCACCTGCGTCACCCAGACGGTGACTTTCTGGCCCTCCCGGACCACGTCGGCGACCCGGCTGACAGGCTTATCGCTCAGTTGGGAAATGTGGATCAGACCGTCTCGCTCCAGCCCGATGTCTACGAAGGCGCCGTAGAGTTCCACTTTGCGGATCACACCTTCCAGGCGCATTTTGGGACGAAGTTCGGCGATAGATGTGGGTCGGATTTCGGTGTTCGTAAGTTCCATTCGCTTCCCCCATGCAAGGTATTGCCCGGTCTCCTGGACCGGGCGGGTTTATTATAATGCGGTGTGGGAATTCTGTCAAGCCGGCGCTTTTCGTGTAGTCAACAACTTCGTATAGTCAATATCGGGTTTACCCATAAAGTGAAATCCGGGAGAACGTGCCAGGCACTTCTGAAAGTGCCTGGCACGTTTACTGCGAAAACCCGTGTGATCCGTGTCAATCCGTGTCCCATTTCCAGGGTCGCTCCAGTGCTCCCATCATCTCCCGATAGCGCCGCTGGGCCTCAGCGACGTCCACCGCCGCAAACTGGACGCGGCTTTCGCCCGGCACGCACTGGGCCAGCAGGGGCAGGTCTGCTGTGATGACCGTCGCGATTTTCGGGTAGCCGCCCGTCGTCTGGTGGTCGGCCATCATCACAATGGGCTGACCGGCTGGCGGGACCTGGACCGCTCCCGGCGGCACGCCGTCCGAGATGATCTCCGCCCGACGGCAGGCCACCGGCGGGCCTTCCAGCCGATAGCCCATCCGGTCGGACGTGGGGGAGACGCGGTATTCTGCTCCGAAGAACGTCTCCAGGCCCTCGGGTGGGAAGTGGTCGTCCTGGGGGCCGGGCACCGCGCGGACCGTCGGGCAGTCGCTGTAGGCCGGGAGCCGGTGGGGCGGGAACCGTCGTCCGGCCTGCTCCGGCAGATGCCCGGAGACGGGCCCTATGGGCAGACGGTCGCCCGCGCGCAGCGCGCGCCCGTCCCATCCGCCAAAGCGGCCCGGCAGGTAGGTGGACCGTGACCCCAGCACGGGCAGGACTTCTATCCCCCCGGCGACAGCCAGGTAGGCCCGGCACCCCCGTCTCCGCCCCCCGAAAGAGATGATCGCCCCCCGGCGGACGAATACGGACATCCACATCGGCATTTCCCGCCCGTCCACCTGAAAAGTCAGGTCGGCGCCGGTGACCGCAATCAGGCAGGGCGCGGTCGCGGCCAGCACGGGCCCCACCAGGGTGATTTCCAGCCCGGCCGCGCCCGGAGGATTGCCGACCAGGCCGTTAGCGACCCGGAAGGCGAAAACATCCATTGCCCCGGAGACGGGAATCCCGTACCGTTCATATCCGGGCCGCCCCAGGTCCTGGACGGTAGTCAGCCATCCGCCGTCAAGGACTTCCAGCATAGATCAACGGAATGCTGGACGTGCCAGGCATTTCTGAAAGCGCCTGGCACGGGTTTTAGAATTCTTCGGCCGAAATGGGGATGAACCGCACCCGGTCGCCTGGCTGGAGCAGGGTAGGGGGCTGGCGGTTCAGGTTCAGCATCGCCAGCGGCGTCCGCCCGATCAGTCGCCATCCGCCGGGGGTGGAGAGGCCATAGATGCCGGTCTGGAAGCCGGCGATGCCCACAGACCCCGCTGGCACCGACGGGCGCGGGGTGGGGAGCCGGGGCGTCGCCAGGGCCTCCGGCAGTCCCCCCAGATAGACGAATCCCGGAGCGAACCCCAGCATGTAGACGGTGTAGGTGGCGCCTGTATGCAGGCGGACCACTTCCCCTTCGGAGAGGCCGGTGTGGGCGGCCACGAAACCGATGTCGGGGCCGAACTCTCCGCCGTAGACGACGGGGATTTCCACTTCCCGCGTCTCCGGCAGCGGGATGTCTATGCTCCGTGCCAGGGCATCGGCGACCCGTCTCCGGGCCTCGTCCCAGGAGAGTTGTCGGGGGTCGTAGTAGACCAGCAGGGACCGATAGGTGGGGACGGTCTCCCGCAGGCCGGGGAAGGGGTCTGCCGCCAGCGCACGGTCCAGGGCCAGTACCTGGCGGTGGATGTCCGGGTGGATCGCATCCCCGAACTCCACGACCAGCGCGGCATCTCCGACAGGCAGGATACGGGGGAATGTCATTGTCCCAAAAATTTCCCCATCGGCAACACGTCCACGCCCGCGCGCTCCAGCCGCTGGCGGACGGCACGGGCAATCTCCACCGCGCCGGGGGTATCGCCGTGGATGCACAGGGTGTCCACGACCAGTGGGATGCTCTCCCCGTTGCTGGCGGTGACCCGTCCTTCCCGGACAATCTGCAGGGCCTGTTCGGCGGCCTGTTCCGGGTCGGTGAGGACCGCTCCGGGCAGGTGGCGGGGGCGCAGGTTTCCGTCGGGTTCGTAGGCCCGGTCGGCGAACCCCTCGCGCGCGAAGGGCAGGCCCACTTCGGCGGCGGCCTGGCTGAGGGCCGAGTTCGCCAGTCCCACCAGAATCCGGCGCGGCCCCGCCCGGGCGACGCCCCGGGCGACCGCCCGGGCGATTTCGGGGTCGCGCGCGGCCATGTTGTAGAGCGCGCCGTGGGGCTTGACGTGGGTGAGTTCCGCCCCCGCTGCATGGGCAAACGCTGCCAGCGCGCCGACCTGATAGAGGACGTAGTTCTCTATCTCCTCGGGCCGCAGATGCATCGCCCGGCGACCGAAGCCCATCAGGTCCGGAAATCCCGGGTGGGCGCCGATGCCCACGCCGTAGCGGAGGGCCAACCGCACGGTCCGGTCCATCACCATCGGGTCCCCGGCGTGATAGCCGCAGGCGATGTTGGCCGAAGTGACCAGCGGCATCAGCGCCTCGTCTGCGCCGAGGGCGTAGGCCCCGAAACTTTCTCCCATGTCGCAATTGAGGTCTATGACCATAGCACCAGACCTTTCAGTTCGGAGGAGTTGCCCGCACAAACACTGTCATCTTTTTGAGACTTTAGCCCGGTACGATTGTAGAGGACTCAACACCTACCACCAGATTTCTCTTTGGAGGATTTTCAGGTATAATTCGGAGAGTCGTTGCTCTTTTTGCCACAAATTGCGCGAATTTACGCGAATTAGTTGATCTGCGAACGGCGTAAGCCCTGCTGGAATTTCCGTTCAGGAGGAACGTGGTTTATGCAAACCCTGTTGCTTCTTCGTGACCGGCTGGCCCAGGCTGTCGCTCTGGGTAAGGGGGAGAACTTTCCCTATGCCGTCCCCGGCCTCTGGGCGGATCCCGCCGGTCCGCCGACCCGTCGGGCCGTCAATCCCTATCGGTTCTACCTGGAACGGGTGGAGGAAATCCTGCATCAGCCGCCATCGTCGCCGCTGCGGGGACCCAACGGGACCTGGTCCCGGCAGGCCGTCACTTACAACATTCTGGTTCGGGCGACCACTGCCTTTGACCATGATGGCGACGGTCATCTCTCCCTGGAGACCATCGGCGACGGCTGGCAGGAGACGGGCACGTTCCTGAAATCCATCGCCCTCCTCCCCATGCTGCGATCCCTGGGCTTCAACACCGTCCACCTCCTGCCCGTGACCGCCGTCGGAGTGGACGGGCGCAAGGGGAATCTGGGCTCCGTCTACGCCATCCGCAACCCCTACCGGCTGGACGACCGGCTGGCGGAGCCTGCGCTGGGGCTGGAACCGGAGGAGGAGTTTGCCGCCTTCGTCCAGGCGGCCCACCATCTGGGCATGCGGGTGGTGGTGGAGTTTGCCCTGCGGACGGCGTCGCTGGATGCCGACTGGGCCGCCGAGCACCCGGAGTGGTTCTACTGGATTCGGGCCGACATCCCCAACCGCGCGCCAGACGACCTGCGGGAGGACGCCTACGGGGCGCCGGTTTTCACTCCGGAGGAACTGACCATCATCAAGGAACGGGTGGCCCGGGGAGAACAGGCCGACCTCATCCCGCCCCATCCCGTCTACCGACAGATGTTCACCCTGCCCCCGCCGCCGGAGTCCGTCCACAAAGAGGGCGTCCGCTGGATCGGCGTCCTGCCCGATGGGACGCGCGTCCGCATCCCTGGCGCCTTCGCCGACTGGCCCCCGGATGATCCCCAGCCGCCCTGGACCGACGTCACCTACCTGCGCCTCTACGACCACCCGGACTTCAACTACATCGCCTACAACACGGTCCGGATGTATGACGCCCGACTGGCCCGACCAGAGAACGCGGTGGAATCCCTCTGGGAGCGGATTGTGGAGATTCTCCCGTACTACATCCGGGAGTTTGGCATAGACGGGGCGATGATAGATATGGGGCACGCGCTCCCGCCTGACCTGAAGCGGCGCATCGTGGAGGCCGCCCGGGCCATCCATCCGGAGTTCGCCTTCTGGGACGAGACGTTCTCCTACGACCACGGGCTGGTGGAGGAGGGGTACAACGCGGTCATCGGCAACTACTGGTGGGCCGTCTGGCGACCGGAGCATTTAGTGGACGGCCTCCTGCGCCCACTGGCCCGGACAGGCCTGCCGCTGCCGTTCCTGGCCGGACCGGAGAGCCACAACACGCCCCGCGCCGCGGCCCGGCCAGGCGGCCTGGCCGCCGCCCGAATGACCTGGGCCCTGGGATGCGTCCTCCCGGCCATCCCCTTCTGCCATTCCGGCCTGGAACTGGCGGAGACGGTGCCGGTCAACACCGGGCTGGATTTCACGCGCGCGGAACTGCCCGACTACCCTCCGGAGCGGCTGGCCCTCTTCAGCACTGTGGCCTACGGATGGGAGAACGAGCCCAATCTGGTGGACTGGATCGCCCGCACGCTGGACGCGCGTGCTTGCTATGCCGATCTCATCGCCGACCCCGACCCCGCCACCTTCATCCTGCTGGAGAGCACCGACCCGCTGGTTTGGGCCATTGTCCGGCGCCGGGGTGGTGAGGGAGTAGCACTGGTGGTCAATCTGGACGTTCACGCGGCGCGGCGGTTTTCCCTGCGCCTGCCGACGGACCGCCCTGCCGTCACCGACCTGCTGAGCGGCGCGTCGTGGGCGCTGGAGGAGGGCCGTCTGGAGGCAGAATGGCCCCCCGCGGGCTGCGCGATGGTGGCATTGTAGGGGCAACTCTTGCGGTTGCCCTTCTGGGGCAGGGGCAAGCCCTGTCCCTACAATAGCCGCCGTTCCCGGGCGGCCTCCAGAGCCAGCGCGATGAACGCGTCCACCGACATCGCACCGGGCACTTCCCCGTCCCGGCGGCGCAGGTTGACCTCCCCATTCTGCATCTCCCGGTCACCGACAATCAGCATGTAGGGGATTTTCTCCATTTGGGCGTCGCGGATTTTGGCCTGCATCCGGTCCGAGGAGTCGTTGACCTCCACCCGCAGGCCGGCCGCACTGAGTCGTCGCGCCACTTCCCAGGCGTAGTCCACATGCCGGTCCGCAATGGGGATGACCACCGCCTGCACCGGTGCCAGCCAGACCGGGAACGCGCCCCCGTAGTGCTCCACCAGGACGCCGAAGAACCGCTCCATGCTCCCCAACAGTGCCCGGTGAACCAGATATGGCCTCCGTTCCTGCCCGTCCCGGTCCCGGAAGGTCAGGTCAAACCGCTCCGGCACGTTGAAGTCAAACTGGATGGTCGTGCACTGCCAGGCCCGGCCCAGCGCGTCTTGGATTTTGATGTCTATCTTGGGGCCGTAGAAGACGGCCTCTCCCTCCATCCGCTTGTAGGGGAGGTTCCGGGCCTCCAGTGCTTTGACCAGGGACCGCTCCGCCTGTTCCCATCTCTCGTTGCTCCCGGCGTACTTCTCCGGCGTCCGGGGGTCCCGTACGCTCAGTTCTATCTGGTACTCCGTGAAGCCGAAGTCCCGCAGAAGGCTCAGGCTGAAGTCCAGCACCCCCAGGATTTCGTCCTCTATCTGCTCTGGCGTGCAGAAGATGTGGGCATCGTCCTGAGTGAAGCCCCGCACCCGCAGGAGGCCGTGGAGGACACCGCTCCGCTCAAAGCGGTAGACCGTCCCCAGTTCTGCCCAGCGCAGTGGCAGGTCCCGGTAGGAATGGGTTCGGCTTTTGTAGATGAGGATATGGAAGGGGCAGTTCATCGGCTTCAGATAGTACTGGACCCCCTCAATCTCTATGGGAGCGTACATGTTCTCTTTGTAGAACTGGAGGTGCCCGGAGCGCTCCCAGAGTTGGGCCCGCCCGATGTGGGGAGTGTAGACGATTTCGTAACCGCCCTCCCGGTGTCGGGCGCGCCAGTGGTCCTCTATGATCTGGCGGATGCGGCCCCCTTTGGGGTGCCAGTAGGCCAGGCCGGCGCCGCCCTCCTCGTGGAAACTGATGAGGTCCAGTTCCTTGATGAGCCGTCGGTGGTCCCGCCGCTCCACCTCCTCCCGCCAGGACAGGTAGGCCTGCAGGTCCTCCGGCGTCTCCCAGGCGGTACCGTAGATGCGCTGTAGCATCGGGCGCCGCTCATCCCCCCGCCAGTATGCCCCGGCCACGCTGAGCAGTTTGACCGCGTCCGGGTTGATCTCGCGGGTATTGGAGACGTGCGGTCCCCGGCAGAGGTCCACGAAGGGGCCGTGGCGGTAGATGGAAAGGACGGGCTGCTCTTCGGTGGGGTTGCCGTCTTCATCTACACCGCCCGCCAGGATGCCCTCTATCAGTTCCAGTTTGTAGGGCTGGTCGGCGAAGAGGCGGCGGGCTTCCTCCTCGCTAATCTCCTGGTAGACGAAGTCGTACCCCTCGGCGATGATCTCCCGCATCCGGGCCTCAATCTCCGCCAGGTCCTCCGGGGTGAGCGGACGAGGGAGGTCAAAGTCATAGTAGAAACCGGTCTCAATGGCGGGCCCGATGGCCAGTTTGGCTCCCGGGAACTTTTCCAGGACGGCCTGGGCCATGACGTGTGACGCCGAATGGCGGAGGCGAAGCAGGTGGTCGTTCTGTGCGTGTTCGGCCATTTCTCCTCCTTAAAAAAGGATACAAGGAAGCAGGGATACAAAGAACATAAAGAAGAAACCCCCGCGCCCTGGGGCGCGGGGGCTTCCTCTTCCCCACGTGGTTCCACCCAGGTTCGGTCGGTGCGCCGGAAGGTTCACCGACCGCCCTCTGAGGCTGTAACGGGCCTGCCCGGAGCCCTATACTCGGGGGGATCAAGAGAATCAGCAGAATAGAGAATCAGCAAATCAACAGTTCTTCTGATTCTCCAATTCTTTTGATTCTCCTGATTCCGCTGATTCTTCTCCCTTTCCAGGGCCCGCTCTCGGGGGGTTTTCCCGGCCGTCCGGCGGGAAGGCTCTCAGCCGGCGGCCCTCCCTCTCTGAAGCCTTCACAGGCCGGTACTCGTCCCGGTCCACGCGTTCGGGTATGCGGTTTGCAAAAATTATACCCTTGCTTTCTGCTTTTGTCAAATGTAAACTCTGCGCGGGTGTGTCCCAAAATCGTCGGGAGCCCAGTGGGCCACGTTTACGGCCTGGCTGAGGTGGCGCAGGGCGCTGGAAGCACCCTCTCCCTTCGGTAGCCTTTCGGGAGCACGGGTTGCCAGGGTGAAGATGGACGTTTTAGCGCCTCGTCTTTGCCCGAGGCCGTTTACGGCCAGGCGGAAAGGCCGAAAGCCCAGCCCGACAAAACCGGGACACCCCCCTCTGCGCTCCCGGCGTCTCTGCGGTGATACATTCCCTAATCGCCGCCCAGGTAGGCCTCCTGGACGCGCGGGTTATCTCGCAGTTCCGCTGCCGTCCCCTCCATCTGGATAACGCCCGTCTCCAGCACGTACCCTCGGTGGGCCACCGAGAGGGCCATATGGGCGTTCTGCTCCACCAGCAGGATGGTGACACCTTCCTGGTTGATCCGCTGGATGATGTTGAAAATCTCCTCCACCAGGACGGGGGCCAGGCCCATAGAGGGTTCGTCCATCAGCAGCAGACGGGGTTTGGCCATCAGTGCGCGGGCCACCGCCAGCATCTGCTGCTCCCCGCCGGAGAGAGTTCCGCCCAGTTGCTCTGCCCGTTCCCGCAGGCGAGGGAAGAGGTTAAAGACGAACTCCATACTCTCCTCAATTTCCCGCCGGTCCTTCCGGGTGAAAGCGCCCATCTCCAGGTTCTCCCGCACCGTCAGTGGAGCGAAAATCTTGCGCCCTTCCGGCACCTGGACGATGCCCTTCTGGACAATCCGGTCGGCGGCCAGATTGGTGATGTCTACCCCGTCGTAGACAATTTTCCCCTGGTCGGCCAGCAAGAGGCCGGAAATGGCGCGCAGGGTAGTGGATTTCCCTGCCCCGTTGGCACCGATCAGGGTGACGATCTCCCCCTTCTCCACGTGGAACGAAATGCCATGCAGCGCCCGAATGGCCCCGTAGGAAACATGCAGGTCTTCCACCTCTAAAAGCGCCATCGCGTCCTCCTCACCGAATCGCCTGGCGGCCCAGGTACGCTTCAATCACCTTCGGGTCGCCCCGGACTTCCTCTGGCTTCCCCCGCGCGATGATTTCCCCAAAATCCATCACCGTGATCCACTCGCAGATGTTCATCACCAACCGCATCCGGTGCTCCACCAGGAAGATGGTCAATTGGAAACGCTCCCGGATGAACTGGATCAGTTCCATTAACTGGTCAATCTCCTGGGGATTCATCCCTGCCGCCGGTTCGTCCAGCAGAAGCAGACGGGGCTGAGTGGCCAGCGCGCGGGCGATCTCCAACCGCCGCTGGAGGCCGTAGGGGAGGCTCCCAGCGATGTCGTTCTGGCGGTCAGCCAGGCCGAAAATCTCCAGGAATTCCTGGCTGCGTTCAATCATCACTTTCTCCCGCTCCCGGAACCGACGGGAACGGAAGATAGAGTCCGCCAGCCCATAGCCCGAGTGGGGATGGTAGGCAATCAGCACATTATCCAGAACCGTCAGATTAGCAAAGAGGCGGATGTTCTGGAACGTGCGGGCGATGCCCATCTGGATGATCTCGTGGGAGGGGAGGCCGACCAGTTGGGCACCGTCGTAGCGGATACTCCCGGCCGTTGGTCGGTAGACGCCGGTGATCAGGTTGAAGACGGTCGTCTTCCCGGCACCGTTGGGCCCGATCAGTCCCACCAGTTCCCCCTCTTTGATGGTGACCGAGAAGTTGCTGACGGCCCGCAAACTGTCAAAGTAGTGGGTCAGCCCCTCAATCTCCAGGACGACGGGCCGCGCTTCCACTTCCGGACTCAGGTTCTCAGGCCTTCCCCTCATACTGCCACCTCCTCAGCCTTGGGGGCCACTGCCGGGGTCGGCGGCGTTTCCTTCACCACCCGCAACGAGGGCAGGGGGCGGCGCAGGAAAGCGATCTCATACCGCCCCATCAGCCCCTGGGGGCGCAGAAGCATCATCCCCAGCAGGACCAGAGGGTAGACGACGAACCGCCAGGTCTCAAAACCTTCCGGAAGGTAAAGCCGCAGCAGGCCCTCCAGGAGGAAAATCCAGAAAAAGCCAGTAATGATGGTGCCGGTCATACTCCCCAACCCGCCGAAGACGATGATGATGAGCGGGTTAAAAGAGGGGAGGAACCCAAACATCGTGGGGTGGAGGAAAGCCATATCGTGGGCCCGGATGCCTCCGGCCAGGCCAGCGAAAACGCTCCCGACCACGAAGGCCAGAATTTTGGTGGATGCTGTGTTTATCCCCACCAGTTCCGCAGCCCGTTCATCCTCTCGGACCGAAAGAATCGCCCGGCCAGTGGAGGAATGGAGGAGGTTCCGCATCACCAGCACAACCGCCATAAAGCAAACAAAGACCCATGGCCAGGTTGTCCATTTCGGGATGCCGACCATCCCCCGGGCCCCTTTCATCTCCGGGAAGGGAAGCAGGGTATCCGTATTGTCCAGGAGGACCTTGACGATGATGGTGAACCCCAGGGTGGCAATGCCCAGGTAGTCTGATCCCAATTCCAGCACCGGGATGCCGAAGAGGTAACTGACGATGCCGGCCAGGGTAGCGCCCCCAACCAGGGCCAGGAAGAAGACGATCTGCTGACTGATCCCCTGGGGAAATCCATTCAGGGCCTGATAGAGCGGTTGACCGATGGCCGGATTGATGAACCGTACAGCCAGGAAGAAGCCCAGAACGGCAGCCAGCAAATTGAAGAGGAATTTGGTCAGCGTGGCGACGCCGTAGAAACGGCGAAGGAAGGCGCTGATTCCCAACATAAAAATCAGTGCCAGGATAGAGCCGAAAATGACGACCACCAGTGCAGAGGGATCATTCCGCACCCAGCGGTAGGTGATGTCGGCGGAGGCGTAGGCACCGATGGCGTAGAAGCCGAACTGGCCCAGGGAAAACTGGCCGTTGAAGCCGTAAATGAGGTTGAGTCCCAGGCTGACCATCGTCATTGCCGCGCCCCAGAAAAGGATGTTCTGCCAATACGGATTGAGGAGTCCCGTACTGATCAGAATCTGGACCACGACAAAAAAGGCCAGAGATCCAAGAATGAACGACAGGTTTGGACCGCGCAGCCGTTGCAACATCCTTATCCTCCTCACACCTTCTCGCCGGGCGCTTCGCCGAAGATGCCCTGCGGCCGAATCAGCAGAACGATGATGAGCAGGGAAAACGCCACCGCATCCCGCATCGGCGTAGAGATGAAGCCAGCGCTGAGAACCTCCACCAATCCAATCGTCAGGGCACCGACGAAAGCGCCGGGGATGCTGCCGATGCCGCCGATGACGGCAGCGACAAAGGATTTCAGGCCGGGGATGATGCCCATCAGATGATGGACCTGCTTGAAGGCCGTGGCATAGAGGACGCCGCCAGCCCCCGCCAGACTGCCTGCCAGCGCGAAGGTCATCGCAATGACCGTATCCACGTTGATCCCCATCAGCCGGGATGTGGGTTTGTCGTAGGCGGAGGCCCGCATTGCTTTGCCGATACGGGTGTACCGGACAATGTACTGAAGAACCACCAGCAAGATGATAGAGATGCCCATAATGATGAGCATCGCGTTAGATGCAGTCAGCTCAAAAGCAGTGCCGATAAACCGGGGCGCCAGCCAGACGATCGTAAGCACCACGCCCAGGAACCCACCAAAAAGCATACCGAATTGCAGGAGCGGGTTTCGTTGCCATGCCTGGGCCCGGATATTCCCCCGCTGCCCCAGGAATTTCAGCACGCTGTAGACGATCGCCGCCGCCACACAGACCCCCCACAGAACAGCCAGCCATACCGGAGGCACCATCTCCGCATTTAGAACGAATACTTCAAAGGGGCGGGGATAGGTCCGGTAGTTGTTGGTGAAAGCGAAAGGGAGGCCTCCGAAGTATTCCAGGAAGAACGAGACGCCGATAGCGGTGATGAGAGCGGTGATGCGGGGCAGTGCCCGCAGGGGGCGATAGGCGAACCGTTCTATCGTCACAGCCAGCAGAGCGCAGATCATCATAGAGAACAGAATCACCGAGATAGTCCCGATAGCCATCACCAGGGTTGGGTTCATCCCGGGCCAGACCGTTGACGGCCATTGGTGCAGGTTCAGGAGGGAGATAGTGAAGAAACTGGTGAAGGCGCCCACCATAAAGACATCGCCGTGGGCGAAGTTGATGAGCCGCACGATGCCGTAGACCATCGTATAGCCCAGAGCAACCAGGGCGTAAATAAAGCCCAACTGAAAGCCGTTCAGAACCTGCTGGAAAAAGACCCCCAGGTTGGCAGCGGCGGCGCGAGCCACGGCATAGAAGACGAGGATACCAGCCAGGGCAAACGCGGCCTGGCTGAGGCGGTTCAGAACCATCCCGTTGCGCCGCCGGATCATCCGCTGTTCCATCCGCCGGGTTTCTATAGCCACACTCATTGCACCCCCTAAAAATGGTGTTTTGCGGCAGCACTTTGCTGCTGCGGCAAAAAGAGAGGCTTTCTATAGAACGGCCGGGGAGCCGTTGGGCCCCCCGGCCAGCATCTGCAGTCCGACCTGTTACGGGCAGACCGTGTCTTTGTAGGAGACTTTCTCTGGGCTGACCTCCAGGATGACAGCGCACTTCTTGGGGTTGTGTTGCTCATCAAAGACAATGTCCCCGGAGACCACCGAGAACCTCCCCTTCTCCATCGCCTGAGCGACCTTCAGCGGGTCATCCGTCCCGGCCTGCTGGATGGCCATCAGGAGAATGTTAGCCGCGTCGTAGGCCAGGGCCGCCAGAGCATCCGGCACGGAGCCGTACTTGGCCTGGTACTTCTTCACGAACTCCTGGACCACTGGCCGGGTATCCTCGGAAGTGTAGTGGTTGGTGAAGAAGCCACCCGCCGTTGCGACCCGATCCAGTTCGGGGGAGTCCCAGCCGTCGCCGCCCAGTTTGACGGCCTTGATGCCCATTTGGTTGGCCTGCGCGGCGATCAGGTTGACGGTGGAGTAGTAGTCGGGCAGGAAGAGGACATCGGGGTTGGCATCCTTGACTTTGGTCAGGATGGCGGAGAAGTCCTTATCGCCCGCCGTGTAGGTCTCCCAGACCACTACCTTGCCGCCGCCAGCCTCAAAGGCGTCCCGGAAGAACTCGGCCAGGCCCCGCACGTAGTCGTTACCCTGGTCCAGGAAGACCGCCGCCGTCTTGGCCCCCAGTTTATCCAGGGCGAACTTAGCCGCCACGGTGCCCTGGAAGGGATCAATGAAGCAGGCGCGGAAGACCGTGGGCTTGGCCTTGTCCGCCTCGTCAACTGTCACCTTGGGGTTGGTGGAAGTGGGGCTGATCTGGACGACCTTGTTGGCCGTGGCGATCTCGGAAACGGGGATGGAGGCCTTGGAGCAGACCTCGCCGATGATGAACTTCACCCGGTCCTGGTTGATGACCTTGTTGGCCGCGCTGGCCGCCGGCTCCGCCTCGCACTGGCTGTCCTCCACCACGGTCTCAATCTTCCGCCCCAGGACACCGCCTTTGGCGTTCCACTCATCAATGGCCAGCAGAGCACCATCGCGGGTGGAGATACCGAAGGTGGCGACATCCCCGCTCAGGGGGGCCAGGATGGCGATTTTGAGGGCCTGGGGAGCGGGCCGGCAGGCCGCCACCATGGTGGCCAGCACCACCACTACAGCGAGAATTGCGAAGGAACGCTTAGCCATCTCTCTCCTCCTTTACATACTTCGTGGAATATTAGGAATAAAGGGTGGATATTAGAGACGGTTGAGCAGACGATTCTCTTCTCCTTGCTCTCACCTCCTCTCTGGCGTGGATTTCTTGCGGGGGCGGAATGGGAAGATCGTGAGGATATCCCCCCTCAACAAGCTTGCTTCTTATTGTAACGCAAAACGAGAAGTTGTCAAGGGGATTCGGGATTCGTCAGGGCTTATCAATGCTCTAACAAATGCCCAGCCAGGCCAGGCCTCGGTCTGGGCGTGCGGAGGCTGCCCTGTGTCCATCAGGAACATAACGGAAGCCTTGCTGACGGATGACGTTGAGCGCCACAC
>Ga0308421_1000393_pt1 | contig 26641 bp, 22 predicted proteins | sample HotsprSampleMS60_FD_203673 | JGI IMG/M metagenome (GOLD analysis project Ga0308421, IMG submission 203673) | Hot spring phototrophic mat microbial communities from Mushroom Spring, Yellowstone National Park, Wyoming, United States - 20090730_MS60 ...
CCTGATTTTGGACGAGCCGACGGCGATGCTCTCGCCGCGCGATGTGGACGCGCTGTTCGAGACGCTGCTGCGCCTCAAAGCGCAGGGGCGCACCATCCTGCTGGTGACGCACAAACTGAACGAGGCGATGCGCTATGCGGACTTCGTGACAGTACTGCGCGGGGGGCGCAAGGTCGCCGACGCACCGATTGCTGAAGTGGACGCCCAAACGCTGACGCGCTGGATTGTGGGGGAGGAATCCTCCCTCACCCCGACCCTCTCCCCCCTTACAAAGGGGGGAGAGGGCGAACCTCCCTTCGCCCCGCTCACGAAGGGGAGAGAAGGCGAATCCCCCCTCTTCCCCCTTACAAAGGGGGGAGAGGGTGAGGGAGTGGGGGGATTCACTCTGGCTCTGTGTGATTTGTATGTCGCCTCCGAGCGCGGCGGCTGGGGCGTGCAGGGGCTAAACCTCACGGTGCAGGCGGGCGAAATCGTCGGGATCGCAGGCGTGGACGGCAGCGGGCAGGCGGAACTGATGGACGCGCTGGCAGGGCTACGCCCTATCGCCCGCGGCGAGATCCTGCTGGCGGGGCAGCCGATGCACTGCTGGAGTACCGCACGGCGCATTCAGGCGGGCGTGCGCTTCCTGTTCGATGACCGCTTCCGACGCATGATGGCACCGCAGTGGAGCGTGCGGGAGAACGCGATTCTGGGCGCGCAACGCGACCCTGAGTTGCAGACGCTGGGCTGGCTCAAGCCGCGCGCCATCCGCCAGCGCGCCGAGCAACTCATCGAGCGGTTTCAGGTCAAAGTGCCCGCGCTGCGTGCGCCGATTCTGCAACTGTCGGGCGGCAACCAGCAGCGATTGGTCATCGCCCGCGCGCTGTATGGCAAGCCGCGCCTGCTGATCGCCTACGCGCCCACGCGCGGGCTGGACATCCGCGGCGCACAGGCGACCTACGCTGCCATCCGCGACGCCTGCCAGCACGGAATGGGCGCGCTCGTCATCGCCTTCGACCTCGACGAACTGATGGAACACTGCGACCGTATCGCCGTGCTGTTCAAGGGGACGATTGTGGCGGCGTTTGCGCGGGAAGCGTTCTCGCGGGAAGCCATCGGCGCGGCGATGGTCGGCGCAGCCTTGCAGGAGGCGACCCGATGAAGCCCGCCCGCTGGACGACGCGGATGGTGTTTTTGTTCTACTCGCGCCCGCTGTTTCGCGCGTGGGAGATTTTCTGTAATCACGCGGCGCGACTGCTGGCGCACAAGACGCGCATGCGCTCGCTACAGTGTTCGCGGGAATGGGCGGAGTTGAATCTGCGGCGGATGGAGATCCAGCGCGGGCTGGGCGCGATTAGCAACAGCCATGCGCATGTGTGCGCCGCGTGCGGGCACTGCTGCAAGGGTACGCGCGAGCGCGACGCCTTTTTGGATCGGGTGATGCAGCAGCCCGACACGGAACACACGGGCGCGCGTCGCCGCACAGGGCAGATGGTCGGGCTGACGCTGGCGCAGGCGCAGGGGCTACTGCTGCACGCGGGCGTCCCGCATGCGACGGGCTGCTGCAATGAGTTGACCTGTCAGGGCTGTCGCCTGCCGCAGACGCACCGCCCGATGCAGTGCCTGGCGTACTTCTGTGGCGCGGCGGCGCGCGCGCTCTCCCAACAGGAGTGCGAGGAGGGCATTCGGCTGTTGCGCGCGCTGATGCGCCTGCAGTGGGATGCTGTTCGTTTAGCTTTTCACAGTCGGTTCGGACGATTTGAACCGCGCCGTGACTAGCCGCTTTAGCCTCTGCTGTCTGCAGCGACGAGCCTGCCCAGTGGCAGGTATACTCTGCAGGGATGGCATGGCTCTATCGGCTGATTGCGGGCTTGTTGGAGGTAGCGTGGGCAACAGCGTTGAAGCTTTCGGACGGCTTCTCGCGCCTGCTGCCGACCGTGTGTGCGCTTGTTGCTGCGTGGGCGAGCTTCTGGTTCCTCTCGCAAGCGATACGCGCCATTCCGATGGGCACGGCATATGCCGTGTGGGTTGGCATCGGCGCGGTGGGCGTGGCGATTGTGGGCATCGTGTGGTTCCGTGAGTCGCGCGACTTTTGGAGGCTCTGCTTCATCGGGCTAATTCTGGTTGGGGGTCGTGGGCTTGAAACTGGTCTCGCGCCATGAGGGACGCTGAGCAGCGCACAGGCTACAGCTGGGCGCGGGCATCTGCAGTGATGATGACCGCCATCTTTGCCAGCCGCGTGCTGGGGATGCTGCGCGATACCGTGATCGCTTTCCGCTTCGGGCAAAACGAACTCACAGATGCCTATCGCGCCGCGTTCCAGCTGCCCGATTTACTGTTTTTCATGGTGGCGGGCGGCGCGCTCTCGTCATCGCTGATGCCTGTCTTCGCGCGCCTTTGGGAGAGCGGACAGCGCAACGAAGCGTGGCGCGTGTTCTCAATCGTTGCCACAGTGATGGCTAGCCTGATTGCTGCCCTAGTGCTGGGGTTGGAACTCGTCGCGCCGCTGGCGGTCGCGCTGATGTTTCCTGGCTTCGACCCTGAGCGACACGCGCTCACGACCCATATGACGCGCATCGTGTTGCCCACGCAGATTTGCTTCCTGCTGGGTGGGCTGATGATGGCGACGCTGTATGCCCGCAAGCATTTCCTTGCGCCTGCACTCGGTCCGAACATTTACAACATCGGGATTATCTTCGGCGGGTTGGTGCTGGCTGCTTGGTTGGGCATTTCGGGCTTGGCATGGGGCGCGCTGGTGGGGGCATTTGTCGGCAGTGTGCTCCTGCCGCTCCTCGTTATGGGGCGGCTTGGCAGCGCGTTTCGGCTGGAGTTCAACCTGCGCCATGCGGGCGCGCGCGAGGTGTTCCGCATGATGTTGCCCGTGATGTTTGGACTTTCGCTGCCAGGAGTCTACATGCTCCTCTTGCGCGTGTTTGCTTCGTGGTTGCCTGCGGGAACCATTTCCGCGCTGGATAACGCGAATCGGCAGATGCAGGCGCCGTTGGGAATCATCGGTCAGGGGATTGCGCTGGCGGTGTTTCCCGCGCTGACCAGCCTTGCAGCGCGTCAGGAATGGGGCGCGTTGCGCGAGACGCTTCAGCGCGGGCTGCGCCTCATATGGTTCCTCTCCGCGCCTGCCACAGTGCTGTTGCTTGTGCTTGCCGAGGACATTAGCAGCGTCCTCCTGCAGTACGGCAGGTTCACAGAGGCTGACACGCGGTTGGTCGCCAGTGCGCTGCGCGCGTTCGCGTTGGGGTTGTTCGCGTGGGCGGGTCAGGCACTGATTGCCCGGGGTTTTTTCGCACTGCGCGACTCGCTGACACCGATGCTGGTCGGCACTGCCGTGACGATTCTGTTTGTGCCACTCTGTATTTTGCTGATGCATCTGCCGATGCTGGGGCATGTTGGGCTGGCGTTGGCGACCTCCATCGCGGCTACTATGCAAATGGTCTGGATGGCACATCTGCTGCATCGTCGCATTCCCCTCGAAGCGCCCGTGCGCAGTGCGTCGCTGAGACGGTTTTTGGTGGCGACGGGCGTCGCGGCGGCGCTGATGGGGCTGACAGCGCTCGCTCTGCACACTGGTTTGCATATGCTGCTGCCTGCATTTCAGGTGAACCTGCGTGCAGCCGTAATTGCGTTGGGGGTTGGGTTGCTCTCGATGTGGGTCTACCTGCTCGCAAGTGCGCAGTTGGGCGTGCCAGAGACAGGCTATGTGTGGCGCGTGCTGCGGCGCGATAGCCAATCCTGAAGGACGCGGTCATCACGCCCCCCGACAGCGGTCGGAAGCGAACGCTAGGAACACCCTCGAGAGAGGTTAGCCCCGCACAACACCTTCCAGTGGGCTGGAGGCGGAGGCGTAGGGCAGTTTCGGGATTCGCCCCGCGCGGTACGCGCGCCGCCCTGCCTCCACTCCCAACTTGAACGCCTCTGCCATCAGCACAGGGTCGTCCGCTTTCGCGATAGCCGTGTTCACCAGCACCGCGTCGCAGCCAATCTCCATCGCCAGTGCCGCTTCCGACGGCGCGCCCAGTCCTGCGTCTACCACTACGGGCACGCGCGCCTGCTCCACAATAATCCGAATAGGCTCTAAGCCAACCGCAAACCCTTGTCCTGTACCAATCGGTGCTGCCAACGGCATGACCGTTGCGCACCCGATGGCTTCCAATCGCTTCGCCAACTCTGGGTCGGCGGGAATGTATGGCAGCACCACAAAGCCCTCGTCCACCAGCGTCCGACACGCCTCGTAAGTGCCGATAGGGTCAGGCAGCAGATATTTTGGGTCGGGTACAACTTCGACCTTTATCCAATCGCTGAGTCCCATCGCGCGTGCCAGTCGCGCCACGCGCACCGCCTCTTCCGCCGTGCGGCAGCCCGCCGTGTTCGGTAGGATTTGGTAGTGTTCCCACTCCAGCTCGTCTAAGATGGAGCGTTTGGGCGCGTCCAAGTCGATGCGACGCAGGGCAACTGTGATAATCTCTGCACCTGAGGCTTCGATTGCGCGGCGCATCGTCTCGGCATCGGGATACTTGCCTGTGCCTACCATCAGGCGCGAGCGGAACGGCTTGCCTGCAATCACCAGCGGGTCAGTCATCTTTTGAATTGTACCTGATTGCTTGATACTGCCGATAGGGCTTGCGCGGCAGGCTTATGCGGTTCCTTGCATGATTGAGCGTACCGCTTCTACAATTGCGCAGGCGTCCACGCCATACGCTTGGAGGAGGGTTTCGGGCTTGCCCGAGCGGGGCAGCGTGCGCACGGCGAGCGAATACACGCGCACCCCGTGTCCGTTCACCGCTGCAGCGACCGCCTCGCCCAGCCCACCTTCAGGATAGTGGTCTTCCACAGTGATAATAACCCCGTTCGTCTCGTGCGCACAGCGAAGCAGTGTCTCGGTGTCCATCGGCTTAACGCTGTAAAGATCGACGACGCGAATGGCAAGTCCCTCCAGCTGAAGGATCTGGTGCGCCTTAAGAGCTTCGTGCAGTGTGATTCCTGCGCCGACGACAGTTGCCATATCGCGCGGCGACTGGCGCACGATTTTGCACCCGCCGATAGGAAACGACTCATCGTTAGGATAAATCACGGGCGTTTTCGGGCGCGTGGTGCGGATGTAGACGATCCCGCGATGTCGCGCCGCCTCCGCAACCAGTTTCGCCGTCGAAACCGCATCGCTGGGGTACAACACGACCGAGTCGGGGATGGTGCGAAACATCGCGAGGTCTTCCAGCCCCATCTGCGAGGGACCATCCTCGCCGATGGAGACGCCCGCATGCGAGCCGCAAAACTTCACATCCGCCCTGCCAATCGCTGCCATGCGAATAAAGTCGTAGGCGCGCGTGAGAAAACAGGCGAAACTGGAAGCGAACGGGATTTTGCCGCACTCCGCTGCACCAACTGCCACGCCGACCATGTTCTGCTCGGCAATAAAACACTCTACGAAGCGGTCGGGGTGCGCCTTGAGGAACTTCTCGGAGAAGGTAGAGTTTTTCACATCGCCGTCGAGAGCGTAGATTCGTGGGTCGGCGTTGCCGAGCGCGACCAGCGCGTCGCCGTAGGCTTCGCGTGTGGCGACCTCCTGACCCAGCGCGTAGGTAGGCAGGTTCGGCGTTGCGGACACAACGGGTTCGAACAGCGGCACATCCGAAGGAGGCAACACGCGCAACTGTGCCGCTGCCGCTTGAAGGTCAGGCGAGGGCATCAGCTCGGCAATCGCTTGCCCAGCAAGGTCGGGTGGTAGTGGCTTGCCGTGCCAGCCCTCCTTGTCCTCCACAGCAGATACACCCTTGCCCTTGAGCGTGCGCGCCAGTATCGCGAACGGTCGCTCCGCAGCTTGGGCGGCGGTCAGCGCGTCTAAAATCGCAGCCATGTCGTGTCCGTCAAGAACGGCGGTCTGCCAGCCGAATGCCTCGAAACGGGCACGGTAGGTCTGCAAGTCGTGTTGGAGCATCGTGGGCTGGCTCTGCCCCTGACGGTTGATGTCCACCAGCGCGACGAGGTTATTCAGCCTGTAGTAGCTGGCAAAGGCGGTGGCTTCCCACACGGCGCCCTCAGCGGTCTCGCCGTCACCCATCAGGCAGTAGACACGCGGGGGCAGTCCGTCCCGCTTGAGCGCAAGCGCCATCCCCGCCGCGATGGAAAGACCTTGCCCCAGCGAGCCCGTTGCTGCGCCGTACCACGGGAAGCGCGGAGTCGGATGCCCCTCCAAATCGCTGGTGAACTCGCGTAAGGTATCCAAATGCGTCTTAGGGAACGCACCTGCCTCTGCCCACGCAGCGTACAAGAGCGGGGCAGCGTGCCCCTTGGAAAAAACCACACGGTCGTTCAGTGGATGACGCGGATTCGCCACATCTGCACGCAGCGCGTGGAAAAACAGCCCTGCAACCAAGTCCGCTGCCGAGAGACAGGTCGTCGGGTGTCCTGACCCCGCCCGAGTGGTCATCCGAACGGAGTGCAGGCGTAAAAGGTTTGCTTTCGCTTGAAGTGCAGCAATCAGTTCAGGGGCATATCCAGCCATCGTTCTCTCTCCATCTGAAAGAGTATACCTTGTGCAAACAGTCGCTTCGCAGTCGCTCTGCACGCACTCAGCCGAGACTTTCCATTCTGGCAACCCTTTCCTGCACAGCAAGCTCGTTCTCTAAAAAAAGAAGACCCTCTCTTTAGCCCACCTTCGCCAGCTCCGACTTCAGGATGTTGATATAGTCGATATTTTCTGGATCGACGGCGTTGAGGTAGGCAAGATACAGGCTCACGAAGTCGCCGAAGTAGGTCAGGTGCATCAGTCGCTCCAGTTGGGACACGCCTGCGGCGGTCAGTTCGTGCCAGTTGGCACGGTTCCCCACCAGTTGGCGCGTGACCTCGATGCGCGTGCGGGTTTTCGCGCTCTCATCAGGGGCACGCAGCACCACCACGCTCCAGTTGTCTGCCTGCTCCGACGCCTTGACCCAGCCGAGAATCTCATTGTGGTTGAGTTCTGGGAAGGTATAAGCGAAGGCGTGCTGTTTAGCGTTCTCGTTGATTTGCCCCTTCCAGCGCATTGCAACCGTTGCCCGTGCGCCTCCAGAACCGTAGATCAACGGGATGCGCCCGTAAAGCGCCTGTGCGAGCTGCTTAGCAGGGTTCTGCTCGTAGGAGACGCTCATCTGCAGCGCGTTGCGCGTCTGCACCAAGCGTTGCAGCATCTGGCTGTAAGGTTGGCTCAGGTCAGGCAGCAGTCCCAGCCGTTCTGCAAGGCACACCAGCGGCACGAACAGGTAGCCCAGCGCTGTGCGTGGAGGCTGCCCCCCTGGCACCTGCAAGTGGAACACGCCATCGGCATCGGCACGCCGCTTCAGTTCGCCCCCACTGGAAACGGCGAGCACCATCGCCTCGCGTGCACGCGCCTGCGCGTAACATGCCAGAGTCTCCTCCGTATTGCCCGAATAGCTGACGGCAAACACCAGCGTGTGGGCGTCGGTGCTATGGGGCAGGGAATAATCGCGAATCACTTGCACAGGTAAGTTGCCGTACTCTTCGAACAGGGCACGCAAGTAGTCGCCGCCGATCGCAGAGCCGCCCATGCCACACACCAGCACTTGGCGCGGGTCGCGGGGCAGGTTGGGCAACGGCGCATCGCTGGCAATTTGGTGCGCACGCTCACACTGGGAAGGGAAGTCCAGCGTGAGCGCCATCATCCCGCGCGGGTCTAAACGTGCGAGCAGCCCGCCCTCATCCAACAGATGCATCCCGATCTCCTTCACGAAGCGACATAGGGCAGCAACGCCAGTTCGCGCGCACGCTTAATCGCTAACGCAAGCCGTCGCTGGCACTTGGCGCACAGATGCGTCTGACGGCGCGAGAGAATCTTGCCCCGCTCTGGCGTCGTGTAGCGGCGCAGAGTCGCCACATCCTTGTAGTCGAAGTAAGAGTCCTCAGGGCAGATGTTCTTGCGTCGACGGCGCACCACCCGACGCTTGCCCTCCGACTCATCATCAGCCTTCTTTGCAAGCTCCCAGCGTTCCATAGGCGTTGTTTACCTCCTCAGCGGAATGGGTCATCTAACTCCTCATCGAATTCGATATCGCTGTAGTCCTCTAACGGTTCTGGCTCGTCAATGGGAGTGCGTACAGGTGAGACTGGCGATGCAGACTGCTGCACATTGGCGGTGATAGGCGCAGACGCCTCAGCGGTCGCTTCGGGTTCGCCCTCGCGCATACGCTCCAGAAATCGCACGGCGTCGGCGACGACCTCGTAAGCCTTGCGACGGTTGCCCTCGCGATCCGTGTAGCTGCGCGTCTGCAGCTTACCCTCCACCAGTACCAGCCTGCCCTTGGTCGTGTAGTTCGCCACTGTGTCTGCCAGTTGGCGAAAGGCGACGATGTCGAAAAAGTCTGTCTGCCGCTCCTCCCCTGCACGACCCGAACGATCGACAGCTATAGAGAAGCGCACCACCGAAATCCCATCGGGAGTTGCCCGCAACTCGGGATCGCGTGTCAGACGCCCTACTAAAACGATTCGGTTGTAGTACATAACACCCTCCCCTTACGAGGATCTGGCAAACTCCTCCGGCTCCAAGCGGAAGGTGCGAAAGCGAATCACATTCTCGTTGATTTTAAGGATACGGTTCAGTTCTTCAGCCGCTTTCGGTCGCCCTTCGTAGCGGAACAGGAGATAGATGCCCTCCTTGTGTTTCTTGATTTCGTATGCCAGTTTGCGTTTATCCCACACGCGCGCGGTATGCACCTTCGCGCCGAGGCTCTCCAACACCGTGCGAGCGCGCTCGACAATCGCTTCGACCTGCGCTTCATCCAGCGTAACTGGCACTATCACCATCGTTTCATAGTAGCGCGGATGCTCCATGACTTACCCTCCTCTGGACCTAAGATTTTTGGGGCTTCGCTCAGCGAAGCCAGAAGGGTCCTCGGCGTGTGATTATACCCAACGCAACAATCTGAGCGCATTCCCAACGACCGAGACGGAGCTGAGGCTCATTGTGAGTGCAGCAACCATCGGGTTTAGGTAGCCCAGCGCTGCCAACGGGATACTCAGCGTGTTGTAAACAAACGCGAAAAAGAGGTTTTGACGGATGACGCGATAAATTGCCTGCGAGAGGCGCAACGCGAGGAGTAAGGTGCGTAGGTCGCGGTTGAGTAAGAGGAGGTCGGCGTTCTCAACAGCAAGTTGGGTTCCTGTGGCGACGGCAACGCCCAAATCGGCTTCAGCGAGCGCGGGCGCGTCGTTGATGCCGTCGCCAACGAACGCCACCCGCTTGCCCGCCGCATGCAGACGACGCACCACTTCCGCCTTCTGGTGCGGCAGCTGCGCAGCGTGCCATGCGTCGACACCAACGCGCTGCGCGAACGCTTCTACCGCTTCTGTGCGGTCGCCCGAACACAGCACGAGTTGCAGACCCGCCTGACGCAGGGCGCGGAGCGTTTCCGCGACTTCGGGCAGCGGCTCGTCGGCGAACTCGAAGCCTGCAACGACGCGGTTGTCGATAGCGAGAAGAACGGGATATGAATTCCCCCTCACCGCGACCCTCTCTCCCCTTGTGCAGGGGGGAGAGGGAGCGATGCCGTGCTCCTGCAGGAAGCGGGGGCTGCCGAGCAGAACGGTTTGCGCCCTCACCCCCAGCCCCTCCCCCACAGGGTGGGCGAGGGGGAGCGAGGGCAGGGGGCTACCGTCAGTCGCACACCCGACGACTGCCTTCACTCCACCGCCCGCAACCACCTGCACCTGCTCCACAGGTGCAGGGGCAACGCCGTGTGCGTGTGCTGCCCGCAGAATCGCCTCTGCCAGCGGATGGCGCACGCTCCGCTCCAAGCCCGCCGCCAGACTCAGCGCGTCGGTCTCCGAAATCCCGTCCGTGTGAATCGCCACAAGGCGCGGCGTTCCCAGCGTCAGCGTGCCCGTCTTGTCCAGCACGACCGTATCAATACGGCGCACGCGCTCCAGCGCCTCGAAGCCGCGGATCAGCACGCCCGCGCGCGCAGCACGCGTTGCGCCCGTGAGCATCGCCATCGGCACGGCAAGCCCCACCGCGCACGGGCACGCAATCACCAGCACGCTCACAGCGGGAATAAGCGCATCTGCAAAGCTGCGCGTTGCAACCCACCAGCCCACGAGCGTCAGCAGCGCCGTTCCAACTACGAGAGGCACAAACACGGCTGCAACACGGTCGGCAACGCGCTGGATGTTCGCTTTACGCGCCTGCGCCTGTGCAACTGCTTGCGCGATTTGTGCCAGCAGCGTCTCCTCACCAACCGCCTGCGCCTGCATGTGCAACATGCCGTCCGTTAGCAGCGAGCCTCCCAGCACCGTATCGCCCGCCGCGCGTGCCTGGGGCAACGCCTCGCCTGTAATCGCGGATTCGTCGACCCAGCCGCGCCCCTCCAGCACAATACCGTCCACAGGAACCCGATCGCCCGTGCGCACCAGCAAGCGGTCGCCCACCCGTACCGCGCTGAGCGCAGCCACACGGTAGGATTGTCCGTCCCAGCGCAGCACTTCGCGGGGCATCAGGCTCCAGAGTGACTCCAGCGCATGCTTCGCTTGGGCGCGCGCACGCGCTTCCAGCGTGCGCCCCAACAGCACCAGCGTGATAATCACTGCCGAAGCCTCGTAGTACAGGTGATGCGTGTGCCCGTGCAGTGTGAGCGCGAGGCTATAGAAAAACGCTGCCAGCGTGCCCAACAACACCAGCACCTCCATATTCGCCGAGCCGTGACGGAGCGCACCCCACGCCGCGCGATACAACGGCAACGCGACCCCGAATTGCACAGGGAGCGTCAGTACGAACAGAATCCAGCTTTGCGCAGGCAGCGGCTGCGGTACGAACATACTGAGAAGAACAATTGGGACTGTCAGCGCGATGCTTAGCCCCAGTCGTCGCTGGAGCGCGTGCGCGGGGGCGTCTGCAACGGGCTGGGCAGGCGCAAGCGGTTCCGCGTCGTAGCCGGCTGCGCGGACAGCCTCAATAAGCGTCGCCACCTCAACAGGCTGCACGGTCTCCACCTCGGCGGTCTCGGTCGCAAGATTCACCATCGCCGCCTGCACGCCAGGCGTGCGTGCCAGCGCCCCCTCGACGCGTCGCACACACGCCGCGCAGGTCATACCCTTCACTCGCAGTCGCTGCGTGGACATCACTACAAGCATACCTCCTCGGTCGCCCGCACCGAACCAACATATGGGGTATAATCAGTGGCGGAGAATTGTGATGATTCGGATGCGATACGGCTTTACACTGATTGAACTACTGGTAGTGATTGTGATTATCGCAATACTCGCTGCAATCCTATTTCCTGTGTTCGCCCAGGTGCGCGAGAGCGCGCGTCAAAGCCAGTGCATAAGCAACGGTCGCCAAATCGGAATGGGGTGGCAGATGTACCTTCAGGACTCCGAGGAAGCCTTGATAGTCATCAACAGCTTCACACGCTCGGCACCGCCCTTCGGTTCAGAGGACGGCTGGGTGAACAAAGTTAACCCGTATATCAAGACCAAGAGCCCCACCGACTTGGGCATTTTCAAGTGCCCCTCCTCGCGCTATCAGTATGGCTACATCGCATCGGCTTTCGCGATGTCATTCCCGCACGGACCCCTTCGAGAAGACGCAGGGCTGGTTGTGATTAGTCAGGGTATGAAGTACTATGCAGGGTTTCCCGTGCCGAGTAAGGCAATCTTCGCCTTCGACACGGGACGACGCAACGGACAGGAAGCGTCCCGTCAAAACAGGCAAGGCTGCTTCTTTTACGGCGATTTGGACGACCCTATCGCGGGCGACCCTGACCCTACAAACGAGAACGCGCTGGAGCCTGACCCGACCGTTACCTACGACGACGCGCGCACGCAGCAGACCTTTCGACGCACAGGGTGGTACTGCGCGCCGTATTGCCTTTGTATGACCACCCCTGCGAACGGTTCCGAGCGCGGCAACAAGCTTTACGGTAGCCATCGCGCAGGGCACACGGTGGTGTTCGTAGACGGGCATGCAAAACACTGGTCGCGCTGGCCCGCCCACGAGCCACCCCGACTGGGCTACTGGCTCAAATACGGCATTCGCTAAGCGACCAGTTAGAGGGCTACCTCTGGCGTGCGCGACGGCGGTACATCGCGCTATGCGTCTTGCGCGCGGCGGCGACCATTTCAGGGTACGGCGAGTCGGCAATCGTCACGAAGCCAATGTTGTAGTTCTCGCCGTCCAGCGTGCGCCCCGTCAGCGGCTGATCCATGTACTGAAACCAGTGACAGCCCACAAACAGTGGGTGGTCTAACACGCTGTTGACATACGCTTCGTACATACGAGCGCGTGCGCGTTGGTTCGGAGCAGCAACCAGCCCTGTGTGGAACATCCCGCGATCGAGCGCGCCGAAGTGGAACTCGCCGGTAATCGCGGGCTTGTCCAGCGGGATGAGGAACCTGTACGCGCGGTGATCGAGTGTCGGCGCGTAGATGTTGAAGCTGAGCACTTCGCACAGTTCGGCAGCGGCGATGACGGCATCCTGCGAGTACCAAGCGAATCGGCAGCCGAGATAGAGGTGGTTCGGCGCGAGTTCGCGCAGCAGGTCACGAATCGTCTGGAAATATTTTCGTGCGAGGGCGCGCACGAATGCACTGAAGTCCTGTTGACGCGCTTGTGTGGCGTTCGCTGGCAGCGACACGGGTGGCTTGAGCGCGTCCCAGCTGGGGTAGCTCGCGCCCCACGCCTCGTTGAGCCGTTGGATGGAGCCGTACTTGGTGCGCAGCTGTTCCAAAAAAGCGCGTTTGGCTGGTGACTCGTCGGCGTGCAAGCTCAGTGCGCCGTATGCCAGCCCGTACCGTCCGCCCTCCTCGCCATGTCCCGCCCAGCTCAACTCGTTATCCACAAAAAAGCCGAGGCACCACGGGTCGTCCTTGACACGCTGGGCGACAGGCTCAATCCCTGCGCGAGCGTTGGCAGCGAACTGCGGGTCGAATGGGTCATGCATCTTGCCCCAGTAGTCGCTGCCGCTGGGCACGCGCTTGTGCTCGCCCCACACGCCTGCCGTCGCCACATAGGGCACGCGCCCGTTACGATGCCACTCCCACAGCGACCAATTGCCGATGGTATTAAACCCCCATGAGCGCAAGCGTTTGAGGGTCTGCTCGCGCCACTGGGCGGGGTAGTCTGTACCGTACTTGCGCTCCAAGTTCGCAGCGTAGAAGTTGTAGCACTTGCCCTCCTTGATGGAACCCATCAGCGCGGTGGCGTGTCCGTAGTGTTTAGCGAGCGGGTCGCCCTCGCGCGGCAGCCAGCGGAATATATGTTCGCGCCCCGTGATGAAAGTCGTATCGCCATAGTGGACGCAGTTGATACCCACCGAGAAAAAGAGTCTGCCGTTGGGCGCAACGAGCCACCAGCAGTCGCCGACTTTTTCGGTGCGGAAGTAGCCTGTGGCTCTGAGTTGCGGTCCCGTTTTCCACGCGCCGTACTCGTCGAAGTCGTCGGGAGCGGGCAGGCGTTCCAACTCGCGCGTCTCCAGCGTGCGGGTGCGGCGCAGGTGGCTCAGGCTGCGGATTTTGCCCTGCCAGTCGGCTTTGGCATACTGCCCAAACTCGTCGACGATGCCCTCCAGCGATTCGTCACCCTGCAGCAGGCGAATGTTGTCGATGAGGAGCGCGCGGGGCTTATCGCTGCGCCACAGGAAGATTTGGAACGCGACGATATGCTCCAGTCGGATAGCGCCCGCGTTGGTGATGCCGATGCGGGTAAGGTCTCTGCCGAGCGGGGGCAGCCCGCGCATGCCAAGGTCCATCGGGTTGCTGCCCAGCGGGAACACGCAACGCAGGCGCGTGCGCGGCGGAATAGTGTGCGTTCCCTGACGACAGTAGCGCACGCCGTCCGCGCGCGGGTCGTCGTCCACGCGCACGCCGAACTGCACAGACTCCTGCATGGGGTTATACAGGTCAAACGCTAATCCTGCGTAGCCACGCCAATCCCACGGGCTGGGTGCGCGGAACATCAGGTTTGGCCAGTCGCAGTCGGGCAGATATTCCACCTGCAGGGCGCGTTTGCCGTGCGTAGCGCCGCGCGTGGTTAGGCATAGGCGCGTGTGGTTTGCCGTCGCCCATGCCAATTCTTCCTCCTGCTCGAAAGAGAAGAGCCGTCGCATCGTAGGTCAATATTCGGGGGCAACTGCGACGCTCCTGCTGCAGCAAGGCACGCCGCCGCTGCTATCCCGCCCACTAGGCGTGGGATTGCCACGCTGCATGGGATGGTGTTTTTAAGCTTGGCAGTGCGTTGGCTGCGCGTGTGCGGGGTGCCGACCGAGATAACCCTCCAGACCGACTGGGGCGAGGAGTGGGGGGCGTCTAGTGGCCACGTGGAACGCGGTCATCGGACGGATGATGAGGCGTTTACCTGCCGTGCCGATACATCGAGAAGTAGTGTTTCAGGTAGGCTACCAGTGCGAAGGGAATTCCGCCCGTCATGTGCCATAATTAGCATGCCAGCGACCATTCGCTGAGACTGCCCCGATCGCACGGGAATGATAGGAGGTTCACACGATGCGAGTTGGCATTTTGACGGGCGGGGGCGACTGCCCCGGACTCAATCCTGCGATTCGGGGCGCGACGCTGCGCCTAATCCGAGACGGGCATACCCCCATCGGCGTCCTGCAAGGCTGGAAGGGGCTGATTGAGGGCTTGACCGTCCCGCTCACCGAAGAGCGCGTAGATGAGATTATCCGCGAAGGCGGCACGATTCTGGGCACTTCGCGCACGAACCCATTCAAAAACCCAGCCGATGTGCAACGATTGTTAGAAAATATCGAGGACTTCAACTTCGGCGCGATTATCGCCATCGGCGGCGAAGACACGCTCGGCGTCGCCCGACGCCTATATACCGAGCATGGCGTGCGCGTGGTCGGCGTGCCCAAGACGATGGACAACGACCTGGGCGGCACAGACTTCACCTTCGGGTTCGACAGCGCGGTCTCCGTCGCGGTGGAGGCGATGGATCGGCTGCGCGACACCGCCAAGTCGCACGCGCGAATCATCGTGTTGGAAGTCATGGGACGGCACGCGGGCTGGGTCGCGCTGTACGCGGGCATCGGCGGCGGCGCGGACTGGATTCTCATCCCCGAAGTGCCTGTCGACCTCAACGCGATGTGCCACTACCTCAAGGAGGTCTACTACGGTGGCAAGCGCTACGGGCTGGTGGTTGTCTCGGAGGGCGTGGAACTGCCCTTCGCAGGCTCTGATGAACCTGCAGCGACGGACGACTTCGGGCACAAGGTGCTGAAAGAGCGTGCCGTCGGCTCGCGCGTGGCGCGCTACATTGAAGAGGTGACGGGCATCGAGACGCGCGACGCGGTGATTGGGCACATCCAGCGCGGGGGACCGCCGACGGTGTACGACCGCGTGTTGGCAACGCGCTTGGGACTCAAAGCAGCGGAGCTGGTCAGCACAGGACAGTTCGGCGTGCTGGCAGCGCTGCGCGGGGTGGAAATTGTCGCCGTGCCGTTGGAGGAAGCGTTGCAGGCGCCCAAGCTTGTGCCCTACGAGTTGTACGAGGAGGCGCGACAAATCTTTCAACGAGCCGTGCTACAACCACAGCGCAGCGGAGCGAGTTAGTACCTGCACGCTGTTGAGCGCGCGCTGCTGCACCTCGCTGAGAATCGCCTGCACCACGACGGGATGGTAGCGCGCACCTGCGCCCTACTTCAGCACCGAAGAGGCAGTGTCCGCATCCGCGCTTTTGGCGATCCGTATCCAGTCTTCCAACGCGCTGATTAGGTGCGCGGCAAGCGGCGCGTCGGGCTGCTTGCTGTAGACCACATGGTGCAGGCGCACAATCGGCGCGACATGCCAAAGCCCTGGAATCTGCTCCGTGATGGACGCGCCGATTTCGGTTTTTCCGAGATTGTGCAGCAGCGCGGCTTCGTAGACCAGTTCGCAGCGTTCGGGCGGTAGCCCTAACCGCTCAGCGACGCGCCCACGGCAACACGCGCTGTAGGTGTCCGCCCGTATAAGGGTGCGCTCGCTGCACCAGAAACCCCAGACTGCGAATCGTCTGGTGGTAGAGTTCCTGCTGACGCGCGGCAAGCACGAACGCCTGTCGCAACGCCAAATAGGGCGCCAGCACGCCCAGCAGCCCCACCGCGCCGTAGGCGTGCAGCGTCGCCATCGCCAGAAACGCAATCGGCGCTCGGTACGATGTCACGCGGGAGGCTGAGCAGCGTCTGCGCCAGCACCCAGCGTAGGCGCACGCCCTCCGCCAACGCGACGGTCATACTCACGAGCACGCCGTTGACCAGCATGTAGACCAGCAGCCCAAGCCCAAGCGCATTCACCGACTGAAGGTTCCATACGCTCGAAGGCGTCTCGAAGACCATCGCTGTGGCGATTCCCGCAGCCCACGCACTGAGGATGCTCTGGAAAGTATTGACAGCAACCCAGCGCAGGCGCGTGCTGCGCAGGTAGACCGTCACTGTGCCCGCCAGCAGAGTGATTAGTGCATCGAGCCATACACCGAACTGCCACCCGTAAACCAGGATGACGGCAATGACAATCGGCGTGCTGACGCTCAGCCAGATGCCCCGATCGCTATATTCGGGGCGCAGCGGGTAGCGAATGAGCAGCAACTCGGCAGCGGCTGCCAACAGTGCCACGCCTGCGAACGACGCGAAGAACTGCGCTTGCGCGAAGGGTGCGCCCGCGTGCATCAGCACGGCTATCGCTGCCGCGCCCAACACCAACATCCAACTTCTAATGCGCTGCCGTCTCATGACCATCAAGTTTGGTAGGCAAGGCAAGCGTCCCTACCTGGTGTGCTGGGTCAGGTACCGATTACGGAACCTGCACCACCTCAGGCGTACGCTCTACGGGATCGTCCCAGCGATGCGGGTAGTAAACCCGCTTCGCGCTGGCGACAGACATCATCGCCACGACCATCGCTATCAGAATGAGCCACCGTTTCATCGATTGTCCCTTCTATGATGAGCATAGTTAGCCGCTCCTGGTCGCTTCGCTCGCGCTTGCCTTGCCTGTGGGGTGCGCCTTAGGCGCGTCCCAAATCGTGTTCTGGGTTGGTTGGCATCGGCTCGGGTATTGGGGCGACAGCACTCGCCGCCGCATCCGCTGGGAACGCTGCCACACGCCGATTCACAGCATCCAGCGTCGCCAGCCCCACAGCACGCAACGCGTCTTGGCGAATCAGTGCGCTCCCCACCAGCAGGTCTTCACCTTGCTCGCGTACTGCGCTCACCAGCACGATTGCTACGGGATAGCCACCGATGCTCGCGGTGGTAGAAACATCCTCCAGCCCAAACCGCTCGCACAGCCCGTGGGCTGCTTCCACCGCTCGCAGCGTCGCCGCAGCCACCAGCCGCGGAATCTGGGTGCTGGCGCGCACGCCCGACGCTACGCCACGATACACCGTGCCGCTGCGCTCCAAAAAAGCCGCAACAGTTGCGCGTGTTCCCTCTTGAGAAATCTGCACATCCAGCCAGCGTAGGCGATTCGGGTCGACCAGCTTCGGGGCGCTCCCCTTCTGGGCAACGCTCACTTTCCGATGGTCGATATGAATCCCGAAGTGCGCTAATAGCGTCGATTCTACATCGCGCACCGCCTGCTTCGGATTACGATCCGCTTCCACCAGTAGATGGATTTCTTGAATCAGGCCGCTCTCGTCGGCAACCACTCGCGCACCGCATACGCCGCGTAACTCTCGTAGTGCGCTCTCGATTTGCGTCGCACTGTGTCTGTGCTGTGGCATGATTCATCCCTCCCTGTGTACTGCAAATCCAGAGCTGCCTGCACGAGACACGCCGTCGAGGGCTACTTAACTATACTCACTCGCAGGTCTGATTCCTGCAAGAAATTCTGGGAATCAGGGGGTGAATTCGTCCGTTTCGCTGGAGACTATTGCAGACTATAGTCCACAATCACCCAGTCGCCGTTTCGGGGCACTAAGTAGATGAATGCGCTACCCTGCCCCAAGTAGCACTGCAGGTGGATGTCTACGCGCACGCCTTCCTGCGCGTTAGGGTGTTTCAAGTCAGTGGGGCTCTGGATGGTCTCCACCAGCGAGACTTTCTCAATTGTCCCCCACATCGGCGTGTATTTTTCCAACATCTTTTTCAGGTCGCGCTTCTCTTTGGGCACAGCCTCCCTATCGAGCAGTTTCGCCGCCTCGGAGAGCTGGTTCAGGCGAATGTGTTCCATGAAGCGTAAAGCTTTCGCCTCATAGGTTGGTCGACGCATCTCGCTCACCACAGGTGCAAGCACCATCGCCACAAACGCCACCAGCAACGCAAAAAACAGGATGAAGACCCAGTGTACCTTAGCCGACTCTTTCTGCGTCCGCATACGAGTCATATTGTACCTGCTGGAGCCGTTTCATCGCGTCCGCAGCTGCTATTCCTCCACGAACGGTTGTCCAGTGTGAGCAAGGACGACTCAGTGGCTTTCGAGCGGGAGAATCGGGCAGCGTTTTACTCGGCGCGTGTTTTTACTGGAGAGGTGGGTATCGCGCCTGCAATATCTACCTCGCAGGGCGCGGCGCGCGCGGCAACACTATCGCCTCCTTCGGTGGCTCGGTCGCAATCTGCAGGCGCGTGTCAGGTTGCGTGTACTCGTTGCGCACGAAGCCCCACGCCAAGATTGCACCGCCCAGCGCAGGTGAGCGCACCGCGCCTGTAATCCAGCCCCCATCGGCGCGGTCAGGCGCATGCACTGCTGTCCCATGGGCAGGCAGTATCTCGCCAAGCACCTGCATCGGAACCCAAGTGCGGTTGGTGTGCCCGCGTGCGTGAATGCGCATGAGGATCTCCTGCCCCACATAGCAGCCCTTGGTGTAGCTAATGTGGCGTTGCACGAAGGGCTCGCCCATTTCAGCGGCGAGGGTGCGCTCACTCCAGTCTATGCCTGCCTGTGGGATACCCGCCTCGTAGCGTAGCACGGTCGCCAGCGCGTCGTCCACTGGTAGGCACGCTGTCGCTACCAGCGCGGTCTGCAACTCCTCCATCACCGTGTAGGGAACCAGCAGGTCGACCCCGCCGAAGCCCGTGCGGTCGTTGCGCACAAGGCGTATCTCTGCCTTTTGCCACAGGCGTCTGTGGTGCGCCAGTGGCTCGCGCGGCGGTGCGTCCAGCCCGACCTCTTCCAGAACCTCGCCTGCGGCACTCCCCTGCACGCTCAACAGCCCCAGCCCTTCTTGCAGAGGCATCAGCACGACATCGTCCAAGATAATCGCCTCGCTCAGCCGCGCTGTTATCTCGCCCCAAGTCTCAGCGGGCAATACCAGCAGGAAGCCATCTTCCGCCTCCAGCACATAACCGTCCGACAGCAACTGCCCTGTGGGGGTGCAGAACGCCGTGTAGGTGCCCTGTCCCTCGCTCAGGAAGCGTAGGTCGTTCGTCGTCTGCCCCTGTAGGAAACGCAAGCGGTCTGCACCGAAGATGCGTATCAGCCCCCAGTCGGTTCGATGCAGCCAGCCTGCGTACTCGGCAACTTGTGCGTATGTGGCATTCACGGCGTCTCCTCCTTCGAAGAGGCGCGTTTGCGCCGCCAGCCCGGCTCGCCCCACTTGACATCCTCTATACCCGCGCGATGATTGGCAACCCTCGCCATTACAAACAGTAGGTCGCTCAGGCGGTTCAGGTACTTGATAATCGCGGCATTAACCGTGCTGATGTGGCTTAGGCGCACCACCTGCCGTTCAGCGCGACGGCACACGGTACGCGCCAAGTGCAGATACGCCGCTGTCTGTGCACCTCCAGGCAAGATAAACTGACGCAAGGGAGGCAGCTCCTCCTCGAAGCGGTCGATGGATTCTTCCATCATCGTGATGTGACGCTCTTCAATCGTTTGAAACTGGGCGGCACGTTCAGGAGGCGACGCCAGCTCCGCGCCGATGTCGAACAGCTCGTTCTGAATTCGCTCTATCAGGGAGTCCAAATCCGGTTGGTCGCGCAGCGAGCTGCGTACCACGCCCAGCACAGCGTTCAGTTCGTCTACCGTGCCATAAGCCTCCACGCGCGGGTCATCTTTGGGCACCCGCTGCCCGCCGATGAGTCCTGTCTCGCCTGCATCTCCTGTCCGCGTGTAGATGCGCATATCACAAAGTGTACCCTGTCTGTCACCCAAACGGCAATTGGTCTGTATTGCCCGTCGATAGGTGACTATCGGGTTGAGAGCGATGATTATGCTCTTCCATCGAGGCTACCTTCCTTACCCAACTCACCCGCGTGGGGTCTCGCCTCACGCACGCGCACGGGCAGTTCGGCTGCGGACAAGGTAGGCAGAGGCAACTCGTCTGTGCTCCATTCGGAACGGTAGACGCGATAGCTGCGCGGGGAAATCGATTCTACCCAGAACGCCAAGTCGAACCGCCAGCGGCGGCTGCCGTCGGGCAGCAGGCGTACAGTTCCATCAGGCATGAGCCACTCCGAAACAGGTTCCAAGTGGCTGTTGAGGATTTGGCAGGGCACGCGCGTGCCGTCGGGCGTCCACACCGCTGCAGGGCGTGGCACAGAGCCTGCCTTGAGCAGCATGTCCACATGCAGCACTGCGATGCCTGTGTAGGGCGCATCCGTCGGATTGACCACAATCAGCGCGCGATAGTCGCCCTGCACGCCCTCGAAGCGCGTGTCTACCTGTACCGCTAATTCATCCAGCAGCCGTTCAATCGGTTGCACACCCATCCGTCCACACCTCCAGAACCTTACCTACAGCTAACAGGTGGCGAATCGGACGCAGCAGTGTGGATAGCTTCCCACCCACGCCACAGGACGAGTCGCAGTCGGGACAGAATTCGGCATCGAGTGTACCTCCAGATGGATCCCTGTGGTGGGCAGGATACCTTCGTTATTGCTGAATTCGTGTGGGTTGCGCTGCCTACTATCTCTTGGTGCAGCTATCCACACCCGAACGACGCGCCGCAGTGGAGGCACTGGTAGCACGCGCCCGCGCGGGTCATCATCATTCCACAGGTGGGGCAGGGCGGCGCATCCTGCTGCAGCCTGATGAGTTTCGACCAGTCCGTGGTCACTGCGCCCTGCCCGTGAGGAGAGATCGTCGCATCCACGCCCCCCTGCACGCCCGCCTCAATCGGCGACGCCTCTGCAAGCGCATGGTCGCCGTCCAGCGACTCGGCAGGCGGCGGCGACTCATGCAGGAACTTGCCACCCAGCCAGCGGAAGATGTAGTCCACTATCGAGGTCGCAATCGGAATCTGCGGGTTGTTGGTGAAGCCGCTGGGCTGGAAGCGTGTATACGAAAACTTCTCCACCAGTTTCTCCAGCGGCACGCCGTACTGCAGCGCGAGCGAGATGGCGGTCGCGAAGGCGTCCATCAGCCCCGAAATGACCGAGCCTTCCTTCGCCATCGTCAGGAAAATCTCGCCAGGCGTGCCGTCTTCGTACATGCCGACGGTGATGTAGCCCTCGTGTCCCGCGACGCTGAACTTGTGGGTAATGCTTTGGCGTTCGTCGGGCAGGCGTCGGCGCACAGGCTGCCCCGCAGGCTCCGCCTGGGCGTCGGGCTTTTTGGTGGACAGCGGCTGCGTGCGCTTGCTGCCGTCGCGGTAGATGGCAATCGCCTTCAGCCCCAGTTTCCACGCTTGCAGGTAAATCTGCTCAATATCTTCGGGCGTGGTGTCGTGGGGCATGTTCACGGTTTTGGAAATCGCGCCGCTCAGGAACGGCTGCACCGCCGCCATCATCTTCACATGCGCCATCGGCGCGAGGCTGCGTGTGCCTTTGGCAGGGCGGAACGCGCAGTCGAACACGGGCAGGTGCTCCGCCTTCATGTACGGCGCGCCTTCAATCGTGTCGTGTTCGTCGATGTAGCGTAGAATCGCCTCGATCTCCTCGCTGGGGTAGCCCAGTTGCTGCAGCGCAAGCGGCACAGTGGTGTTCACGATTTTCAGCACCCCGCCGCCGACCAGCGTCTTGTATTTCACCAGCGCGATGTCGGGTTCAATCCCCGTCGTGTCGCAGTCCATCAGGAAACTGATGGTGCCTGTAGGCGCAAGCACCGTCACCTGCGCGTTGCGGTAGCCGTGTCGCTCGCCGAGTTCAAGCATCTCGGCGTACAGGTCGCGTGCCTCCTGCAGCAGGTCGGCGGGTACAAGATCGGCGGGGATTTGGTTCAGCGCGTCGGCGTGCATGCGCATCACTTCCAGCATCGGCGCGCGGTTCAGTTCGAACGCGGGGAACGGGTTGCCGCACTCGCGGGCGATGATTGCCGACTGGCGGTACGCCTCGCCGTGCATGAGCGCGGTAATCAGCGCGGCGTAGGCGCGTCCTGCGTCGCTATCATACGGCAGCCCCAGCGACATCAGCAACGCACCCAAGTTCGCGTACCCCAGCCCCAGCGGGCGAAACAGATGGCTGTTGTCGGCAATCTTCTCCGTCGGGTACGCTGCGTTGTCGACGATAATCTCCTGCGCCGTGATGAAGATGCGCACCGCCGCACGGAAGGCGTCCGAATCGAAACGCCCGTCGGGCAGGCGGAATTTTATCAAATTTAAACTGGCTAAGTTGCAAGATGTATCATTGAGGAAAACGAACTCGATACATGGGTTGCTCGCCTCAATCGCGCCACTGTTTTTGACCGTGTGCCAGCGGTTGGTCGTGTCGTGGAACTGCAAGCCTGGGTCGCCGCACACCCACGCAGCTTCGGCGATTTTGCGGAACAACTCGCGTGCGCGGTAAGTGCCCAGCACCTCGCCTGTCGTGCGGGCAATCGTGTGCCACTCGCCGTCCACCTCCACCGCCCGCATAAACTCGTCCGTGACGCGCACGCTGTGGTTCGCGTTCTGGAAAAAGACCGAGTCATACGCCCCGCCGGGCACATTGAAGCCAGGGTCGTAGCCTGCCTCAATCAGCGCCCACGCTTTTTGCTCCTCTTTTGCCTTGCACTCGATGAACTCCACGATGTCGGGGTGGTCGATGTTGAGGACGACCATTTTGGCGGCGCGTCGGGTTTTGCCCCCGCTTTTGATGACGCCCGCGAAGGCGTCGAAGCCCCGCATAAACGACACAGGTCCCGACGCGCGTCCCCCGCCCGACAGGTACTCTTGGGAACTGCGTAGCCGCGACAGGTTCGAACCCGACCCCGACCCGAACTTGAAAATCATCCCCTCGGTCTTGGCGAGTTCCAGAATCGACTCCATCGTGTCGTCTACGGATACAATGAAACACGCTGAGGCTTGGGCGCGAGGCTCGATCCCGAGATTGAACCAGACGGGGCTGTTGAACGCGCCGTACTGGTGCAGTAGCAGGTGCTTGAGTTCGTCGCGGAAGGCGTCGGCGTCCGCTTGGGTCGCGAAGTAGCGCATCTGCGTGCCCCATTCGGTGAGGGTATCCACCACGCGCCCGATGACCTGCCGCACGCTTGTTTCGCGTTCGGGCGTGCCGAGTTGCCCGCGGAAGTATTTGGAGACGACCACATTCGTCGCCAGTTGGCTCCAGAAGGCGGGCACTTCCACATCGTGTTGTTCGAACACCACGCGCCCGCGCTCGTCGGTAATGATTGCCGTGCGCCGCTCCCACTCGATTGCGTCGAACGGGTCTACGCCTGCGCGGGTGAAGCGTCGCTCGATTGTTAGTCCCCTGCCTGTGTTGAGGGGGTCGAACTTTTCGCGGGGGATGTAGCCGTAGCGTTCGGCGGCGCTGCTGGGCTTGGGGCGGGTCGGCTCGCGCGTCTCCACGACGGCGCCGTTGCTCGCCAGCCCAGTTTCAATTATGCTCTCGTGCGGGTGGGACATCGCCGTCCTCCTGCTTATTGCTCGGCGCGCGGGGCGCGTTTCTGCTGGCGGGTCAGCATCTGCACCACGCGGCTGAACTGCTGCGGGTCGTTGAACTCCTCGTACACCGACGCGAAGCGCACATACGCGACAGGGTCAATCTGCAGCAGTTTGTCCATCACCATGCGCCCGATTTCGACGCTGCTGATTTCCGCCTCGTCGCGGTTCTGGATTTCCTGCTCGATGGCATCGACGGTTTTCTCCAGCACCTCCATGCTCACGGGTCGCTTACGGCAGGCAACCACCATGCCCTGCAGGATTTTGTTGCGGTCAAACGGCTCGCGTCGCCCGTCTTTTTTGACGACCATCAGGGGGCGTTCCTCGTAGCGTTCGAAGGTGGTGTAGCGTTTGCCGCAGCGCAGGCATTCGCGTCGCCGTCGGATGACCGCCCCGCCTTGCGAGGGGCGCGAGTCCACCACATGGTCTTCGTCTACGCCGCAGTATGGGCATCGCATCGTTTCGCCTCGCTTAGCCACATATTGCAGGGGAATTCCGTTGCGCCCTACATCTTGTGGCTGGAAATATTATAGCACATTCGCGCAGGTTTGTCAAGAGGGCACGGTAGATGCGCCAACACAGGTCAGGCGCGTCGGCGTTGGACAGCGCGCGGGGTCAAGTGGTGTCTGCGGGTGGAGCCTTCGTTCCAGTGGTGGTACTTGCAGATAGCGATGGAACCGTTGTTGGGTCAGGTGGGGTGGCGTTGGTCGGAGCAGTTGGGTCGGGAGGAGGCGGTAGCGGCGTTATTAGAATGGCGTGCTTTAGAGGTAGCGGTGGGGTTGGGGGATGACGCAAGGTCTCATCGGGCGCGTTGTGTGCGGGAGGTAGGCGTGTGATTGGTGTATTTGGTTGCGTATTGGTCTGAGTTGCACTTTGTGGAGATGTGTATGGTGAGTGGTGTTGTTGTGTGGAGGTATGGTGGATGGGTTATTGGAGGCGAGGGTTGGGGCGTTGGCAGGTGCGGTTGGTGAGTTGTGTGATGGTATGGTGGGTTTGATGGGGTGGGGCTGGAATGTGGGAGGTGTTGGCGAACTTGCCGTGCAATTAGTAAACTATGGTGCAACAATTGATATTATACGCGTTGCGAACGGCATCGTCAAAACGGCTTGCGCCACTCCAGCACGAGACGCTGCTGGTCGCGCGGAATGCCCCTGTCGGGGCGACGCTCGTAGTGCGTCCACTGGAAGCCGAACATCAGGAAGTTCTCCGAGTCGAGTTTGCGCTCGGTGGAGAGGAAGAAGGTGTGCGCAATCGCGTTGCGCTCGCTGAAGCGTTCGGAGTCGATGCGGTAGCCGAAGTTGTATTGTAGTCCGTCGCTTTGGTTCGCACTGAGGGTCAGCCCGCCGCGCCGTGTGCGACGGTTCTGCTGGTCGTTCCACTCGATGCGGTAGTCGCCGCGCAGCAGGATTCGGGGCGTCCAGCGCCACTCCAGCCCCCACGCCGAGAAGCCCGTCGGCTGCAGCACCGACCCCAGCACCACCTGCGCGTTCGCCTGCTCAGGGTGCGTTTGGAACTCGTGCGTCAGCGTCAGCCGACCGTCCAGTTTGTAGGCGAGGTTGTAGTGGCGCACCAGAAACAGCCTGCCGTCTTGGTAGGTGCGCGTCTTATACATCAGGCGGTAGGTCAGCAGCGGATGCGGCGGCGATTCGAGTTGATAGTAGCGGTCCACCGCGCGCCCCTGTCCGGGCACATACAGCCCAACATAGCCGCCCGCGAGTTTGTGGCGCAACGCAACCGCCTGCGCCGTGAAGTGCTTGTTCTCCTGCTGCCACATCCCGCGATCCGCCAGCGCGCCGTAGCGGAAGTCGAACTGCAATTCCTGCAGCCCCAAGAAGCTGAACGGCTTCGCGCTTTGGATGACCACTTGGCTTTGGGCGCGGGTGTTGGTGCGGTCGATGCGTTGCTCTTGATACGCGCCACCGACGCTCAAGACCCCAAAGGCGGTCTGGGTCAGCCCCGCCGACAGCACGCGGTCGCCGTTTGCGCCTTCTTTAGCGCGGCGCGTCTCGGAGAAGGTGAGTTTCGCGCCGGGCTTGAGTTCGTACTCCAGTCCGACTTGTTGTGCGCTCTCATCGGGCGCGCCGTCGCGGTTGGCTTCCATGTGCGCCAGTTGCAGTTTCACACGCGGGTTCAGCGTGTAGGCGGTCTGGTAGTGGCGGTATCGTTCGCTGGGCGCGCCTGTGGCGGTCGTGCGCCGCTCCTCCAGCGCAAGGTTCAGGTTGCGCACCGCGCTGGACTGGAACCGCCAGTATTCCGAATCTTGATACAGCGGGTTTGCCAGCGTGCCGCCGATGCGTCGCCGCTCCTGATAGGCGTTCAGTTGCCCCCAGCCCAGATGATACTGCAGGTCGCTGCGGTCGTACTCGTCTTGGTAGAGGCGTTCGAGCGTCTTGTCCGACTCGTACTCGTCTTGCTGGCGTCCGACGGTGAGGTTTTTGGCGGGCTGCCACATCACGCGGTAGCGTTGGCGGCGGTTCGCGATGTGCTCCAACGGGTTGTTCGCTTGAAAGCCGAACAGCTCCAGTTGCAGGTTCTGGGCGGGGCGCAGTTTGGCGGTCCAGTCCCGCTGGCGGTAGCCGCGCAGTTGCGCGAAGAAGTCGCGTTCGGGGTCGGCGAGGTCGTGCGCCCGCGCGAAATCGGCGTCCACCTGCCGCTGATGGTAGTGCAGTTCGACGACGGGGTGGATTAGCCGCGCGCTGAGGCGGTGTAGCCCCGCGCCGATCTCGCGGATGCGCATCTGCGAGACCGCCAGCCCGAACTGCTTGGTCGTAATCGCGGCGTCCCAGTCAAACCGATGGATGCCCTGCTCGTTGTGGAACAGCATCTGTTCGATGCGCGTAAGGTCGCGCAGGCGGCTGAAGGTGGGCGCGATGTTGCGCTCGTGCATGCGTAGTTGCAGCGTGGGCGTGCGCAGTTGCC
>Ga0308421_1000405_pt1 | contig 25981 bp, 18 predicted proteins | sample HotsprSampleMS60_FD_203673 | JGI IMG/M metagenome (GOLD analysis project Ga0308421, IMG submission 203673) | Hot spring phototrophic mat microbial communities from Mushroom Spring, Yellowstone National Park, Wyoming, United States - 20090730_MS60 ...
GGGGCCTGGAACGCATCCGGCTTCACTGGGGGCAGACGAAAGAGTAGCCGCATCTCTCCTCCTCCCGCAAGAACGGATTGCCTCCAACATTATACCCCAATTTTACCAACAGGTGAACAATCACAGTACTTTCTTCCCATTGACATGCGTTTCAGATAGGGTACAATAAGAGGCGGAACGGGTCCCCGCCCCCTGTTCCGTGACAAGTGGTTACCCTCCTTTCGCAGGCCACGGCCTCCCTGCCCCCGGGGAGGTCGTGGTCTGTTTTAGGGGAGATCATCCGGTTGTCTTCCTCCGCCAACCTGCTATAATAGCACCAGGCCTGAATCGTTGCCCATCCGTTCCCCCTCAGGAGGATTCTATGATTCCCTCTGCCGTTCAGGAATTGCGGCCCCTGGCCGACGCGTATCTGCGGGCCTACTGCGATACCTACCCCCACGTTGCAGTCTGGCTGGGATTCCACGAGTACGACGGCCGACTGCCCGACCTCTCCCGTCGGGGCCTGGAGGTCCGCCGGGCGGACCTGCGCCGCTTCCTCAGTGACCTGGAGCGGATAGACCCCACGGACCTGGACGCCCAGGCCTGGCTGGACTACCAGGTGGTGCGCCACGAGGCCCTCTTTGAGGCCTTCGCCATAGAGGACTGGCGGCGGCTGGAGCGGGACCCCATTCCCTACCTGGAGACGCTGGACGTCGGTAACTACATCCTGCGCAACTACGCTCCGCTGGAGGTGCGGGCGCGGGCGCTCCTGGCCCACCTGCGCAGCGTCCCGGCCGTCCTCTCTGCGATGCGGGAGAATCTCGTCCACCCGATGCGCCCGGCCGTCGGCGTTGCCGTGCGCATCGGGAAGGGGCTGGCGTCCTTCCTCCAGGACGACCTCCCCGGGGCCCTCTCCGGCCTGGAAGACGGCGCGCTGCGGGCCGAACTGGATGAGGCCATCCGGGACGCGGTCCGGGAAGTGGATACCGCCGTCTCCTGGCTGGAGAATGACCTGGCCCCCCGCGCCGCCGACGACTTCGCCCTGGGCCCGGAGCGGTTCGCCCGCATGCTGGCCCTGAGCGAAGGGCTGGACATCTCCCTGAACCGTCTACGGGAGGTGGCGGAGGCGGACCTGGCCCGCAACAAGGAGGCCTTCCTGGAGACCGCCGCCCGTCTGGGCGGCCCCGGCCGCGACCCCCAGCAGGTCATCACCGAGGGCAAGCGCCGCCACCCCGCGCCCGAGGACCTCATCCCCACCGTCCGGCAGTTGGTGGACGACCTCCGCCAGACGGTCCTGACGCGGGGCCTTGTCTCCGTCCCTTACGACGAGAACTGTATCGTCGCCGAGACGCCGCCGTTCCTGCGCTACGCCTTCGCGATGATGTATTCCTCGGGTCCCTTTGAGACGGCCGCAAGCGAGTCCTACTACTACGTCACCCCGCCGGAGCGGGACTGGCCCCCGGAGAAGGTGGAGGAGTGGATGACCGCCTTCACCTATCACTCCCTCTGGAGCACCTGCGTCCACGAGGCCTGGCCCGGCCACTACCTGCACGGCCTGCACACCCGCAACGCCCCGTCGCCGGTCACCAAAACTTTCGGCTCCTACGCCTTCACCGAGGGCTGGGCCCACTATTGCGAACAGATGATGTGGGAGACGGTCTGCCCCGATGACCTCTGGGCCCGCCTGGGCCAGTTGAGCGAGGCGCTGCTGCGCGACGTCCGCTTCGTCTGCGCGCTGGGCCTGCATACTGCCGGGATGACGGTGGAGGAGGCCACCCGTCGCTTTATGGAAGACGCGTTTATGGAGGCGGCGACGGCCGAGGAGGAGGCCGTCCGGGGCACCTACGACCCCGGCTACCTGAACTACACGCTGGGCAAACTGATGCTGCTGAAACTGCGGGAAGACGTCCGGGCGCGGGAGGGGGAGAACTTTGACCTGCGCCGGTTCCACGACCGCTTTCTTTCGTACGGGACGCCTCCTATCCCCGTCGTGCGCCGCCTGATGCTGGGCGGGGATGAAGGAGATGTGGTATAATTGAAATGTAAAGACGTGAAACGTAAAGACGTGAAACGTGAGGACGTAAGGCGATGACTGGCGAACACGCAGGAGATAGTCGCTGCCCTTTGTGTGGAGGACGTCTACAGTCAGGGCTGGCTACCGTGCCCTTTTTCCTTCCCAATACGGTTGTGCTGATCAAAGGTGTCCCCGCTGAGATTTGTTCCAGTTGCCATGAGCCGTATACCACCGGTCAGGTGACGGATCGGATCGTCAGCCTGTTGAAACCGCTGCGCGCTCTGCAGGCTGAGATACTGGTTCTTTCCTACTCCGCAGAGCCCTGCCCGGTGGAGGAGGCTCTCGTCTCTGTGGGAGTGTAGTTCGTTCGGCTGGGTGTGTCCCAAGATTGTAGGACAACTGCGAGCAGTTGTCCTACAAAGCGGTCAAGCCCGACGAAATTGGGACGCACCGGTTCGGCTCGGACATTTTATATCCCGTTGGAGAAGAAGCATGTCAGAATGGTTCACCCCGCAGGAGCAGGAAGTCACGCAGGACCTGGAGGAACTGCGCCGCAAGGTGCGGACGATGCTGGACCTCAGCGCTCCGCGCGATGGCCTGGCCGCCTACTACGTCCTCTACCATGACCCGGCCCGCACCCGGCTCTGGGTGGCCGAGCGCGGGCCGCGCGTGGAGGGGTTCCTGGCCCTCTGCCAGACCGGCTGGGACCTCTTCCGACCCGTGGGGGTCCTGCGTGCCCGCCACATAGATGTGGCCTGGGCGCTCCTGCAGCGGGGCCTTTCTCCTTCCGGCGGCTCCCCCGCCCGCCGCCCCTACTACCTGGTGACCACCCCCGATATACTGGGCGTCGCCGAGGAGGCGCTGGAGGTGGAGCGGGTGAGCCTCAACCGCATCTACTATCTGGACCTGCGGCGCTACGAACCGGAGATCAACGTGCTGGTGACCCCGGCGCAGGCGGCCAACGGCTCCCCCCGCTTCGTCATCCGCTCCCGGGATACCCGGATTGTCGCCGAGGCCGGCATCAACTGGCAATCCCCCCACTTCGCCGAAGTCTACGTGCAGACGGACCCGGAGGTCCAGGGGCGGGGCTGGGGCAAGGCCGTCCTGGACGCCTGTATCATCTGGGTCCTCCGTTCCGGCGCCATCCCCCTCTACGTTGTCGCCGAGGGCAACGAACCCTCCGCGCGCCTGGCGGAATCCGTGGGCTTCGTGGATAGCGGCGCGCGGGAATGCACGGTGGAGGGCATCGCCAAGTAGCCCGACGGTAAACCGTCGGGCGGATTCAGCATCGGAATTCGCCACGAATTTCACGAATTGGCGTAACTGCCTACCCAAGAACCGTTTCATAAAAACCACGAAGGACACGAAGGCCGCAAAAAGGGCACAAAGGATGATATTTTATCTCTTTGTGTCCTTTGTGAGTACTTTGTGCCCTTTGTGGTAGGTAATTACGAATTGGCACGAATTTTATTTCTTTTTATTCGTGTAAATTCGTGCAATTCGTGGCAAAAAAGGGAATCCGCACTATGACCGACTGGAAGTCCCGCCTGGAGCGGATTCTCCCCCGCGTGGAGCGCCCCGGCCGCTACGTCGGCGGCGAGGTCAACGCCGTCCGTAAGGACTGGGACGCCACCCCCACCCGCGTCGCCCTCATCTTCCCCGACCTCTACGACCTGGGCATGTCCAACCTGGGCATCCAGGTCCTCTACGACATCCTGAACCGAATGGACACCGTCCTGGCGGAGCGGGCCTACACCCCCTGGCCCGATATGGCGGCGGCTATGCGGCGGGAATCCATCCCCCTCTACAGCCTGGAGTCCTTCCACCCTCTGGCGGAATTTGACATCCTGGGCTTCAGTCTCCCCTACGAAGTCCTCTACACCAACCTTCTGGAGACGCTGGACCTGGCGGGCCTGCCCCTGCGGAGCGCGGAACGGGATGAGCGGCACCCGCTGGTTATCGCCGGGGGACACGCGACCTTCAACCCGGAGCCGGTGGCGGACTTCGTGGACGCCTTCGTCATCGGCGACGGAGAGGAGGCGATTGTGGACGTCGTCCGGGCCTACGAGCGCACCCGCCACATGGGCCGGGAGGCCCAACTGGAGGCCCTGGCCCGCATCCCCGGCGTCTACGTCCCCCGCTTCTACGCGGTGGACTACCACGCCGACGGCACCGTCGCCCGCATCCGTCCACTGCGCCCGGACGTGCCCCTCCCGGTCCGGCGGCGCGTCGTCTCCGTACTGCCCCCGCCGCCCACCCGTCAACTGGTCCCCAACGTCACCGTTGCCCACGACCGCGGGGTGGTGGAAATCCAGCGCGGCTGCATCCGGGGGTGTCGGTTCTGCCACGCCGGAATGGTCACCCGCCCCCTGCGGGAGCGGCCCCTGAAGGAGGTGCTGGCGGCGGTGGACGAGATTCTGGCCCATACCGGCTACGAGGAGATCGCTCTGCTCTCCCTCTCCTCTGCCGACTACTCCCGTATCAGCGAACTGGTGGGGGCACTGGCGGACCGGTACGCCGACCGGCATCTCTCCATCTCCCTGCCCAGCCTGCGGATTGAGTCCTTCTCGGTGGACCTGGCGGACGCGATCAGCCGGGGGCGGCGCACGGGCTTCACCTTCGCGCCGGAGGCGGGGACGGAGCGGATGCGCCGGGTCATCAACAAACCGGTCCCGGCGGACCAGATGATAGAGATTGCCCGCCAGGTCTTCGGGCGCGGCTGGCGGACGGTCAAACTGTACTTTATGATCGGCCTGCCGGGGGAGCGGCCGGAGGACGTCCGGGGGATTGCCGACCTGGCCCGGGCGGTGCTGGCGGAGGGGCGGAAGGTCCACGGGCGCAAAGCGCAGGTCAACATCAGCGTGAGCACCTTCGTCCCCAAGCCCCACACCCCCTTCCAGTGGGCGCCTCTGGCCCCGCTGGAGGAGATTCGGGCCCGTCAGCAGACCCTGCGGGAGCACCTGCGCGGGGGTGGGCTCAACCCCAGTTGGAACGACCCGCGCATGACGCTGATAGAGGCGGTCCTCTCCCGGGGCGACCGTCGGCTGGGGGAGGTCATCCAGTGGGCCTGGGCGGAGGGAGCCCGCTTTGACGGCTGGGACGAGTGGTTTGACTTCACCGCGTGGACGCTGGCCTTTGAGCGGGCGGGCCTCTCCCCGGCCTTCTATGCCCACCGGGAGCGGCCCAGGGATGAAGTCTTCCCCTGGGACGTGGTGGACATCGGGGTGCGGAAGGAGTACCTGTGGCGGGAGTGGGAGTGGAGTCGGGAGGCCCGAACCCGCCCGGACTGCCGGAGCGCCTGTTCGGCCTGCGGCATCGGCACCGCCTTCGGCGACCTCTGGGCCCCCAACTGGGTCTGCCCGGAACCTCGTCGGGAAAACCGCGCATTGAAACAGGACACGGATCAACACGGGTTTTACGGATCGGCACGGCTTCGCCCAGAGGCTCTGCCCAAAGGGATGAAAAATCCGTGAGAATCCGTACGATCCGCGTCTATCCGGGTCCCCGCTGAGCGGACCGCCTGCGCCACAGGGTAGCGCAGGCCGCCAGGCCTGCAGGACGCAGGCTGACAGCCTCACCCCTCCCCCAGCGGCTTCGCCGCTACCCCCCCTAAAGTTTGGCCTTTTTCAGAGCAGGAGCGGGAAAATCTCCAAAACCTGCCTCCGGCGAGGCCAAAAGAGCAAAAAGAAAATATTTTTCGTTGCGGCGGCTTCGCCGCCGCAACGAAAAATAATCTTCTTTTTAGGGCTGCGGAGGCAGCCAGGGGCCTATGCAGAGGGGCCACGGGCAAAAAGCCAAAGTTGAGGGAGGGGGTGCCGCCGCAGGCGGCGGGGGTGGGGTGAGGAAGCCTGAATAGTCAGATGTCAGGGCGTAGCGCAAGCCGCCAGGCCTGCAGATACAGGCTGACAGCCTGTGCTACAGGCGTAGCGGCGTAGCGCAGGCCGCCAGGCCTGCAGATACAGGCTGACAGCCTGTGCTACAGGCGTAGCGGCGTAGTGCAGGCCGCCAGGCCTGCCGCAGGCTAACAGCCTGCGCTACGAAAACCATGCCATTGGGCCGACATCCCGGGTCGGCGCAGGCCGACCCCAGGCCGAAGGCCCAAAAAGGACGACTTCAGTCGGCGTTGCTCCCTGCGACTTGCGACCTGCGACCCGTAGAAAGGAGGCACCATGCGAACCGTCCTGCGCATCCTGCTCATCCTTCTGGTCGTCGTCCTGATCCTCGGCATGGCGGGCTTCGGCGTCGGCTACGCCACCGTCCGCCGGGCCTGGCCCCAGACCCGCGGCACCCTCCAGGTGCCGGGCCTGCAGGCCCCCGTCACCGTGATCCGGGACCGGTGGGGCGTCCCCCACATCTACGCCTCCAACCCCCACGACCTCTTCTTCGCTCAGGGGTACGTTCATGCCCAGGACCGCTTCTGGCAAATGGAGTTCTGGCGACGGCTGAGTTCCGGGCGCCTGGCGGAGGTGCTGGGCAAGTCGGCCCTCCCCACCGACCGCTTCGTCCGCACCATCGGCTGGCACCGCGCCGCCGCCCAGGATTGGGAAAGGGCCGACCCGGAGACCCGCGCCGTGCTGGAGGCCTACGCGGAGGGCGTCAACGCCTACATCTCCACCCACAAGGGCCGCCTGGGGCTGGAGTTCACCCTCCTGGGCCTGACGGGCAAGAAGTTTGACCCCGAACCCTGGACGCCCGTCCACTCCATCGCCTGGGGGAAGGTTATGGCGTGGGACCTGGGGGGCAACATGACGCACGAACTGATCCGGGCCGGCATCATCGCCCGGCTGGGGACCGGGGCCGTCTCCGACCTGATGCCCGCCCCGCCGCCGGACCGCCCCGTCATCGTCCCCCACCCGCTGACCCAGGCGACGCTCCAGAGCATCCCCGAGGCCCTCTTCACCTTCCGCTTCCTGGGGGAGGGGGACGGCCTGGGGAGCAACAACTGGGTGGTCTCCGGAAGCCGCACCGAAACCGGGATGCCCCTCCTGGCCAACGACCCCCACCTGGGCCTCCAGATGCCCTCCATCTGGTACGAAATCGGCCTCCACTGCGAGCCCAAAGGGCCCGACTGCCCCTACAACGTCGTCGGGGCTTCCTTCGCAGGCGTCCCCGGCGTCGTCATCGGCCACAACGACCGCATCGCCTGGGGCGTCACCAACGTCAACCCCGACGTCCAGGACCTCTTCATTGAGAAGGTCAACCCCGAGAATCCCAACCAGTATGAATACCAGGGCCGCTGGGAGGACATGCAGATCATCCGGGAGGAAATCCGCGTCGCCGGGCAGGAGGAGCCCGTGGTGGTCTTCGCCCGCATCACCCGCCACGGCCCCATCATTAACGATATTGTCGGCGGGGAGGAGGAGGACTGGTCCTACGGCTGGCAGCCGCTGGCCCTCTCCTGGACCGCCCTCCAGCCCGGCACGCTGACCCGGAGCATCCTCCTGCTGAACCGGGCCCAGAACTGGGAGGAGTTCCGGGAGGCCCTCTCCTACTGGGACGTCCCCAGCCAGAACTTCATCTACGCCGACGTGGACGGGAACATCGGCTACCAGATGCCGGGGCGCATTCCCATCCGCGGCAGGGGCGACGGCTCCGTCCCCGTCCCCGGCTGGACCGGCGAGTACGACTGGGTGGACTACATCCCCTTTGACGACCTCCCCCGCGCCTTCAACCCGCCGGAGGGATACATCGTGACGGCCAACAACGCGGTGGTGGGGCCCGATTACCCCTACCTGCTCACTGTGGACTGGAGCGACCGGACGGCGCTGCGCGCCCAGCGCATCGTGGAACTCATTGAGGGACTCACCCCCATCTCCGTGGACGATATGAAGGCCATTCAGGGGGACAATCTCTCCGTCTGGACGCGCGAGGTCCTGCCCTATGTGACGGCCCTCTCCACCGACGACCCGCGGCTGAAGGAGGCGCTGGACCTGTTGCGCGCGTGGGACGGGCAGGCGACGCGCGATAGCGCCGCTGCGGCCCTCTTTGAGTCCTTCCGCCTCCATCTGATTGAGCGTACCTTCCAGGACGACCTGGGGGACGCGCTCCTGCGGCAGGCGAAGAGCCCCGTCCTCTATGCCCTGGAGTCCATCGTGAAGGACCCCCAGTCCCCCTGGTTTGACGACCGGCGGACCCCCGGGAGGGAGACGCGGGATGAAATTCTCCGGCTGGCTCTGAGGGACGCGGTGGCGGAACTGACGGAGCGGTTGGGGCCCAATATGGAGAAGTGGCGCTGGGGCGACCTGCACACGGCGACGTTCAAAAACCAGGCGCTGGGGCAGAGCGGCATCGCCTGGATTGAGCGCATCTTCAACCGGGGGCCCGTCGCCACCGACGGGACCGCGGGCGCGGTCAACAACACGGGCTACAGCCTGAACGCCCCGTACGACGTGCGGAGCGGCCCGTCCTACCGCCAGATCGTGGACGCGGGGGACTGGTCCCGCTCGGTCTCCATGCACACCACGGGGCAATCGGGCCACCCGTTCCACCGCCACTACGACGACATGATTGACCCCTGGCGGAACATCCAGTACCACCCGATGCTCTGGAGCCGGACGGAGGTGGAGGCCCAGGCGGAGGGCATCCTGCGGCTGGTGCCGTAATTTGTAGGACAACTGCGAGCAGTTGTCCTACAGAACCGTAAGGAGGCCCGTATGCCCCTCACCGACAAACCCAACGGCCGCGCCCTGGGCTGGGAGCCCATAGAGACCCGCTACCCCTACACCTTCCGGATGTTCCGCGTCCGGGAGGACATCGTCCGCTGGCCTGACGGCCAGGTCCGGCCCTTCGTCTACGTGGAGGCCGCCGGTGCGGTCTGGGTGGTCCCCGTGACCGCCGACGGGCAGGTCATCCTCATCCGGCAGTTCCGCTATATGATAGACGACTGGTCGTGGGAACTGCCCGCGGGGGGCTTTCACGACTTCCGGGGCTCCCCGCTGGACCTGGCCCGGCGGGAACTGGCGGAGGAGGTGGGCGGCGAGAGCGACGACTGGGAATACAAGGGCTTCTTCCGCACGGGCGCCAGCCTCTTTGACCAGGTCGGCCACATCTTCCTGGCCCGCAACGTCCGCCTCTGCCGGGAGCCGGACCGGGAACCGGGGGAGATCATAGAGGTGCATCCGGTCCCGGTCCCCCGCGCGCTGGAGATGGCGCGCGGGGGCGAGATTCTGGACGTCCACAGTGCGCTGGCGCTGCTGCGGTGTGAGGGGGACCTGTGGGCAGCGTATTCCCGATAAGGGATGAGGACGGTGGCCGGTGTCGCCCCGATACGGGGCAGGGACAGCAGGCAGTGTATGCCTGATGAGGGGCGGGGGCCGGCGGCGGCTGCGCCGCCCGCCCGCCGGCCCCCGCTGGCTTCTATCAGCGAACCTCCAGCAGAATCCGGCCCTCCGGCAGGGGGCCGGCGGGGCCGGTGACCGGCAGCCGCTCCAGCGTGTCCGGCCGGTACATCCCCACTGCCAGGGAGAAGGGGCCGCGGGCGGCAGCGGCCGGGACGCCCAGGACGTGCTCGTCGGGAACGACGTCGCCCCGCTGCCAGGCCCAGGTGGGGTAGCGGCCCCACCGGGGTGGGCCGTCGTGCTGGGTCACCATTTCCCCCCGGGCGTCCAGCAGGTGGACGAAGACCCGGTAGTCCTCCCCCGGAGCCCTCTCGGCGCGCCAGTAGAGGGTGACGGTGAGCACACCCCCCGCCTCCACCCCACCCGTCAGGTCGTACCCCACCAGTCGGATGGCCTCCCCCAATCGGTAGTCCAGCGGATGGGTGGGGGTGACCGCCAGAGGCCGCGGAGGGGCCACCCGTACCCGAAACGAGATGGGCATATCTACTGCCTGCCCGTCCTCCCCGACCACCGACAGCAGGGCCGAGGGGTCCGCATCGTAGAGGCCGATCCGTCCGTCGTACAGTTCGGGCGCCGGGGCCCAGGGGGCGACCCGAACCCGGTAGTCGTCGCAGAAGGCCCGCCCAACGGGCCAGAGGGAGGTGGGGAACCGCCCCAGGCCGGGGTAGGTGTGCCGTTCACCGATGCGGATGTTCTCCCGCCCCACCAGTTGGACGACGACGGTGTAGTCCTTCTCCATCGGGGCCCGCGCGGTCCAGCAGGCGCGCACCGTCAGCACCTCCCCCGGTGCCACCGAGGGGCGGTCGGGAGCGGCGCCCAGCAGCCGTATGGTCTCTCCGTACGTCCACTGCAGCCCACTCACCACACGCGTGACCGCCGCCGGGTCCAAAAGGCGCGGCGGGGCGAAAGCCGGGCGGATGACTAAAAAGGGGGTCAGCAGGTTGAGGAGGACGAGGGCCAGCAGGACCCCGCTCCGCGCCTCACGTGGCCAGGGGAGATGCTCCCAGCCCACCGCCGTCAGCAGGGCCCAGGCGCCGATGGCGGGGAAGAGCAGTCGCCCATGGGGGGCCTCCACCTGGCGCATCCACTGGAGGAGGGCCAGGAAGACCGCGCCGCACCAGGCGGCTGAGAGGATTAACGTGCCCGGCACTTCTGAAAGTGCCTGGCCCGTTCTAAACTGCCGATAAAGGGCCTGTTCCCACCCGACCAGGGCCAGGACAACCACCAGTCCACCCAGCGCGGCGTATGTCCAGGCCGGGTATTCCACGTGCCCCCAGCCGAACGCGCCCCAGAAGGAGCGGTACAGGCGGGGCATTTCGCTCAGCAGGGTCGCCAGCGAGGCCGGGGTCTGCCGGCCCCAGGGGGTCTGGACGTGGCGGCTGATGCCCAGGGGGTCGCCGTAGAGGAGCGCGTTGCGCCCGTACCACCACCCGCCGACGGCGACGGCGCACCCCAGCACAATCAGCGCGCGGGCCACCCTCTGCCGCGCCGTCCTGCCTGGGGACAGGAGGACCGCCCCCAGCGCCAGCGGGATCAGCAGCAGCGCGCTGGTCTTGGTGAGCGCGGCCAGGCCCACGAACAGTCCCAGAAGCAGGGAGCCGCGCAGGTCGGCCCCCCGGCGGAGGACGCGCGCCGCGGCCCAGAGGGAGAGGGTCGCCATTGCGGCGGCCGCGCTGTCGTTGCTGACGATGCCGCTGATGAAGAGGAACTGGGGGGTAAGCGCAACCAGGGCGGCCGCGCTGAGGGGGATCGCGCCCCCGCCTCTGTCGCCGACAGCCTCCCATGCCAGCAGTCCGGTGGCGGCGACGGTCACCAGTCCAAAGAAAAGAGAGACCAGGCGGGTCGCGTGGATCGCCCGGGCCGCGCCCGTCCAGGGAAACCGTTCCCGGTCGGTGTGGATGAGCATGTTCTTGTTGTCGTTGACCGTCCCTCCGGCCTGGTAGCCGAAGAAGGGGTTGTGCCACATCAGGGTGGGGAGGTCGTCATCGGGGAAGAGGCGGCGGACGGCAGCGGCGACCAAGTAGTAGAGGGGTGGCTGGGCGGCCTCCTGGTAGGCGCCGCTGCGGTCCTCATCCAGGGGCGGCAGGCCGTTCCCCCCCGCCACCCAGCGGACGTAGGCATCGTGCCAGACCTCGTCGGGGGCTTCGTAGATGGGGGTGACAGCGCTATATAGGAAACCCAATACGACAAAGAGGATTTCTAAAACCACAAAGACACGAAGACACAAAGTAAATTTTACTTTTCTTTGTGTATTTGTGTCTTGGTGGCTAAATAAGACGACAAAAGGACGAAGGCGCGAAGGAAATCTTATATTTCTTCGTGTCTTTGTGTCTTGGTGGTTTGAAAAATCCGTGTTCATCCGTGTCCCACTCACAGCGGGCGTTTCTCCGGTATGCCGGGGCGTCGGGGGTACTTCTCCGGCGTCGCGGCCACTTTGTCCACGATGACCAGGTAGCGGGTCTCCGCCAGGCCGTGGAGGTCCACCGGGACCAGTTTGCGCACCCGGCCGCCCAGGATGCGGATGGCCTCCTCGGCGGAGTGGACCTCGGCGGGGGCGTTTTCCCCTTTCTGGGCCAGCATGGCCCCCCGGACGCGCACCAGTGGTAGGAGGTACTCCACCAGGGTGGGCATCTCCGCCAGGGCGCGGGCGATGGCCCAGTCATATCCCTCCCGGTAGCCGGGCCGATGGCCCAGGTCCTCCACCCGCGCGTGGATGACCTCCACGTCCGAAACCCCCAGCCGGCGGAGCAGATGTTCCAGGAAGTCCACCTTCTTGCGGGTGGCCTCTAACAGGGTCAGGCGCATCCCCGAGCAGACGATGCGCAGGGGGAGGCCGGGGAATCCGGCCCCGGTGCCCACGTCTATCACCCGGGCCCCGGCCTGGAGTTCCGCGCGGGGCAGGACCAGCAGGCAGGAGAGGGAATCCAGGAAATGGCGGACCTGGACGCCTTCGTAGTCCGTGATGGCGGTCAGGTTGAACCGCCGGTTCCACTCCACCAGTTCCTCGTAGTAGGTCTGGAAGAGGGCCAGGTGGGTTTCTTTCAGGGTGATGCCCAGTTCCCGGGCGCCGCGGAGGAGTTTGTCCATCGCGTATCGCTAATCGCTAATCGCGTATCGCTAATCGCTAATCGCGTATCGCTAATCGCTAATCGCGTATCGCTAATCGCGTATCGCTAATCGCGTATCGCTAATCGCGTATCGCTAATCGCGTATCGCTAATCGCGTATCGCTAATCGCGTATCGCTAATCGCGTATCGCTAATCGCGTATCGCTAATCGCTAATCGCGTATCGCTAATCGCGTGTTGTGGAACGGTCAGCGGATCCGCAGGGTTTTGCGGAAGTTGGTGATGGCACGGATCAGATGGTCGCCCTCCTCGTACAGACGGGTCAGCGTGGGCTGATCAATGTATCCCCGGTCCAGGGCCAGGAATAACCCGCCGACCACTTCGGAGATAGAACCGTTAGAGATACCCAGGTACCGGCTGAACTGGGCGTCTGTATCCTGCCCCGCGCCCTCGGCTATGTTCAAAAGAACGGAGTTTGCTGCCCGATTCAACTGGTCTGCCAGGGCATATCGCTCGTGGGCCGGGAAGCGGGCCGTCACCTCATAGATATGGGCCACAAACTGTCGCGCCAGCGCCCATATCTCCAATCCTTCAAACCGGAATGGCATACTCCCTCCAAACAGTCCGCGATGGTAACTACCTACGGGTCGACTAAAGTCGCCCGCCATAGGCCTTCGGCCTCCGGTCGGCCTTCGCCGACCGGGGGCATCGGCGCAGGCCGACGCCCGACACAGCGTGCCCAGGGAGGCTGATTTCTAATCAGCGCAAGCGGCAGGCCAGCCGGGTAGGTAGTTACCCGCGATGTACGATAAGCGATTCGCGATTCGCGATAAGCGATATGCGATATGCGATTCGCGATTCGCGCTGTTCACGGCTGAGGAGTCGGAGTGGGCCGGGCCTCGGGCGGGAGCGGGGTCAGCGGCAGGCCGAAGTACGCCTCCACCACCTGCCGGGCCATCGGCGCCGCCACCGTGGAGCCCTCCCCGGCGTTCTCCACCACCACCGCGAAGGCAATCTGGGGATTGTCGGCCGGGGCGAAGCCCACAAACCAGGAGTGGGGGTCTTTCCCCGGATTCTCCGCCGTCCCGGTCTTGCCGGCGACGGGGATGCGCATCCCCAGGAAGCGGTGAGTGGCCGTGCCGATGGGGGCCGTCGTCACCCTCGCCAGCGCCTCCCGGATGACCGCCAGATGCTCCGGGGAGACGGGGAGCGTCCCCACCGCTTCCGGCTGAAAGACCACTTCCGGCTCCGTCCCCACCGCGGCGATGCGGGCCACCACGTAGGGCCGATAAAGGGTGCCGCCGTTGGCGACCGCCGCCATCATCCGCGCCACCTGCAGCGGCGTCACCAGCAGGTCCCCCTGCCCGATGGCCAGATTGACCGAGTCCCCGGGCCACCAGGGGGTCCCGGACGCCGCCTGCTTCCAGGCCGGGTCGGGCATCAGCCCCGCCGCCTCCGGAATGCCAACCAGCCCGGTGGGGACCCCCAGCCCGAAGGCCCGGCCGAAAGTCGGCAGCAGGCTCGGGTCTATGCCGTCCAGTTGCTGGCCGACGGTGAAGAAGGTGGTGTTGCAGGAAGCGGTCAGCGCGTCCTTCAGGTTGATGCTCCCGTGGGCCTTCCAGCACTGCTTCTGGTATGCCGCTCCCATCCCTTCCCAGTAGCCCGGGCACCAGAACGTGCTTTCGGGGGTCAATCCGCCCTTCTCCAGGCCCGCCGCCATCGTCACAATCTTGAAGACCGAGCCGGTGGGATAGAGCCCCTGGGTGGCTCGGTTCAGGAGGGGACGGCCAGGGTGGGAGAGGACGGCGGCCCGCTCCAGCGCGCTCCCCGGTCCCACAAAGACATTCTGGTTGAAGCCCGGACCGCTGGCCATCGCCAACACCGCCCCGGTATGGACGTCCAGGACGACGATGGCCCCGCGCCGGTCTCCCAGAATTTCCTCCACTTTCTGCTGGAACTCCCGGTCCAGGGTCGTATAGAGGGCCCGGCTGGGGACGGCGTCCCGGCGGGCCAGCACCTCCAGGGTCTGGCCCGTGGGGGACATCAGGTAGAGGGTGCCGCCGTGCCGTCCGGCCAGGTACATCTCCCCCCACGCCTCCAGCCCGGCGATGCCCACCCACTCGTCGCCGCGGTAGCCCTGGCGCCGGTACGTCTCGGCCTGCTCCGCCGGAATCAGCCCCACCCAGCCCACGACGTGGGGCGCGATGCCGTCCCCCCAGTAGACCCGTCCCGGCTTCTCGCGCGCCTCAATCCCCGGCGTGTTCAGCAGAAGGTCGGCGTTCTCCACGCTGACCTGGGCCGGGATGTCGGCGATGGGGCTCCACCAGTCGGCGGGGCGGCCCGCGTAGCGGGCCCGGATGGCCTCCGGGGAGAGCCCCGTCAGCCGGGAGAGGACGGCCAGGACCGCTCCCTCATCCCGGATCCGGCTGGGGACGACGCCCACGGTGACGATTTTCCCCTCCGCCGCCAGCGCCCGGCCATTGCGGTCGTAGATGTTGGCCCGGGCCGGGATGTGATAGTCCATATAGAGATAATTCGCCTCCCCCAGCCCCGGCCAGATGAGGTCGCCAGGGGTTCCCTCCACCCACCAGTGCCCGTCCTGCAGGGTCAGGGAGATGACCGTGTCGGTGACCAGCGTTCCCACCAGCGCGGTCTCCCAAGAGAGGCGGGCGGCAGCCTGGGCGTGGGGGCCGTCCTGTAAAACAGCCTGGATGACGGCGGTGGCGGTGAGGACGGTGGCGGTCTGGACGGCGGCCTGGTAGCGGGCGGCAAACTGGTCCGGGGGGACAGCGGCCTGAACGGCGGGCGAGAGGAGGGCGTACATCCCGCCGGTATCCCCCTGCTCCCAGGCCGCCAGGAAGGCCGCTGCCACCATCTCGGGGGTTTCGGGGACCGACGTGGGGGTTGGGGTGGGCGGAACCGGGGTCGGGTCGCCCGTCGGGGAGACCGGCCCGCGACAAGCGGCCAGCAGGATGATGACGGTCAGCCAGAGACGCCGTATTCGTTTCACGGTCAGAATTATAACCGGATTGGGGGATGGGAGCAAATAAGGGGTGGGTTGTAACTACCTACCAGGGGGCCTCCAGGCAAGCGTCATAAAAGACGCTGGCAAAGGCACGCCCCTGTAGCGCAGGCCGCCGGGCCTGCATGCAGGCTGTCAGCCTGCGCTACGTTCTCCAAAATCCCAAGCGTCAGCGCCATCGGGCCGAATAGGCCCCCCGACAGTCATTACCTACCACCTCCTGTTGCGTTGATCGTCAGGCGCGGGGGCCATCCACGAATGGGCCACGAATCCACGAAGGATGGCGCGATTCGTGCATTCGTGAAGCATTCATGGACGGCTCGCCCCGCCCAACAGAACCAGGGTAGGTAGTTACCCCCGACAAAGTGGGGACACACTTGCTGACCCGAATGAACCCGGAAATAGGACACGGATGGGCACGGATGATACGGGTTTTCACGGATTTTTCTCCGTGTCCATCCGTAAACCCCGTGTTCATCCGTGTGCTATTGAATGGGACACGGATGCACACGGATGGATACGAAAGAACACGGATTTTACGTTAGCGGCTTCGCCGCTGCCGAAAACTTCATTCCAGACATTCTACGACGGCCCGGGCCATCTCCCGGGTGGTGGCGGTGCCGCCCATATCCGGGGTGAGGGCCTGGCCCCGGCGGTAGGTCTCCCAAACTGCCCTCTCTATCCGGACAGCGGCCGCGCTCTCTCCCAGGTGGGCCAGCATCATCGCGCCCGCCAGGATCAGGGCCGTGGGGTTGGCAATGCCTTTCCCGGCGATGTCGGGCGCGGAGCCGTGGACCGCTTCAAAGATGGCCACTCCGTCCCCGACGTTGGCCGCCGGTGCCAGCCCCAGCCCTCCCACCAGCCCCGCTGCCAGGTCGGAAACGATGTCGCCATAGAGGTTAGGGCAAAGCAAGACATCGTGCCTTCCTGGGTCCAGTACCAGGTCCATGCAGAGGGCATCCACAATCCGCTCGGTGTACGGGACCTGCGGGTACTGCCCGGCCACCTCCCGGGCGCACTGCAGGAACAGCCCGTCGCTCATCTTCAGGATGTTGGCCTTGTGGACGGCCGTGATCTGGCGGCGACCGTAGCGGGACGCGTAGTCAAAGGCGAAGCGGGCGATCCGCAGGCTGGCCCGCCGGGTGATGCGCTTCTCCGCCACCACGGTATCCTCGTCTATCCGGTACTCTATGCCTGCGTAGAGGTCTTCGGTGTTCTCCCGGATGATGACCAGGTCCACATCGGAGTAGCGGGCCGGGACTCCAGGGATGCTCCGCACCGGGCGCAGGTTGGCATAGAGGTCCAGACGCTGCCGGAGCGCGACCGTCACGCTGGAGAAGCCGGTCCCGACCGGGGTGGTGATGGGGCCCTTCAGGGCAACCCCCCAGCGACGGATCTCCTCCACCACCTCCTCGGGTAAGGGAGTTCCGGCCTTCTCCATCGCGGCGATACCGGTTTCATAGGGCCTCCAGTCAATTTCCACCCCGGTGGCTTCCAGGACTTCCCGGGTGGCTTCCGTAATTTCCGGCCCGATGCCATCTCCGGGGAGAAGGACTACGGGGTATCCTGCCATCGGAACCCTCCGTACCGGAGCACATGGGGGATCAGTCCGCCGCTTGCCAGAATGGCCCGCATCACCGGGGGGAGGGGGCGGAAAGTCCGCTCAAAGTTCCGGGTCAGGTTGCGTACCCGGCCCTCCACCACGTCTACCTCAATCTCATCGCCTGTCTCAAAGCCCTCGGTGTCGCAGATGATGGGCATCAGGCCCACGTTGACCGCGTTCCGGAAGAAGATGCGGGCAAAGGACGGGGCGATGACGGCCTGAATGCCCCGTTCTTTCAGGACCAGGGCGGCATGTTCGCGGGAAGAGCCCTGTCCGAAATTCTTCCCAGCCACTACGAAGTCACCCGGCCGGGCGTTCCGGGCAAATTCCGGGTCGGCGTCCTCCAGGGTATGCTCGGCCAGCGCTTTCAAATCTCCCCGCAGATGGTAGTACCGACCGGGGGTGATGTGATCGGTGCTGATCCCGTCTCCGAACCGCCAGACTTTGCCGCGAAGGATTCGTTCCATGGATGGCTCCTCTACAGAAATTCTCTCGGGTCGGTGATCCGGCCCCGCACAGCGGTGGCGGCCGCCGTAGCGGGCGAGGCCAGGTAGATTTCCGCTTCGGGGTTGCCCATCCGGCCCTGGAAGTTCCGGTTCTGGGTGGAGAGACAGCGCTCCCCGTCGGCCAGGACCCCCTGGTGCACTCCGACGCAGGCCCCGCATCCCGGGGGAAGGATGAGGCCGCCGGCTTCCACGAAGACCTGAAGCAACCCTTCCTGCAGGGCATCCAGGTAGACCTGGCGGGAAGCGGGACAGACCAGCAGGCGAACGCTGGGGTGGACCCGGCGACCCTGCAAGATACGGGCGGCTATCCGGAAATCCGAAAGCCGCCCGTTCGTGCATGTTCCGATGAAAACCTGGTCCACGGGCACGTCCCCCACCTCCTCCACCGGCCGGACGTTATCAACAAAATGTGGGAACGCCACCTGAGGAGCAAGGGAATCCACAGGGATGTGCACCCGGCGCTCATAGCGGGCATCGGGGTCGGGGGCCAGGGGGGTATAGCCGTCGGCCCGTCCGCGGGATGCCAGGAACCGACGGGTCTGCTCATCGGCGGCGCAGAGGCCGGTTTTGGCTCCGGCCTCCACTGCCATATTGCAGAGGGTCATCCGCTCCTCCACGCTCATCGCGGCGACCGTGGGGCCGCCGAACTCCAGCGCCTGATAGTTGGCCCCCTCCGCACCCAGCCGGCCGATCAGGTGCAGAATCACATCTTTTGCCGTCACCATGGGGGGGAAAGTCCCCTCCACCTCCACCCGAATGGAAGGGGGCACCCGCAACCACGTCTGCCCCAGCGCCATCGCGACGGCAATATCGGTGGACCCCATACCGGTGGCGAAGGCCGCCAGCGCCCCCGCCGTGCAGGTATGGGAGTCCGCACCCAGGATGATCTGCCCGGGTCGGGCCCAGCGCTCCGCAACAATCTGGTGACAGATGCCCTCACCAGGCGGGTAAAACCGGGCGCCCGTTTGATCGGCAAAAGTGCGGAGCCGTTTCTGGACGTTGGAGAGTTCCCGGCGGGGGGCCGGCGCGGCATGGTCGGAGAAAAAGAGGACCTGCGTCGCCGGGCGGGTTCGCTCCAGCGCGCTGAACCGGTCCAGGGCCAGGGGGCCTGTCCCCTCATGGGCCAGCAACAGGTCTACGGGGACAACCACGATGTCCTCCGCCCGGACCTCCTCCCCGATCCGCCGGGAGATAATTTTCTCTGCCAGTGTGAGTCCCATAGCGCCATCTCCTCCAGGTTTCAGGTTCTGGTTACCCGACAGAGCGCAGAGATTTTCAATAGTGGTCTGCGGTCCCTGCGATGTGGAGTCATCCGTGCCAGTTCGTAAAAACCTGTGTTCATCCGTGTGCGATGGAATGGGACACGGATAGACACGGATGGCACGGGTTTTCACGGATTCTATCCGTGTCCATCCGTCCAACCCGTGTTCATCCGTGTACGATGGAATGGGACACGGATAGACACAGATGACACGGGTTTTCACGGATTCCACCCGTGTCCATCCGTCCAACCCGTGTTCATCCGTGTGCCATTTTGAATTGGACACGGACGGTACGGATTTTTACGGTTGTTTATACTCGTGCCAATCTGTAAAACCCGTGTTGATCCGTGTGCGATGCCGACTGAAGTCCTATCTAAACGGTTTTCAGACGGTGCGGTGGATCACTGCCCGGTACAGGAGCATCAGTTCTTTATCAAAGAGCGGTCGCTTCAACTCCACCGCCGCCGCCCGCACCCGTTCCAGAAGACGACCGGCGGTCTCCCCGTCCAGTGGAATCCCGAACTCCGTGCTGAACTTGTGGATCAGCGCGTGGGTTCCCGAGTGCTTGCCGATGACGATCTGCCGCTCCAGATTGACCTCTTCCGGACTGAAGGCCTCGTAGGTGTGGGGGTGCTTGAGGATGCCGTCGGCGTGGATGCCGGATTCGTGGGCGAAAATGGAACTCCCGATGATGGCCTTCCAGACAGGGATGGCGCGCTGGCTGGCCTTCGCGATGTACTCAGCCGCCTCCCGGAAGCGAGTGGTATCCACCCCCAGGTCCACCCCGTAGAGGTGCTTCAGCGCCATCACCACCTCCTCCAGGGGAGAGTTGCCGGTCCGTTCCCCCAGGCCGCCCAGAGAAGCCGCCACGGCGCGCGCGCCCGCCCGAAGACCCAGCAGGACGTTGGCCGTCGCCATCCCGAAGTCGTTGTGCATGTGGAGTTGAACAGGGATGGAAACGGCCTGGCAAATCTGCTGGATATGACGGTAGGTCGTGAAGGGATCGTTCACGCCGAGGGAGTCGCAGTAACGGACCATCTGAGCGCCCAGGGCCTCCGCCCGACGGTAGTACCCGGTGAGGAAGCCCAGATCGGAGCGAGAGGCATCCTCTGCGCTGACGATGATGGAGAGCCCGTGCCGTTTGGCCTCATCCACCGCCTCCTCCATGCGCTCCAGAACCCAGGCGCGCGTCTGGCGAAACTTGCGCTCAATGTGGGTGTCGGATGTGGAGATGGAGATGACCACACCGTGGACACCGCATTGGGCGGCGTCCCGCACGTCTTCCCGGCGGGCCCGGGCGAACGCGTAGACCTCCAGCGGGATCTGGCTTCCCCCAACCTGGAGATGCGCGTTCACAATGCTCCGGACGGCGTCCTGTTCCTCCGGCCCCAGGGCCGGGAATCCGGCCTCCAGCGAAGGGATGCCCATATGGGCCAGGTGGGAGGCGATCTGCAGTTTCTCCCAGCGGGAGAAAATCACCCCCACCGCCTGTTCCCCATCCCGCAGCGTGATGTCCATCAAATGGATGTCCATAGTTCCTCCTTTAGTTCGTATGGCTCAACCGGCGGTACTCCTCCACCACCTCCTGATCAAAGAGGGAGCGCTTCAGCGCAATGGCGCGGGAGCGGAGCATCGGCACCAGTTGCCGGAGTTCCGCTTCGGTAGGATGAAACCCGTACTCCCGCAGTTTCTGGGCCACGACGGAGGGTCCGGAGTACTTGCCCACGTTGAACCGGCGGGATAGCCCTACCTCCCCGGGCAGGAAAACTTCATAGGTGGCGGGATCGCGCACCACGCCGCTGGCCCGGCCTTCGGACTCGTAGATAAACAGATTGCTTCCGACCACCGGCTTGGACGGCGGGAGTGGTCTCCCCGAGGCCAGGGCCACATATTCCGAGAGTTCCCGCATCAGGGAAGTCCGAAAGCCCAGGCAGATCCCCTCGCAGTATTGAAGCGCCATCACCAGTTCCTCCAGAGAGGCATTCCCTGCCCGCTCCCCCAGCCCGTTGACGGTGGTATTGACATACGTGGCACCGGCCTTCAGGCCCGCCAGCGCGTTCGCCACGGCCATCCCGAAGTCGTTATGGGTGTGCATCTCCACGGGCAGGCCTGCTTCGTCCACCAGCAACTTCACCCGTTTATACGTCTCCACGGGGTCCAAGACGCCCACGGTGTCACAATACCGCAACCGGTCGGCTCCCGCTTCTTTCGCCGCGCGGGCGAACTCCAACAGGAACTCCGGGTCAGCCCGGGAGGCGTCCTCTGCGTTCACCGAGACGTAGAGGCTGTGACGCTTGGCGAACTCTGTGGACCGCTGGACCGCATCCAGCACCTGCTGGCGGGTGGAGCGCAGTTTATGCTGGATATGGATGTCGGAAACGGAGATGGAGAGCGCCACCGCGTCCACTCCGCAGTCCAGGGAGTGCCGGACATCATCCACCACGGCACGGTTCCAGGCCAGAATGCTGGTGGGGAGTTCCAGCCGGACGATGGCTTTGATGGCTTCCTTTTCATCTCCGCCCATCGCCGGGATGCCCACCTCAATCTGGTGGACGCCCAGCATCGCCAGCAGGCGCGCGATGTGAATCTTCTCCTCGTTGGCGAAAACCACCCCTGCCGTCTGCTCCCCATCGCGCAGCGTGGTATCGTCTATGTAGACCGAATGGCGGATGGGTGAATTCAGCATATCTTCCGGGAGGCCCTCGTCTAATTTGAACGGAATCATTGTATGCCCTCCTTAAAAATAACATAAAAGTTGGATCCGCAACTACCTGCCCTGGTCGGCTTGCAGATCACGTAGCGCAGGCGGTTCGCCTGCGTGCAGGCCTGGCGGCCTGCGCTACAGGGGCATGCCTTCGCCAATATCTTTTATGGCGCTTCCCAGAGGCACCCGGGCAGGTGGTTACCTGGATCCGCTGTGATTCAAGCCCGAGAGGCCCGGGCTCTCTAGGGGAGAGAGCGGACGGGGCCGTCCGGCCCCCACCATCTCTCCCAGGAGTTTGGACTTCTGATAGGCGGCCCAGACGGCTTTGGAGATCACAGTTCGCATCCCTCCTTTCTCCAGTTGATAGATCGCCTCAGCGCTGGTCCCGCCCGGCGAGGTCACCATGTTGCGCAGTTCCGCCAGATGTTTCCCCGACTCCCGTGCGAACAGCGCGGACCCGATCACCGTCTGGATGACCAGTTCTTGCGCCACCCGGCGGGAGAAGCCCAGATGGACGGCGGCGTCTATGAGGGCCTCCATCACCAGGAAAATATACGTGGGGCCCGTCCCGCTGACGGCGGTGGCCATATCAATGCTGTCCTCGTCGTGGACGAACAGTTCTTTCCCCAGAGCGCTCAGGAGCAGGCAGGTCTGCTCCCGTTGTCCCTCGGTCACTTCCGGGGTAGCGGTCCAGACGCTCATCCCTTCCCCGATCTGAGCAGGAGTATTGGGCATCACCCGGACGATGGCGCGGTGGTTCAGGGCGTGGGCGATGTATTCTATCCGTGCTCCTGCAACGATGGAGAGCACCCATTGATCGGGCCGAAGGGTGCCGGAAAGTTCCATCAGCACGCCCGGCAGGACCTGGGGCTTGATGGAGAGGACCACGATGTCGGCAGCATGTGCTGCCTCCCGGTTGTCCGTCGTCCAGCGCACGCCGTATCGTCGCTGGAGTTCCTCCCCCCGTTCCGGACGGGGGCCGCTGGCGATGATCCGCTCCGGGGCGATGGGGTGGCGGTTGAGAAGTCCGCGGATCATCGCTTCGGCCATCGTACCGCTGCCGATGAAGGATACCGTGAGTTGATCCAGCATTTTCCTCCTTTCAGCCGAGAAAGCGCCGCAGAATGGCGGCGCGAGTGATCAGATCGGTCAGTTGGGCGCTGTTATTTTGTTCCATAGAACTGCGGATTTTGCGTACCAGGTCCAGGTGCTCCGGGTGCTGGGAGAACGAGAAGCCCGCCCGCTCCAGGGCATCGCGCAGCGAGGGGGTCATGAAGGGTCCCTCAAAGTCGGTAAAGCCCAGCGCGGTGGCGATTTCCACTTTGAACGAGGGGTATACCTGATTCACAAAGGCGAGGTCTTCCCCAGTCAAAGCGTCAAACGCGATGAGTTCCGGAGGCAGGCCCAGGGAATAGAGCGCGCAGACGAAGGAGATAGCGCGCGGCAACGTGACCCCGTTCAGTTCCCGAGCGTAGCCGAACAATCCGATATGCAATTTCCGCGCCCGGCGGCATGGTATGAATTTCGCGATATGGTTAATGTACGGGGCTAACTCTACCACCTGCTGCCGGTAGGCGGTACTGTACCGTTCAATCATGGTTAGCGCCCGTTCTGTATCGACGGGCTGCGCCGGTCCGATCTCCCGTGCCCTGAGGTACTCGCAGGCGGCCCTGACCTGGTGGGCCGGGTAATCAAACTTGAAAGCCGATTGGATGGTGAATGTAACCACACTGGGGTATTCCTTTCCAACCCGCTCCACTGTGGAAGGAGACAGACCGCCCCGGAAGGGTGCGGAACCCAGCCCGATGATCGGGTGGAATCGTACGCCAATCCGGACCGACAGTTCCTCCAGCCTGGCCAGGGCAATTTTGTTCGCCAGCGCTGCCGATACCAGTCCGTAGTTCATCGCCGTATCCGATCGGGCCAGGAAAACCCGTTGGTCGCTGAGACCCTTATCGGTGAGGTACGCCTCCAGAATCTCCGCTGCCCGCAACATGGTCGGCACATCTTCAAAGAGAGGGATGACGCCGATGCGCGCTGGAGCGAACTCGCCAATCCACTCCGCGATGGTGATGTCGTCATCCCGAAGGCGCATGTGCTGTCGCCCGATCACGTAGTCCACATAATAGCGATAGACCCGGTCAATACACCGGGCCGAGACGGTCATAGGCAGAATTACTTCAAAGATCGGCGTGACATCGCACCCGTAGAAGAGAGAAGCCACATCGTGGGATCGGGGGATGCTTTCCAGGGTCTCCAGAAGGATTTTGGCTTCGGCCCTTTCCACCATCGGGTTCGGAACCCGCAACGTCAGCCGCAGGTCCTCACCCAGCACATGGTCGCAAAAGTACTCCGGGTAAAACGTGAGGAGTTTCTTGACCACGTGCTCATCTATTTCTTTGCCCTCCACGTCCCACATCTGTTCATCGCATCCCAGATGCGAGTAGGCATAGTATGCCTCGCGGATTTCGTCTTCTCCGGCCAGCACGCTGGACGTGGCGAAGAATGGGATCATCGCGTTGTCGGGATGCTGTGTGCTCATGCAACGGGGTATAGTGGACATCGGCAGCCCCCTTGATCATAGACAGGACTTACGCAGTTGGGAGGATCACTCTCGGAGTTTGCCCGGCAACTGTTCTTCCTCCCAGCGGGGAGAACGTGCCAGGCACTTCCAGAAGTGCCTGGCACATTCGGAAACAACTCAACTGCGTAACTCCTGTCATAGAGTTATCAGCCCGGTTTGGCCCCGGTCTTCCCCAGTGCGGTCAGAAGTCAACGTCCGTATGGATGCCCTGAGCGGTGGCCTGGTCGTCCACTACCGGGAGGACGCCACAGGTTACCGTTTAAAAGCCTCGGGCTCTCTGCTGCGCCCCCTGTGTCGCGGCCAACGAATCTCCTCTCCTCGCTTTTCGGAGGGGTGGTGGCCATTGCTCCACTGCCATAAAATGGTGTCCACATCATCCAGCGTCAGCGGCTTCTCGTCGGCCAGCGCTTTGATGTGGGCCGTCACTTCCCGAATCTGCTCCGGGCTCAGCTGGATACCCAGTTGCTCGGCCCGCCATTTGATCGCATTCCACCCCGTGAACCGATGCGCGATGGAGATATAGCGGGAAAGCCCGAAATCCGCCGGGTCTATAATCTCGTAGGTGCTCGGCTCGTTCAGGATAGCCTTCGCGTGAATTCCCGCTTTATGAGTGAAGGCGGTAATCCCGGTAATATAGTTATTGAAAGGAATGTCCACTCCGACGAACCGGGCCACCATCTCGTCCAGCTTCTTCAGCATCTTCAGGTTGTACTTGCGGACCAGGGCAGGGTCTACCGCGTAGAGGCGAGCGATCAGCCCTCCCAGAGGGGTAATCCCATTGCGCTCCCCGATGCCCAAAATGCTGGTGTCCACATAAGCGGCACCTGCAGCCAACGCGGCGTAACTATTGGCGATGGCGCACCAAGAGTCGTTGTGTCCGTGGAATTCCACCTCCGCGCGCACGATGCGCTTGAGGTCCCGCACCAGGTCATAAACATCAAAAGGTGTAGCAACCCCCACGGTGTCCGCGATCCCGACCCGGTGAACCCCCAGCCTGTCCACTTCGGAATACACCCGGAAGAGGTCTTCGCGCGGGCTGCGGAAGGAATCCTCCGTGCTGAAACGGACCTCCAGCTCGGGTCGCTGGTCCTTAATGAAAGAGAGCACCTGGACCGCCTTCTCAACCACTTGGGGCACATCCCACCCGTGGGAAAACTTCCGCAGCGGCAGGCCAATGCCAATGACAATGTCAATGCCGTTGAGCCCCTCAATTTCCATAGCCCGGGCCGCGTCGTCCCGGTTGCAGCGAATATGGGTGAGGAGGCGGGCCCGCAGTCCCAGGCTGGCGATCAACTGGAGATCCCGGTAACTCCGGGGCGAGACCACCGGCGATGTTAACTCCAGGTATTCCACACCGAACTCATCCAGAGCGCAGGCGATGTCTATTTTCTGTCCGGTGGTGAAACTGGCGCCAACGAATTGTTCTCCCTCCCGAAGAGTGGACTCTATGATATGAAAGTCCCGGATCGTGGGTTGGCCTGTGTCGTCCATTCTGAACCTCCGTTTTGCGCGTGCGGAATCGCGATGGTGGGCTGTATATACAAAAAGGCCGACTCTCGGTCTCTGGAGAGTCGGCCTGCTGGTATGTAGATGGTATACGGGTTTACCCTTGCCTGCCGCGCGCGCTCCCCAGAGCCCCCTTAAGGGTCTCCTTCTTCGGTCGAGGGTTCTGAGGATTGCGCGGAGTGCAGAGATGGGTCATCTTTGCTTATTTTGGTAAGCCGGAAAGTTAGGCTTTATATACCACAATGTCTGGAATTTGTCAAGTGTCCTGAAGTCGTTGTGATTGTTCACCTGTTGGTAAAATTGGGGTATAATGTTGGAGGCAATCCGTTCTTGCGGGAGGAGGAGAGATGCGGCTACTCTTTCGTCTGCCCCCAGTGAAGCCGGATGCGTTCCAGGCC
>Ga0308421_1000420_pt1 | contig 25480 bp, 25 predicted proteins | sample HotsprSampleMS60_FD_203673 | JGI IMG/M metagenome (GOLD analysis project Ga0308421, IMG submission 203673) | Hot spring phototrophic mat microbial communities from Mushroom Spring, Yellowstone National Park, Wyoming, United States - 20090730_MS60 ...
CCGAAGGCTGTACGATGGTCTCGCTGATTGCCGACGGCTACAGCCGCCAGCCCGGCATCTTCGCCGAGCTGCACCAGACGCTGCTGGAGGCGGGCATCCCGATTTGGCAGACCGCCGACTCGGAGCTGTCGCTGTCGTGCATCATCCCCGAAAGCGAAGTGGAAAAGGCGGTGAGGCTTATCCATGACCGATTCGCGTTGGACGCCGTCGCCCGATGAGGAAGACCTGCGCGCGCCTGAGCTGCCGCCGACCCCCAAGCTGCCCGAACCGCCGCGCGTCGAGTTCGAGCGACCGAGATTGCCTGGCGCGGAGCCGTCGCCCACTTTTCAGCGCAACACGCGCGCGATTAGCCTTGCGTTCTCCATCGGCTTCTCGCTGGCGGGACCTGTGATTTTGGGCGCGCTGGCGGGCTACTGGCTCGACGGGCGGTTCGGCACTTCGCCCACATGGACGATGATTCTCACGATTCTGGGCATGGGTGCGGGGCTGGCGCAGATGATTCGCGTTGTGAATAAGCTGAACCAGCTGGAGGACAAGCGGTGAGCGTGATGGACGACCCCGTGCGGTTGGCGCGTGCGGTGGGCAAGTGGACAGCGGTGCTGGGTGGGGTGGTGGTCGGCGCGAGCCTACTGGGGGGCGTGTGGCAGGTGGGCGTTGGTGTGCTGCTGGGCGTCTTGGCGTTAGGCTGGGCGGTGGGCTTTTTCGCGCTGGCGACGCGCTTTTTCCAGCCGCAGCGCAACCCACTGTTCCCGCGCCTGCTGATGCTGAGCAACCCGCTGAAGTACCCGCTGCTGCTGTTGCTGGTGTACCTTGCCGTGCAGGGCGGCGCGCTGATGGCGCTGGGCTTCGTGCTGGGGATTGTGCTGCCACTGGCAGTGATTACGGGGCTGGCAGTGCGGGAGGCAGTGGCGCAGTGGGGTGAGAGAAATTGATATCCAGAGCAAGGGAGGGGATAAGGTACCCTTATCGAGGGTGAAGCGTACATGCCAGCGACGAAGACACTTGTCCAGCCAAAGCGCAAGCGCCGTTGGACAGAGGCAGACCTGCTGTGCCTGCCTGATGACGGGCGCAAGTACGAACTGGTGAACGGGAGGCTCGTGGAAGTGCCGACAGGAGCAAGACACGGGCAGATTTGTGTTCGGCTGAGCGCCAAACTCTACCATAGTGCTGGGGGGCGCGCGAGTGTGTTTGACTCGGGCACAGGGTTTCGGATGGCGCAGGGCAACATCCGTTCGCCCGATGTGTCGGTGATGCGCACCGACCGTCTGCCTGACGGTAAGGCGCCCGAAGGGTTCGTGGACGGCGCGCCCGACCTCGCGATTGAGGTTGTCTCCCCCAGCGAGACGATGGGCGCGATGCTGACCAAGATGGTGGAGTATTTCGAGTCGGGTGCGCAGGAGGTGTGGCTGCTGTTTCCTGAGCGCAAGCAGGTGCATCGGTATCGTGCCGACTGGGTGGTGGAGGTTTTCAACGAGGACGACACGCTGGATGGCGCGCCGCTGTTGCCCGACTTCACAGTGCGCGTCGGCGACTTGTTCGCGGAATGAACCGCCGCGCCTGCACTGGTGAGTGAACACCAATCAGGGTTTACAGTTAGCCCCTCCTACAGGCTCCCCCCGCTTCGCGAGGGGAACCGCGCCGCGCGCCCACTCATACCAATCGCCGAGTCAAAGTTTACTAATCACACGGCAAACCCTCCAGCGCCTCCCGTATCCAGTCCCAACCCACTAAACGCACCATCCCTTCACGCAACCCACCCAACGCACCCTCCACCGCCGCCAGCTTCGCCTCCAGCGACCCATACACCACACCCTCTACACAACGACGCACCTCACAAAACACACGCTCCACTGGATTCAACTCAGGCGAATACGCAGGCAAATACACCAACTCCACCCCAACCTCGCGCACCGCACGCGCCCGATGAGAACCCGCGTTATCCCACACCACGACCGCTACCCCCAACGCACGCCATTCCGACAACGCCGCCACTGCCGCCTCCTTCCCCAAACGCGCCGACCAACGCCACCACACCTCACCCGACAACGGGTCAACGGCTACCTGCAAGTACCGCCACTCGTACGAACGCTCCACCCGCTGACACAACCTGACCCCACGCACTGTCCAACGCCGACGCACCTGACCGATGAGCCCAACGCGCATCTCGTCCACAAACACCACTCGCTGCGCCACGCGCACCCCCTGCGCCGTCAACGCCTCGCGAAACCCCCTTTTTTCCACTGCGCCTGCAGCGCAGCGTCCGCACGCACCGCCATCGGACGCGGTATCTTGCGCCGAAACCCCAGCCGATGGAAGAGCCGTTGCACCTGACGCTCCGACAGCTCCACGCCCAGTGTCTCGCGACACCACGCGGCTGCCTCGCAGAGCGTGCGAAAGCCCTGCGTAGCGGCGTGTTGGAGGAGCTGTGCCTGCTGGTCGGGGGTCAGCCGCGAGCGCACGGGGATTCGGTTGCCCCCGCGCGTGTGACAAGGTATTCTGCCTTTCCAAGCAGAGCAGTTTCCAGAACCATGTTATCGTGTGGATCGCGGCACACAGATACTTCGCCACGAACCTCGACCCAGATGGCTCTTGCACTTATCAGCTCAATCAGCTCTTGTATCATCTGCATGTTGTATGCCAGCCTGCGCATCAGTCGTGGTCGCGCCATCACCTCGCGCAGCTCATCCATGAGTGGCTGACTTTGTATCGCGAGAAACCGTGCTTGACGGAAGGCTTCGAACACCTGCGCGGGCGCGCCATGAGGGTTCAGCACAGCCGATACCCAGACATTCGTGTCGATCACGGCGCGCACTGCTGACGGTACTCTTGGTAAGCGGCAGTGATTTCTGCCTCAATCTCTTCAGGTGAGAGGTGTTCCGACGCGCTTCGGAAGGCTTGCAGCAACTGCTCCATGCGTTTTTGCCAGTCGTCTTCGGTCAACTGAAGCCATTGGCTCAGTATCCGATGCGCCAACTCCTCTGGGCTTGCCTGCCGACACTCCGCCAAGGATCGCAGCTGTTCCCACTCACGTTCGTCCATCGTAAGGATCAGTTCGCGCATGTACAGTATTGTACCCCTATATGCCTGTGGCGCAGTGCACGGCAGTTCACTCATCCTTCCCGCACTTCAATCTGCACGCCTTTGTAGAGGCGTTGCAATTGTGGGATGCCTGCAGTGCCCAGCACGGCGGCGGCGGTGGCGAGGCTGTCGGCGGTGATGCTGTCCCGCGCACGAACTCGCGCCAAGATGAGCCGCGTCAAGCCCAGCCCTGTGCGCGGGTCGATGATGTGCGCGTAGCGCACGCCGTCAATTTCCACGAACTGCTCGGTGCTACCCGAAGTGGAGAGCGCGCCGCGTGCGAGGGTGGTCTCGCCGCCCTCCGCGAGCGCGATGCGCCATGCAGGGGCGTCGGGCGGCGGGTCGTCTGCTACGATGTCGCCCCCCATCTGAATTAGCGCGCGCGTAATCCCGTAGCGGCGCAGCACGCGCAGGGCATGGTCGCAGGCGTAGCCTTTCGCGATGCCGCCGAGGTCTAACTGCATGCCTTCGGTGCGTAGGCGCACGGCGCGTCGGCGGGGGCAGAGTTCCATCAGGCGGTAGCCCGCGCGGGCGCGCACCTCGCGAAGCGTCTGCGGGTCGGGCAGGCGTCCCGTGCGCCGCGCCTCGCGCCACAGGCGCACCAACACGCCGACCGTCGGGTCGAACGCGCCATCGGTCTGCTGCGCCAGCCAATGCGCCCGCCACAACACATAGAACAGCTCGCGGCTCGCCCGCCGCCACTGCCCGACCGCCTCCTTGCACAGCGTGTTGATCTCGCTGTCGAGACGGTAGTCGCTCATCTGCTGCTCGAGCTGGCTGATGCGCGAATAAGCCGCGCGGCACGCCTCTACCGCTTGCGATTCGCTGGGGGCGTAGACCACTATCGGCGTGTCCACGCCCATCCGTATCTGCGAGAACTCGAAGCGTTCGAGGCGCACTGCGCGACCTCCTATCGCCTAAAACAAACTCGGTACGGTCGGGTCTATGGCGACATCGAGCAGTGTGGGCTGGCGCATCTGCAACGCGCGCGGGATGGCTTCCTCCACCGCTTCGGGCGTGGTCAGCCGCTCGGCATGCACGCCCATCCCCTGCGCCAGCTGCGCCAAGTCCAAGTGCGGCACATCCAGCCCCTGCACACCGCTACCCGGATAAAACGCCGCCGTGAAGCTCTTCAGGATGTTGTACGCGCCGTTGTTCAGCACCAGAAACAGCACGGGCGCGTTCTCTTCGCGTGCGCTCCAGAGCGCCTGCACGGAATACATCACGGAGCCATCGCCGATGACGCACACGACGGGACGGTCAGGCTGCGCCATCTGGATGCCCACGGACGCAGGCATTGCCCAGCCCAGCCCCCCACTGGCGGAGGTGTAGTAGTCGTTGGCAACCCCAAGACGCACGAACTCGCGCAGGCACAGGCTCGACGAGACCGCCTCGTCCACTACGACGGCGTTGTCGGGCAGATGACGCGCCAGCGTGTGCAGCACGAAAAACGCGCCCATCTTGCTCCGTGCGCGGGTGGCTTCCGAGCGGCGGCGCGCCTCCTCCACAGTGCGCGAGGGCATCGGATACTCGCGGGCGGGCACGCGCTCCGCAAGTATTGCCAGCGCACGCCGAATGTCGCCCACAAACGCCCGCTCCACAGGCGCGCGCGATGCCTCCTGCGGGTCGTCGGTAATCAGCATCGCCCGCACGCCAGGCGGCAACATCCCGCCTGGGAAGTAGGGGTACAGCAAAAACACGGGCGCGCCGACCACCAGCACAAAGTCGTGCTGGCTGAGCGACTGCATCAGGCGCGGCGTAGCGGGCAGCAGCATCCCCTCATACAGCGGGTGGCTGGTGGGGAAGCCCATCCGCGAGTTCAGCGGTGCGTGGTAGACCGCGCAGCCGAGTTTCTCGGCGAGGGCGACTGCTTCGGCGACCGCGCCTGCGCCTCCAACGCCCGCCCCGCACACCAGCGCAGGCTTCTGCGCCGCCGTGAGCGCCTCTGCGACCGCCTCCAGACCCTGCGGCGCGTCGGGCGCGTGCAGCGTCTTCAAGCGCGGCGGCTCGGCAGGCGCGTCCCAGAAGTTCATCGGGATCGAGACGAACACGGGTCCGCGCGGGGGCGTCATCGCCAAGTGGTACGCCTGCTCCAGCGCGTCGGGCACATCGGCGGCGTGCTTGACCTCATACGCCCACTTCGTTACAGGGCGCGCCATGCCCACCAAGTCGCCCGACAGCAGCGGCTCATGGAAGATATGGCGCGTGTCCTGCTGCCCACAGGTGACAATCAGCGGCGCACGGTTTTTCAGCGCGGTGAACAGCACGCCCATCGCGTTGCCCAGCCCTGGCGCGACATGCAGGTTGATCAGCGCGGGCTGCCCACTCGCCTGCGCGTAGCCGTCCGCCATCGCCAGCGCGATGCTCTCCTGCAACGCCAGCACATAGCGCACGCCTTCGGGCAAATTCACCAGAAACGGCAGCTCGGTCGAGCCTGGGTTGCCGAAGATGTAGCGGATGCCGCGCGCCCGCATCCACTCGAAGGTCGCCTCGCGGATGTTCATAGGCAAGGGATTCGAACCGCGGGTCAGGATTCCTGCCGCTGTTCAACCTCTGGGGACGCTAGGGCAGGGTTGGTGTGCCCTCGTCAGTTGCTGGTTGCGGTCTCAGTTCACCTCGGTTAGCGCGACCGTTGGATGTGTATGCAGGCACACGGGCATTCTGTAGCGCACTATCAGCATGGTGTTCACATCGGGTATAATCCCACATGTAGCGGGTGATGACGATGCAAATGCAATCATTAGCGACGACGGCAATCGTGAATGGCACGGGTCCAGCGATTTTGGAACCGATAGGGCGTGTGGTAGCGACCGAGCGACAACCGAACACGGCGTATGAGTTTCATTTCTGGGCGACGACGGACGCCCCGATAGGAATCGGTACGCTGGTGAAAGTTGCTTCAGGGGAGCGTGCCGTGTGGGGGGTCGTGACAGAGGGCTACCGCTACAACGATGTTGCGAACCCGCTGGCAGACTATCTGGGCTTCGATGGCGATCCGCGCCTGCCGTTGCCCACTCATCGTACAGAGATTCGACTCTATCGCGCGGCGGTTCTACGCCACTACCCAGAGCAACCTGTACAACCTGTACCAATTGCGCCCGTTTACTTGGCAAGTGCAGCCGATGTACACTACGCGCTCCGCATCGACGAAATTCCCGACGAGCGACGCGTTCCCGTCGGCGTATACGAAAGTGGCACAAGCCTTGTGCCGATTTACCTGGATGCCGACTTCCTGTTGGGACCAGAAGCGGGACACCTGAATGTCACAGGCACCAGCGGGCTGGCAGCAAAAACCAGTGCCATTCAGTTCCTAATCAGTGCGATTTTTCAGAGGGTGCGCGGCAAAGAGGTGGCGGTAATTTGCTTCAATGTGAAGGGGGGGGATTTGTTGTTTATTGACCAGCCACCGTCGCGTCCGCTGGAGGCGCGCGACCTCGAGGTCTACCAGGCGCTAGGGGTCGAACCCCGACCTTTCGAGCGCGTCGAGTATTATGCGCCTTTCCGAGCCGACCGTGTGAACCTTGCGACGCTGCGCACCCATCCCCACCTGCAGGCGAATGTGCGCCCCCTGCTGTGGGGTATGCGTGATGTGATGCGTTATGTGGAAGTGTTGTTGAACAAAGACGATGTGGACGCCAAAGCGGACGCTTTTCTCCAATTCCTGCGCCAGCGCGTCATCGAGCCAGGCGAGTTCGCATTCACCGAGGAGGAGGCAGCCATCCTGCAAGAGCGTGGCTTGCCAACAAAGCTTGTAGTGCGCAGCTTTAGCGACTTAGTACACTGGTTTGACCTCGTGCTAAAGTATATGGAATTAAAGAATCAAAGCCAGTGGCGCAGCTTCGCAGTACATACTATCCGCAAGATTCAGAACCGATTGGTGAACTTGACCACGCGCTTTGCAGGGCTGGTGTGCGAGGGCGACGGCTCGATGGATCTGCCGTGGGGCGCGTTCGAAGATCGCACAGTGTATGTAATTGATGTGGCGAATGTGTCGTCAGAAGCGCAGGATTTGATTTTCACACGCGTCATTGCCGAGCTGCGCGAACGCATGGAACAGCGTAAGTTGGGTGTCGACTCGGTGGTGGTGGTGGTGGACGAGTTGAACCAGTACGCGCCGAACACCACGCGCGAGACCTATGTAATGCGCACGCTGCGCGATATCTGTGCGCGCGGACGCTACTTGGGGCTGGTTCTCTTTGGAGCGCAGCAGTTCCGCTCGCAGGTAGACCGTCAGGTGGTTGGTAACTGTTCGACCGCGCTGTATGGACGCATCGAGATGGAGGAGTTGGCGCAGCCTGGATATGCAATTTTCGGCAACGCGGCAAAAGAGAAGCTAGGCGCTCTTGCACCGGGTGAGATGCTGGTGCGCCATCCGTACTTCAATCAGCCGATTTTCGTGCGCTTTCCACGCCCTGCGCTGATGCGCGGGCAGGACGGACTGCGACACTATCCGCCTGCGCCTGACATACCGTTGGAGGACGCCGTGTGGCAGAACCTGCGCCGACTGAACCCCACGCTGGAGCGCAATGCCGTTGCCGATCGAATCGCTCGCACGCACAACCATCTCGGTGAACCCGACCGCGAGCGAGTCGTTGAAGCGATGCACCAAGTACTCCTCAGCAAGCCTGCACCTGAGGCTGTGCTGTCAGTGTTCGAGCGTGCCCTTCCCAAAGCGGTTGATACTCGCCGCGTGGACGACTCTTTTATTCCAGGCAACAGCCTACCGCCCATAGACATCGGGATAACCGAGAGGGATGGCGAAGATCCGTTCGATTTCTAAAGCCTGCCACCCTGCGCTTGGCAACCTATAGCGCACAATCGTATTTCGTAGCAGGAAGGCTGCACGCTGTGCCGAATCCACATAGTTGATGAGATGCCTTTCCCCTGCAACGCTCCGCGCGGTTTCAATGGCTGCAGGTCCTGCGCTGGGCGTTGTACCGTTGCTGGCTCCCCACCCTGAGTTGCTGACTCCTGAAGCGTGGCGGCTGGTGGGGCTAACGCTGTGGATGGCGTTGTGGTGGCTCACAGAATGCGTGCCCATCCCCGCCACTGCGCTGCTGCCACTGGTGTGGATGCCGCTGACAGGCATCGCCGACGAGAGGCAGGTCGCTGCACGCTACGCCGACCCGATTGTGTTTCTGTTTCTGGGCGGATTTATCCTCGCGCAGGGGATGCAGCAGTCAGGGCTGCACGCGCGGCTTGCACTAAGCATCGTGAAGCGGTTGGGGCGCACGCCTGGCGGAATGGTCGCAGGCTTTATGGCGGCAACAGCGTTCACTTCGATGTGGATTAACAACACCTCCACAACGATGATGATGTTCGCCGTTGCGTTGTCAGTGGTGGAGTGGGTGCAGCGCACCTGCGGGCGAGAAGCGACGCGCGACTTTGCCGTTGCACTAATGCTGGGCGTGGCGTACTCGGCATCGATTGGTGGCGTGGGCACGCTCATCGGAACCGCGCCTAACGCGCTGCTGGCAGGCTTCCTGCGCGAGAACTACAACTACGCCCTGAATATGCTGGACTGGCTGAGCGTCGGGCTGCCGTTCGTGGGGCTGATGCTGCCGTTCACTTGGATCTGGCTAACCAGAGTGCGGTTCCGCACCGAGAATCTGGACTTTCACACCTTGCGCAAGTCGTTGTTAAGCCAGTTCGACTCGTGCGACCGTTGGAGCCTTGCGGAGCGATATGTGGCGCTTGTGTTTGCCTATGCGGTGGTGGGCTGGCTAGCGCGTGAGTGGGCAAGCCGCCAGTTCGGGTTCGCGATTTCCGATGCGTTCATCGCGATGAGCGCGGCGCTTACGCTGTTCCTGCTGCCTGCTAACACAAAGCCCTACAAGCCGATTTTGGACTGGCGCACGGCGGAGAGCCTCCCGTGGGGCGTGCTGATACTGTTTGGCGGCGGGCTGGCGTTGGCTGGTGCATTCGAGAGCACAGGACTGGCGAAAGCCATCGGCGCAAGTGTGAAGGGTCTTTCGGGACTGCCAGTGTGGGCGATGGTGCTGGCAGTGACGACTCTAATTATTTTCCTGACAGAGTTGACCTCCAACACGGCAACCGCAGCGACTTTCCTGCCTGTGGTGGGCGCAGCAGCAGTCGGGCTGGAGATCGACCCGCGCCTGCTGACAATCCCTGTGGCTCTGAGTGCGTCGGCAGCGTTTATGCTGCCCGTAGCGACACCTCCGAATGCAATTGTATTTGCATCGGGTGAGATTCGCATCGCCGAAATGGCGCGTGCAGGGCTTGCACTGAATTTGTATTGCACTGCAGTAGTGACGCTCGTCACACTCACCACCGCGCGCTGGGGACTGGGGATTCCGTAGTCGGAAGATTCAAGCAGGTAGTGGCGTGAAGCTATCCGAAGGGGGCAGTTGACCCGTTGACGGCTAACGGCGCGTCGAAGCAGGAGCCTGCAGCCCTATTGAAGGACTACAGGCTAAGAAGGGTAGCACTGCTCAGCGCGTGAGTTTGTCGACGATGGTGCGCCGCACAATCGCAGCAGCAATCGCTTTTGCGGGGAGCGTGTGGCGCGACTCAAGCGATTGGATCGCCTCCTGCACGCGCTCCTCGCGGATGTCTGGGCTGTTGGTTAGCGTGCGAGCGATTTCACGCGCCAGCTGCTCGTCCTCTGCTTTCGGCGCGACGAACGGCTTGGGCACGGGCTCCAACGGCTGCACCACTGCCTGCTGTCGACGGTACGCTTGCGCAACCTTCTGTAGTTCCTCAAGCGAGATTTGCATCATCTGCCTCCTGTCTTGCTGAGATTCAGCAAGCCAGAAGCAGGCAACCTGGCTATCTGCCGTATGAGCGACAGACCCATAGGCTTTGCGCCCCTGCATCACTGCAGGTTTGCCTTTTCTGCCTCGGCTTACTCCATGCTCATTATCGGCAAGTGTTGCCGAATTTTTGAGTCGTTATACGGCGCTCGTCTCCAGAATCCTGCGCAGTCGCTGGATTTCGTCGCGCAAAATGGCGGCGCGCTCGAATTCCAACGCCTTCGCCGCTTGGCGCATCTCCTGCTCCAAGCGGTCGATGACCAGCGGCAGGTCTTCGAACGCCACGCGGTCGGTGTCCACGATTTGGTACGCGGCGCGCTCTTCGGCGACCTTATAGGCGCGCACGGTCTCGCGCACCTCTTTGCGCACGGTTTCGGGCGTGATGCCGCGCTGGAGATTATACTCCATTTGGATCTGGCGGCGGCGGTTCGTCTCGTCGATGGCGCGTTGCATCGAGCCTGTGATGCGGTCGGCGTACAGAATCACTTGCCCGAACTTGTTGCGGGCGGCGCGCCCGATGGTCTGAATCAGCGCGGTCTCGGAACGCAAAAACCCCTCCTTGTCGGCGTCCAGAATCGCCACCAGCGACACTTCGGGCAAGTCCAGCCCCTCGCGCAGCAGGTTCACCCCGACCACCACATCGTAAGTGCCCAGACGCAAGTCGCGCAGAATCTCCGCCCGCTCCAGCGACTGCACATCCGAATGCAGGTACTGCACGCGGATGCCCAGCTCTTGCAGGTAGTTCGTGAGATCTTCCGCCATCTTTTTGGTGAGGGTTGTCACCAGCGTGCGCTCGTTGCGCTCGATGCGTTGGCGAATCTCGGCGATGAGGTCGTCGATTTGCCCCTGCGTCGGGCGCACAATCACTTCGGGGTCTAACAGCCCCGTCGGGCGGATAATCTGCTCCACAATCTGCTGGCTCACCTGCCGCTCAAATGGACCGGGCGTCGCCGAGACGAAGATCACCTGTCCCACGCGCTGCAGGAACTCCTCAAAGCGCAGGGGACGGTTGTCCAGCGCGGAGGGCAGGCGGAAGCCGTACTCCACCAGCGTGCGCTTGCGCTGCAGGTCGCCGTTATACATCGCGCGGATTTGCGGAATCGTCTGGTGCGACTCGTCGATGAACAGCAGGTAGTCTTCGGGGAAGTAGTCCAGCAGGGTGTAGGGTGGCTCGCCAGGCTTGCGCCCGTCAAAGTAGCGCGAGTAGTTCTCGATGCCGTTGCAGTAGCCCAGCTCGCGCATCATCTCCAAGTCCATCTCCACGCGCTGGCGGATGCGCTGCGCCTCAATGAGCCGCCCCTGCGACTCGAAGTAGGCGACCTGCGCTTCCAGCTCCTCGCGAATCTGGGCGGTGATGGCGTCCATTCGGTCCCACGGGGTCACATAGTGCGTGGCGGGGAAGAAGGTCGCGCGCTCCAGCTCGGCGATGGTTTCGCCTTTGAGGGGGTCATACTCAGTGATGCGCTCCACCTCGTCGCCGAATAGCTCGATGCGCGTGATATACTCCTCGTCGGCGGGCTGCACATCGATCACATCGCCGCGAATGCGGAAAGCGCCGCGCCCCAGCACCATGTCGGAGCGCACATACTGCAGCTCTACAAGGCGCATCGCCAGCTCGCGCGGGTCAAGGCGGTCGCCGCGCTTGACCGTGACGATGCTGCGCAGGTACTCTTGGGGCGACCCCAGCCCGTAGATGCTGGAGACGCTGGCAACCACAATCACATCGCGCCGTTCCAGCACGGCTTGCGTCGCCGCATGGCGCAGGCGGTCAATCTCGTCGTTGATGGAGGCGGTCTTCTCGATGTAGGTGTCCGACTGAGGCACATAGGCTTCGGGTTGGTAGTAGTCGTAGTAGCTGATGAAAAAGTGGACGGCGTTGTCGGGGAAAAACGCGCGGAACTCCTGACACAACTGCGCCGCGAGGGTTTTGTTGTGCGCAATCACGAGCGCAGGGCGCTGCACGGCGGCAATCACCGACGCCATCGTGAAGGTCTTGCCCGTGCCCGTCGCCCCCAGCAGCGTCTGGAACTCATACCCGCGCTGGAGACCGTCCACCAGCTTCGCGATGGCTTGGGGCTGGTCGCCGCGCGGTTCGAACGCCGTGCTGAGTCGGAACATACACATGCATTCTACCCAATCGTCTCCTCCTCTAAAGACGCCCGAATTGTTGACGGCTTTTGTGCAGGTCTGACACAAATGCCTGCAGGAACGCGACCTCGTGGCACGCGACTTGCTGAAGAGAGAAGCGAGCGCCCCTAACGCGCTCCGAGTCAAAATATGGGAGGTAAATAATAATGCGTATGTGTCAGATTTTTCGGGTTGCAGCGACGGCAGTCGTTGCAATAAGCGCACTGAGCGCAGCACGCGCACTGGGTCCGAACCTTGTGGTCAACGGGAGCTTCGAGGAGCCGATCTCGGATAATGTGTGGAACCAAAACCCAACGACTTGGTTCGCAGGACAATCGTTTCCAGGATGGACTGTTACACACGGCAGCATTGACATTAAACGATCGGGTGTTGGATTTGTTGGTGCGGGAAACGCGTATGATGGGCTGCAGTTCGTGGATTTGAACGGTAATCGACCTGGTGGAATTGCGCAGACTCTTGCTATCTCACAGCCTGGGGTGTATCGACTGAGTTTCGCGATGTCAGCGAATGTGAACGACCGACTAACCAATTTAGCCCGCTCATTACGGGTACAGCTAGCTCAAGGAGCGTCGCCCCTTTACGACAGTGTTTTCACTTGGAACCCTGCAAATCACCCGAACCATAGGTCATACCAAAGTGATAATGCTCTTTCATATGACTGGAATCAGGTAGATATTATCATCAACACGGCTGGCAACTATACTTTGAGCTTTACGAGTTTATACACACGAAGTCCAGCCGAGGGTCCAGTGATAGACGATGTGCGTCTGCAGTTAGTGCCTGAGCCTGCGTCGATGTTAGCGTTGGGCACGGGGCTTGTGGGGCTGCTGGCGCGTCGTCGCCGAGCGCGCGCCTAACAAGTGGGTATTCGTTTCCTTCCCTGCTCCCCGACTGGGGGGCAGGGCATTAGGCATTTTATACCCTCAGACATTTGCTTGAGGTGCAATCCTACCTCCACAGACGGGGAGAAAGGGCAAGCGCTCGGGCAAGTAAGGTCATTGTCTCGTCTGAATCTGATGTATTGGCGCTTCGGTTGAGGGCGTGCATGGGGATCACTCGGCTTGCTCTGGATGCTGAGTGCATAGCCCAGCACCGTCTACCGCGTTGCAAGCGTAGAAACGCGGCTCGTAGGCAGCCTGAGCGCGGTAGAGGCGCTCTGCACCAGACAGGAATTGCTCTAGGTGGGCGCGTGCCACCAGTGCGACGCATGCGCCGCCGAATCCCGCACCGGTCATCCGTGCCCCAATTGCTCCCGCGCGCATGCATGCGTCCACCATAGCGTCTAACTCAGCGCAGCTGACCGCGTAGTCGTCGCGTAGGGAATAGTGCGACGCCAACATTAGTGCGCGTGCGCGTACAGCATCTGCGTGGCGCAGTGCAGTGAGGAATGCCTGCACACGCGCGTTCTCACTAATCACATGGCGGGCGCGTTGCCTAACAGGTTCAGTAATAAGAGGTAGGTAGAGCGCACCCTGCTCTGGGCTGACATCACGCAGGGCGACTATCGGTTTACCCAGCACGCGCTGCAACTCGTGCACTGCCTGCTCGCACTGTGCCCGACGCAGGTTATACTCCGATTCGGCAAGTGCGCGCGGCTTGCCCGTGTCGGCAACTACAATCACCCACTCAGGCGGGAGTGGCACGGATATGGTCGCCAGTGTGCGCGTATCGAGAAACAGGGCATGCCCTTGCTGGCACAGCAGGCTCGCGACCTGATCCATCAGTCCGCACTGCACGCCCACATACTGGTGTTCTGCTTGTTGGCACACGCGCGCCAGCGTGAGCCGATCGAGGTGCAGGTCGTCCAGCGCGTTCCACAGCACCGCGAACGCTGCCTCCAGCGCAGCCGATGAACTCAGCCCTGCGCCAAGTGGCAGGGTCCCGCACAGAGTGGCATTGACGCCTGTGAGCGTGCGCCCTGTGTGCTGTTGCAACATCGCCGCTACCCCTGCAACATAGCGGACGAATCCGCTGGGCAACTGATCGGGAGGGGGCAACGCTGCAAGGTTCAGCACCTGCTGTTCATCCAGCACCTCGGAATAGATCTGGCACAGGGTGTCTGCACGCGGCTGGGCGTATACACGGAGTTCTAAGCTGATGGCAACGGGTAGCACATAGCCGTCGTTGTAGTCGGTGTGCTCGCCGATGAGATTCACGCGTCCAGGCGCCCGCACGCAGAGCATTACTCGTTCTCCCAAAGTGGCTTGCGCTCGCAAAAGCCCGTGTCTAACTCGTGGTAGTATTGCACACGCGCCTCGCCCAGTCGCCAACAGAGCAGCACCTCGCGCCCCTCGCGCACATGCGGAAAATCTACAATCCCTTGCTCAATATCGCGCAGCAGCACGCCCATCTTGTGCAGCTCGTCGACCGCCTTGTGAATCTCTGGAGCGATCATTGACGATTCCCATTCTGGGTGCTTGCCGTTGGTTTGTGCGCGTTGGAGCAGCTCGGCTTCCCTCTCGGCGTACTCTTCGCGCAGACGCTGGAGCATCCCCTGTAGGCGGAGCAGCTTGATGCTCAGGTCGGGCAAGAGCGCGTTCGCTTCAGCGACTGTGAAATAGCGTTGGAACGGCTTTCGGCGACGCTTCCGCATAGCGAAGGGATTATACCCCCAATAGTTCCACTGATTCGGCAGCAGCGAACGCGCACGAGCCGCGCGGGATAGAGTAGCAAGCCGTGCACACACCTACTTGCTCGCGCTTACAAGTTTCTGCACGGCTTCGCGCACTTCGTCCACTTGGATTGCCAGCAGGCATAAGCGTCCCGTTTCGCAGGCGTTAGACTTATCGATAATAATATGCTTCTCGCCGATGGGGCCGTAGCGTTGGGCAGAGGTTGCGCCGTACAGTCCGACAACGGGCGTGCCTACTGCGGCAGCAAGGTGCGCAGGTCCTGTATCACCGCTGATGAGCGCGTCCAGCCCACGGATGGCGACAATCAGCTCATCCAGCGTGAGCTTGCCCGTCAAGGTCAGCGGCTCGGTGCGCATCGCCTGCACAATCGTGGCTGCCAGTGGGAGGTCGCCCGTGCCACCCAGCAACAACACGCGCATTCCATCCGCCTGTAATGTGTCCGCGACCTGCGCGTACCGTTCGGGCAGCCACCGACGACTCGGAGCGCTCGCTCCAGGATTGATTCCAATCAGTGGTCGCTCGCCGCGCCAACCTACATGCGCCAGCTTCTGCGGGAGACTCTGGTAGGCTTTCGGATCGGGAAACAGCTCTAACTGCCAGTCGTCTGTGTTGCAGCCTAAGAGCTCCACCACCTTGCGGAAGTGGTCGTTCATGTCGTGCGCGTTGGGATCCCACTCGACGCTAGCGGTTAGCAGGCAACCGAACAGCCGTTTGCGCACACCATAGCGCTTGGGGACACGCGCCAGAAAAGCATGGAGGGTCTTCTCATCGCTGCGGTCTAAAATCACAGCGCGGTCAAATCGCCCACGATACAGATTCCAGATACTGCGCAGCTTGCCGCGCAGCCCGCGCGGGCGCATGCGCACCCACACCTCGTCCACATAGGGACAATACCGCAGCAACGAATGTCCGCGCTCGCCCGCTTCAATCGTGATATGAGCCTCTGGAAAGCGAAGACGCAGCGCTCGTAAAGCGGGGATGGTGTACACAATATCGCCAATCCCTGTGCGCGCGAAGACGAAAATCCGTTCGCGTGTCCCTTTCACGATGTCCCTCTCGCCGCGTTATTATACCTAACAGGAGCATTATCACTCCTGAACCATCGCCAGTTGGTAGTCACCGAACGACCGTTCGTTAAATTCGGGTGAAATTCCGCGCAATTCATCGGCAAACACCTTGACTTTTGGCGCATGATGCCCTATAATTTAGTTAGGTGTTTGCCTACACTCTTTTGGATTCAGAAGGAGGTATACATGATGCGACAGACTCTATGGCTGTCTGGTATTGCAAGCGTGCTCTTCGCGCTACCGTTTGCTGCTGGTGCGCAGACTGGCGCACTGACCTCGGCGACTGACACTGTGCCCCTGTTCAGCATCCAGGAGCAGGGCGACCCTGGTTTGACCTTTGATTGGCAGCTGCGCTCCCGCCCTCCAATACAGTTCACCCCGTTCGAGATGGTTGACCCGAACACGGGCAAGCCTGTGAACGCAGATGACCTGATCGAAGTGAACGGCGTCAAGATGAAGGCAGGCGAGTTCTATCGTCGCCTGAACGAGACTGAGCGGTGGCTAAACGCGCACGGCTACTCGCTGCGCACGGATACTGTGTTTGAGTATTACTCGCCGCAGCTGGAGATGGAGATTGCCGACTCGGAGCGACGCCTGCGCGAGCTGGAGGCGCAGATGCCTCTTTCAGGTGAGCCTGCAGGTTCGGACTTCTACCCCGCCTCGTGCACAGGCGACGGTCGCTCGTTCGACACAGGCTGGTTCGGCAACTCGCTGTTTGGCGTGCGCATTGTGGGGCAAGGGAGCTATCAGGCGTGTTCCTCACCAGTTTCCGTTTCCGTGCAGGGCAATGCGCGCCTCGATGGGCGACTTGCGAACTTTGAACGCACCGTCGCGACAGCCACCGCTTCTGGCTCCGCCTCTACCAGCGACTTCCAGACCCTGAACTACAGCTACAACATCAATGTGCAAGTGTTCGGCAACACGGTCTGGGGTCCCAGTGGTTCAGGCACCATTCGGCTGCAGTACCGCAATAGTTGGGATTGGCACATCGCCTCCCTCGATTGGCGCAGCCCCTCAATCCCGCTGGGATGCATCAACATTCTGGGGTTCAACATCTGCTTGAACGGTCGCGTGGGCGTTGCGGGCAACTTGCGCTTGGCAGCGGCGGTCGACTTGGGTGTGTTCGGTCAGCAAGCGTGGGCGCGCCCATATGGCTCACTTGGCGGCTTTGCGGAGGCGTGGATTGGCGTGAACGGCGGAATTGCCCGAGTGGAAGCGGGCGTGCGGGGCAACCTCACCTTCCTCAACGGCAACTTGCAAGGGGAAGCTGTAGGCAACCTCTCCCTGCGCGGCAACAACGGGCGCACCTGTATCGACTACAACTTCAACACGCGCCTGACCGCCAACATCAGCGCCCTAAGCGGTAACATCCAAGCGTTCGCACGCGGCTGTATCTGGTTCTTTGGCTGGCGCTGCGCGGAAGGGAGCCTCACGCTCTTCTCGTGGAACGGCATTAGCTGGAACCGCGAGGTGGGCAGCTGGGGGCGAATGGCTACCATCGGCTGCTTCTAACCAATCGGGAGGGGCAAATTGCCCCTCCTCCACCTAGTATCTTATGCAGCGACCATTTGCTATCTTTCTGCTGACTTTATTGGTATTCGGTGCGCACGCGCAGACCGCTACAGGTATGCGCCTGACCTATCATGTAGTGGGTCAATCCGAGTCTGCATTTTGGCAGGGTGCGCTTCAGCGCGCAATCGGCAACGCACCCACTACACCTGAAGAACCGCTCGTTATCCAGCAAAGCTACCGCTATCAAGTCCAGCAGACCACTCTGCGTCATAGCCGCGACTCGTTGTGGCTTGTAGAGTGGAGCCGCTGGCAGGCAGACAAAACCAGCCAACAAGCGTTTGCTGAACTCCTCAAAGAGGTGCAGCAACTCTCTCCTGTGTATGTGCGGCGTCAGGCTTCGGGTGCGCTCGAGTTCACGCGTCCTACAGATCCACCTGCTTGGGCACGGCAAGCCATCGGGAGCATCCTGTATCCATTCCAGTTTGTACGCGATCGCACAAATCGTACTCGCTGGGAAACACAAGAGGCGCACCCTAATGGGCTTATCCGCTGCCGCTACCGCTTGGTCAAACGCGACCGCAAGCGGACGGTTTACAATAAAGCAGTTGTCGCCGTAATACTCTCGCCCGAAGAGAAACGACTGGGTAAAAGCCACCAAATTTTAGGGCACTTGGAATATACCTTTGACACTCAAGGAACACTCATCCGAGTCGCGGGAACCCTTCGTGAGCGCATGGCACTGGCAGGGATACCTGTGAGCCGTGTAGACACGACGCTGGAGATTCGCTTGACCGCGCGCGAACGATTGTCCTCTGGACAACTGAGAGCGCTTCAGCGTCGCGCTGACCGTGCACTTATCGCCGCTCAGTGGCGACCTCTGCACGCACCACCTACCGAGCAGGAGCAGGAATACGCGCGGGCGCAGTCGCTCCTGCAAGGCGAAACGCCTAAAACGATTCTTGAGCAGCTGGATCGTGCGCTCGACACGCCTGCGCCTATAAGCGACACGCTCGCTCAACAGAAGCGGATTGAGCTACAGCGCAAGATAGAAGCGGGACTGATTGTTTACGACAGTGCGTTTGCGCAGGCGGTTATCGACCGCTTCCGCCAGCGCGCTAACGCCGATGACGGCTTCTGGCTCCTACTGGGAGCGCTTAGCCGCTCGAATCGGCTCGAAGCGCAGACTGCCCTGCTTGCCGTTCTCAAAGAGTCGCCTTCTGTAGAGCAGCAACAAGCCGTCGCGCGCCAGTTGATGTTCATGGCATCACCGCATGAGGCGATGCTCCGCGACCTGTGGACATTCACACGCGAGCAGGCGTCAAGCGAGCTACAGGTGTTGCTTGCGCCTAGCCTAAGCGCGTTGGTGGGCAGATCGTCTGCGCATCCGCTTGCACCCGAGATTGCCCAGTGGTGTCTTCAACAGCTGGAGCAAGTAAGCGAACCTATCCCCTGGCTCAATGCGTTGGGGAATTTGAGGCGCAAAGAGGCGCTTCCCGTGCTTGAGCGATACGCCCGTACGGGCAACGAACAAGTGCGCCAGGCTGCTATTGTTGCCATGGGACGATTCCCTGCACCAGAGGTGTTGCCTATATGGACACGCCTATACGATTTGGAGCCTGTTCTTACTGTGCGCCAGACGATGGTTGAGCAACTGGTGCAGTGGTGGAACCATCCGTCGGCGCGTCAGCTGTTGGAGCGCGCGGCGTTCAACGACCCTGAACCAGCTGTGCGCAAGGCGGTCGTGCAGGCGTTAGCGACTGTCGCCGCCCGCAATCGCGACGCCCTGAACTTGCTGGTGCGCATTGCCGAAACGAACTCGTCGCCTGCGATTCGACGCGAAGCGATGATTGCTCTCGCGGTGCTGCGCACCGAAGGTGTCAAAGTACCTCCCGTGCGAGCAGCGCCTTAGCGCAGGAGAATAGTTCGCTAATCGCACGGCAAGCCTGCCAACGCCTCCCGTATCCAGTCCCGACTCACAAAATGCACCAAACCATCAGAAGCCCCATGCAACGCGTCCTCCATGACCGCCATCTTCGCCTCCAGCGACCCACACACTACATCCGCTACACAACGACGCACCCCACAAGACACACGCGCCACAGGGTTCCACTCGGACCAGTACGCAGGCAGATACACCAACCACACGCCCACCTCCCGCACACGAGCGGACACTACTTGACCTCGCGTGTCGTCCAACGGCGACGCACCTGACCGATGAGCCCGACGCGCCTCGCAGCCACAACCACTCCTCGCTGCCCCAAGCGCACCCCGTGCGCCGTCAACGCCGCGCCAAACCCCCGTACTACGCCTACAACGCAGCGTCGGCACGCACCGCCATCGGACGCGGTACCTTCCCTAAACGTTCCGAATCGGCGCAGTGCAGCGTCGTACAGCTAACGGTCGCGCGACGCTAATTCCACGGCGTCGGCACACGGTTCGGGTCTTCAATCCGCCGTGCTTCTATCTTGACGCCCTGCTCGCTCAACTCACGCACATAGCTCTCCGCCTTGCGCCGCGACAGGTTCGTCAACAGCACCACTGGAGCCGACTCCAGCAACTTCTTCACATCTGGGCGGTTCAGATCCAGCAGCCGCTCCAGTGCCAGAATCGCCTGCTCTTCCTTGTGGCGGTCGACGCCCAGCAGCACAAGTTCGTAGGGAGTAGGGTCGTCTTGGGGCAACGGCATCCCTACGGGCACGCGCCCCGTCACGCGCACTGGGAACTCGCGCTGACACTGCTCGCAGATTGCCGCTGTCGCTTTCACCGACACCTGCTCCATCGAGCCACAGTGCGGGCACTTGACCGCAATCACCTCCAGCACACACCCATTCTCGATAGGCACGCGCTTGAGACAGTGTTCGCAGGTGAAGTCCATCTGCGGTGGGGCGACTAACACTGTCGCCTTATGGCAGAAGGGGCACTCAACAGGATGGGCAGGCACTCGCGTGGTCTTGTAGTACGACCACACAGCGTAGCCCCACGCACCAAGCCAGACAAGACCAAAGCCCCACGAGAACGAGTAGAACATCCCGCCATACCGCCAGAACAGGAAGGTTAGCCCCAGCGCCACCAGGCCCACAATCCCGTAGAGCACCGCCTGCGTGTATTCCTGCTCGATTGCGTCAGAACGCTTGATGGGTTCGTTCACGCTCTCGCCTCCTGCTTTTTTATTACACAGTAGCACAGCCAATTCCTGCCACGAAAAGTCGTCTATCGCACCAGCAGTAACCGTTCCCACCCCAAGCGTTGCGAGCCTTATCGTTAGGATCACCAATCCTGAGCGATAGGATTAGCAATCTTATGCATAGCGTGGGCGTTCGGGAGGTTCTTATTGCGCCAGTTTCGGGTTGTACAGCAGCCTGCCACAGCTCTCACAACTAATCAGTGCGTCTTCGGTTTCGAGCCGCTTGAGCGTATACGGAGTGAGCAGCGTGTGGCACACGGAGCAGGCTTTCTGTTCCACGATGGCGATGGCAGTTCCGCCCAGTCGCTCGCGCAGTGTCTGGTAGCGTTGCCGTACTTCAGGATCAATCTGCTGGGCGAGCTTTTCGCGCTCTTGTTCGTTGAAGGCGATTTCCGCCTCCAGCGCAGCTTTACGCTGACGGTACTCCTCTACATGCGCTTCGTAGAACCGCTCGATTTCCTGCAAGTCTCTCTCGGAGGCGTCGATGTCCCGCTTCATGGTCTCAAGGGTTTCCCACATGCGCAGCATTTTGATATCGAGTTCCTCGCGGGTTTGCTTGGCTTGCTCAATTTCGTGTTGCATTAGTTGCAGTTCGCGCGGGTTAGTGATACGTCCCGAATAGAGGTCGGTTTCGGCGCGGCGGATGCGCTCGTCGAACTCCTTGAGGCGTCGCTCCTGCTCGGCGGCGGCGGCGTAGCTCTCTTGGTAGCGCTGCTTGATTTCTTCCATGCGCTGGCGGCTCTGTTCGAGCTTGGCGCGAATGCGCTCGCCCGAGTCGAGCTGCTTCAACTCTTGGCGCAGGCGATCGATGTAGGAGTCGATTACCTGCAGGTCGCGCAGTAGGCTCATCTGTCGGTGCATAGGCTACCCCAGCAGATAGGAACGCGCTTTTTTGGTGATAGGCTTGCCGATGTCTTCCTCTTTGAGGTGCCATACGGGCGAGCCGCGATGCAGCTCGAAGCACGGGTACGCGCTCAATATCGAGGCGGTCTGCTCGCGGCGCGTGCGGCGGATGATGTTCAGCTCGTTGTGCAGGGTCAGGAAGTCTGTGCCGCGCGGGTGGTCGCGCATCAGCTCAATCAGCAGGTGGTAGGTGGACATCGCGTCTGCACGCGCCTGCAGGTTCAGCAGCCGCTCGTAGCGCGACGGCGAAATCGCCAGCAGCGGGTCAACCTCGCCCGTGTAGCGCAGGTGATAGGTATCGGGCTGGTCGGTGCGCTCCAGCATAAAGACTGCGCCCGAAATCGGGTCTAACGCAGCGAACTTGTCGAACAGCCCGTAGATCAGGCGCGTCTCGTGATTCAGCCACACCTCGTAGGTCTGCCCGTCCTCGTCAATGAAGGTCAGCTGTTGCAAGGGCGGCTCGTCGGGCAAAAAGCCCAACGGAATCTGGCACAGCGGGATAGTGCCCAAGTCCTTGTGCGGTTGGCGCAGCACGATTCGCACGACATCGGGCACTTGGTCGGGGTAGGCGGGCGTCTCTTCGTCTAGTACATCTTGGGCGCGTACATCCAACACCTCATCGCGCAGCGAGCGCGGGTAGCCTTCGGGGTCAATCAGCACATCGTAGGGGTCGCCGTCCTCGTTGCAAATATCGGGCAGTTCGGGGAACTCGAACACTGACGGCACGGTGCGCACATATTCGGGCACATCTTCGTCGCGTCCGAAGCGGTCGAAGCCGAACCATACCAGTCGCCCGTCGCCCCACAGGGCGTTCACCAGCGTATCGAGGTCTTCGCGGAAAGTACGGCTCTTGGGCGTGACTTCGAAGAGTTCCTCCAGCAGCCTGGAGGCGCGGGCGATGCCTTCGGTCTCCAGGAGGTTCGCGACAATATGCTCCACTTCGTCCGCGCGCAGTTCCAGCGGTTGAGTCTCTTCGGCGGGCATGCCGCGCAGCCATTCCTGCACCTGCGCTTTGGCGCGCCCCAGCCACTGCTCAACGACAGTGCGAGGATACCACTGCCCGTCGCTGCCCCAGACCCATTCGCCAGCGTGCTGGATTGCCTCGAACAGCGCGACGCCATCGTAGGGGTAGACCCAGCGCGGGTCGGGGTCTAAGGTGAAGTACCAGCCGAGAAAGCCGACGATGCGGTTGAGTACAGGCTCGCCGAGTTTCTCGACGAACGCGCGGGCGGTCTCTGGGCGCGTCCAGTCCATCTCCTTGCCCAGTTCCACATACCGCTCGACCTCCTCCCACTTGAGGTCATTGTAGAACAGGGCGTCGTGGACGGCGCGTTCGCGCTCTTCGGGGCGTTCCCACTCGTAGGGGATGGGCTCGATCCAGTCGGGGATGAACAGCCACTCGCGCAGTCCGACCTCGCCGTCGCGCGTGATAAACAGCGTCTCGGAGTGTTGGGCAAGGCGCGGCAGAATCGTCTCGTAGTGTTCGAACGACCGTCGGTAGTGTGCGCCCAGTTCTACCGCCAGCGCGGTGCGGGGCACAGGCGCGCCCACCGCCCGCACAATCTGCTCAATATACGCCAGCACAGGAGTGTGCTTGTGCGACTCGCGGTACATGGGCTGCCAGCGGCGCTCCTCTTGGAAAAACTTCTCGGGCATGTTCAGCAGCAGGGCACGCAGCTCGCCCGAAGACAGCCCCAAATGCGCCACACGCTCACGAATCTCATTAGTACGCAGGGGCATCGGCTCGCCCTGCATAAAGGCGCGCAGCACCTCCCGCGCGAGACAGTCCAGCTCCAGCCGTGTCGTGGTCTCCGTCGCTCCCATAGAGTTGTCCCACGCGTAGTATACCCAATTGCCGATCCGATTCCGTCGGTTTCCCGCCCTAGACAGCCCGATTTTGCTATTGACTTCAAGCAGACAAAGAACTGAAGAATCGAGGTACAATCTCACTCGATGCGCGTACCTATCGAGTGGCTAAAGGACTTTGTGCAGGTAGAGCTGTCGCCTGAAGACCTCGCCGAGCGGCTGACGATGGCGGGGCTGGAAGTGGAAGCTGTTGAAGACACCCCGTATGGCGCGGTGCTGGCGATGTATATCACGCCCAATCGCGGCGACTGCCTGAGCATTTTCGGCATCGCGCGGGAGGTCTACGCCCTGCTGGGCGAGGCAGCGCGACCGACCGAACTGTTCCACCGCCTGAACGCGCAGGTTCTGAATCCGCCGCCCGCCGAGCCGTCGGATGCCGCGCAGCATGCCCGCGTAGAAATCCGCGACCCTGACCTGTGCCCGCGCTACGCCGCGCGCGTCATCCGCGACATCAAGCCCATCCCCGCGCCTGCCCAGGTGCAGAACCGCCTGCTGGCAGCGGGCATGCGCCCCATCAACGCCATCGTGGACGCCACCAACTATGTGATGCTCGAACTCGGACAGCCCCTGCACGCTTTTGACCTGCACACCCTCAAGGAGCATCGAATCGTCGTGCGCCGTGCCGAACCAGGCGAGCGCATCACGACGCTGGACGGGCAGGAACACCTGCTGGAGCCGAGCATGCTGATGATCTGCGATGCGGAGCGACCCGTCGCCGTCGCGGGCATCATGGGCGGCGCGGAGACCGAAGTGACCGACGACACGCGCCACATCCTGATGGAATCGGCGCACTTCAGCCCGACCTCCATCCGCGCCACCGCTCGCAAACTCGGACTGCGCACCGAGTCGTCGTACCGCTTCGAGCGGTTCGTTGACCCGAACCTCGTGATTGTGGCGCAGCATCGCGTGTGCGAGTTGCTGGAGGGGTGGACGGGTGTCGCTGCCGTGCCAGGCGTAATCGATGTCTACCCGCGCCCGTTCGAGGCGCGCCCGCTGACTGTGCGCTTGACGCGCGCCTCGAGGCTGCTGGGGTTCGAGGTACGCGCAGACGAGGCGCACGCCGTGCTGGAGCAACTGAATCTGCGCCCAGAGCCGATAGAGGGGGGCTTCCGCGTGCAGGTTCCCCCCTACCGCGCCGACCTGCTGCGCGAGGAAGACCTCATCGAGGAGCTGGGGCGCATTCTGGGCTACGAGCGCATCCCCGCCGTCCCGCCCGCAGGCTACACCACGCAGGGCAAGGACAGCCCCGAAGGCGCGTTTGCCGAGCGCGTGCGCACCATCCTCCTCAGCGCGGGGCTGCAGGAAATCGTCGGGCACACGCTGGAAGCCCCATCCCCGCTGCAGAGCGGCGGCGAAGGCGTCGGCGAGATGATGTACCAGCCCATATCGCTACAGAACCCGATGAGCGAAGACCTCAGCTGCCTGCGCCACTCGCTGATGTCCAGCCTCATCCGCGTCGCCGACCACAACCGCCGTCGCAACCGCCGCGACCTGCACCTGTTCGAAATCGGGCGCGTGTTCGCCCAAGACGAGCGGGGCGACTTTCACGAGTGGACGCATCTGGGAATCCTGATGACGGGGCTGCTGCACGCGCCGCACTGGGCGAGCAAGCCCCAGCCTGCTGACTTCTACGCGCTCAAGGGCGTGGTGGAGCATCTGCTTGCCGAGCTGGGCATTCAGGCGCGGTTTGTGCCTGCCGATGGGCGTGACCATCGCCTGCACCCCACCCGCGCCGCCTATGTGCATGACGCCGACGACCAGCGGCTCGGCATACTGGGCGAGCTGCACCCCGAGTTGCAGCGCGAGTACGAGTTCCGCCAGCGCGTCTACTTGGCGGAGTTCGGGCTGAGTGCGCTGATGCGCGCCGCGGCGCACACGGTGCGTTATCATCCGCTGCCCGCCTTCCCGCCTGTGCTGCGCGATATTGCGATTGTGGTCGCGCAGAGCGTCCCTTACGCCGCGCTGGAGGCAACCATCCGCGAGGCGGGCGGCGCGTGGCTGGAGTCGCTGCGCCTCTTTGACCGCTACACAGGCGCGCCCGTGCCCGAAGGACACCACAGCCTCGCCTTCTCGCTGGTGTTTCGCGACCCCAACCGCACCCTCACCGACGAGGAGGTCAACGCGCAGGTGGAAGCCATCTTCACCGCACTGGAGACCCAACACGGCGCACAGCGTAGGGCATAGGGCAGCGTACCCCTTGGGGTACTATCTTCCCCGTAGGCGGCGCAACCCCGTCCGCCAACGGGAGGGTCTATGCTTTTCCGCAAAAGCCCAGAACAGCTAATGTCCGAAGCGGAGCAAGCGCTGGAGCAGCTC